>FLRW01004356.1_pt1 | contig 92905 bp, 91 predicted proteins | sample 1550421 | NCBI WGS metagenome assembly FLRW01 (sample SAMEA4031753, study PRJEB14383) | metagenome | biome: human; feature: oral; material: saliva | place: Philippines | collected 2014
CAGGCACACTGCGGAAGATGAGGTTGGGCATATTAGCCACAACCTCCTTAGATGACGAGCTGCCAATGACAGTGCCATCAGCCACAGTGATACCGCTGCTAGACCTCAAGAGATTCTTGGTAAGAGCCTTGAGGGACTCTATTATGTTTTCTTTAGATATCATAACTGATCATTAAAGATTATCAGAGTATCCTTCATCGTGAATATCCTTGACAAGCACACTTACACGCTGATCTCCATTGGGGAGGACTAGCGTGTACTGCACAAAGGCAAACATGCCATTCTCGTCAGGCGTGTCTCCATAGAAGTGGTATGCTGAGGGGAAGCGGAACTCTTGTGTCGTGTACTCTGTATCGCCAGAAGTATCGATACCCATACGAGCACCTACAAACTTGAGATAAGCTAAAACCTCAGACTTCGGCTTCTCGTTGTCAGCAACCATTCGAGCAACAGCGGTACGCACCTTATACCTGTGCTCATCTCTCTTTGCTATCTGAGCCTTGGAGATCATCACGAAATGAGCAGATACAGGGGATGTGCCATTAGACCTAATAGCACATGAAACTTCATAGGCATCACTCGGGCCATAGTCGTACAACCCAATTGCATTACTGTAGCTAGTAGAGCTGATGCGACTGCGAATATCATCTACGACAGCCTTAGGCTGCAGGTTAGAGTCGTACTGCAGAAGAGCAAACCTGGGATAGAGGCTGTCTACACCCCCAGGGATGTTTGCCTTCTTCCTGTAGTCCTCTGCATTGACAGTAAGCTCAAGGAAGCTCTTACCACTTGTGGAGAGAACCTTGATCCAACTAGATGGAGCACCAGCGACTGGCTTAGCCGAGGTGCCACCGTTCTGCATATCCATCCAGACGTACTCACCAACACGTGGTGCCCACTCCGGCTCGGCTACCCTACTGTCATCTACTCGTGTCTTACTGACTACCTGGCCATTAAGGGGTGAGCCAGGCTTGACGATTCGGCAGATCCTATATTTGATTTTTGCCATACTTAGAATTACGATTAGTATTACGACTGCTACTGCGATCTGAAACGAGAGCTCCATCATGCATGGTACTTGATGAAGCCATACCTCCAACCATCTTCATCCTTCCTCAGGAGCCTAGAAGCTGTGTAGGTAGAGAAGGTAGGACGGACCTCAACGGTAGCACTACCAGAGAAGGACGAGCCATCAAGGAACTCAATGGTGTACGTGACTTCCTGTGTTGGATAACCTGACGCGTTGGTGTTAGGCATCATGAGATCACCCCAGTTAGCTTCCCTAGAGAGGATAGCTGAGTTAGCACGCCCATAAGGAAGAGGAGCTGCTGACTGGACAAACTTCTCAACCATAGCTGGGCTATTGAGAGATAGATCACCAATCCTGTTGAGCTGATCTGGTGCTACCCTCCTAGCCGTGATAGCCGAGAAGTCCCTATCTCCAGTACCACTAGGGATGAATACGTTCGTCCTGCGTTCCTCACGAGCTGCGTTATTGAGGATCTGTCCCCATACGAACTCGTCGATGTGGAGTCTCCTGCCAGCTGAGCCGTAGAGATCGAAGTTACCGATCGTCTTGTTGTCGGGGAAGTCATAGGTCTCCCTGTCGAGGTGAGGCCTGTAGTCAAACCTGAAGGAGCTCTCAAAGTCACCACACCTGATCTTCAGCCTGCTGACATTGTCTTTCAGCTTATTGAATGTCTCGTCGGTGATATCGAGGTAAGAGCCAAGCTGAGGACGCACGACAGCGTTGTTCATTCCATCATTGGTAGCCTCTGCCTGAGCCACGAGGTGTACACCTACACCGATGTGTCCGCTGTACATCTCCTCAGAGATAAGGCTCTTGATAGCTTCCTTGTCGGTAGCTACAGGGGTGTTACCCCCACCACCGCCACCTTCATTCTCGTCGGCATCGCGGTAGTTCACTACAAGCCCATGGAGCGGATGCCCGGGCTTGTTGATCCTGCAAATTCTAATTCTTGACATACTTGACAAATGGGAAGTTAGACGTTCTTGCTGACAGTTCTCTCACGATGGTAGCCTTATCCACTACAGCGCAGAGGACATCACGATCGTTGTTGATAGGATCGAGGATACCTACGCGCTTATAGACAAGCGTTGTCCTGCCATCCCTTACCACCTCACAGAGGGAGTACGTAGCGAGCTCTAGGCGTGCATACTTGTCGAGGAGTGCGTCGATAGTCTTCTCGTCGTACCTACGTGCCTCGCCCTTCCTCAGGAGTACTGAGAGAACACCACGAGTGCCGTTGGGGATAACGTCCTCTACAAACTGCACCACATCCACGTAGTCGACAGCAATCTCATTCTCGATGATAGGACTAACGAACTCTTCAGGACCGCACTTCTCGTTGGGCTTGTCGCGTTCAGGCATCCTAGTTACAGACAGGATCTTGCCAAAGTCCTTTCTCTTTCCATTACCTTCCTCACAGACCTGGTATGCGTAGATCCCCTCTGGTAGTCCAGCGTGATACGACGCAAGGTTGTAGTCTGCGCGGTTGAGGAAGACGAAAGAGCATGAGGGCTGTGAAGGTTGCTCTGGTTCTGGTTGAGGAGGGTTAGGAGTGGGATCCGGCTGGGGAGTGGGAGGCTTAGGCGTAGGATCGGGAGTAGGGCTAGGCTCAGGTGCAGGTACTACACCACCACCGCTAGTGAAGGTGTACAGCCATTCCCACGTCCTCTTATTGTCGTAAGACACGTAGAGCTTGTTATCCTCCACCTTGAACCTTGGGGTAATACCAGGGGCACCATCCTTACCATTAGCACCGTTAGAGCCGTTGATACCATCACGACCATCACGACCGGGCCTGCCATCTACACCATCCCTACCAGGACGACCTTCTGCGCCATCACGACCGGGGAGACCCTGTGGACCACGAGCACCATCAGCACCTCTCTCACCGGGATCACCCTTATCGCCCTTCCTCACTGCATCGATGTACTTGGGATCACCTTCGACATCCACACAGATCTGGTCCATACGGAAGACCTTGATGACGACGTTCTCGCCGACACGGATCTTACCATTCTTGAAAGCACCACCGCTGGTGAGGTCAAGGACAGTGTTACTAGGGATATTGATAGTCTGCCCATCAAGATCGTAGGTGTAGCGAACATCATAGATGGTGTTCTCCTTATCGATCATGTGCTGCTCGAGGAGGTTGGTCTTGTCGACTATGTTCTTCCTCATGTAGACATACCCATACCCGAGATACTCGGTCTCTGAAGCCTTTCGGTCAGCGAAGGACAGCTCGTTCTTATCGTTGAACCTAAGATCCTCACTGTTAGGAAGGATGCCAGTAGTACGGATACCAATGAGGTAAGCGATGACCTCAGGGGAGAGATCCTCAATACCGATGTTACCCTTTGCGTACTGCACTGCTTCCTCGAGCATACACCTCGTGACATAGGTCTGTGAGATCACATGACCCTCACTGTCAGCGATAGCCCTGTCAGCGATGATCTCCTCGATAGGAGCACCGAAATACTCGGTAGGTTCAGAAACGATGTATCCTTGCCCGGAGATGAAGTCCTGGAAGGGATTGGTGCTTGATGCTTCCCAGAAGCCATCGATACGGCACTTGTACATCGTGGAGGTGACAAGCGTCTCACCCACGAAGGCGTGATCACCTACCCTGGGGCGACGGACAGCTACCTCAAGTTCACGCTTAGTACCGAAGAGCCCCTTGAAGGAACTTGATCCTGAGGAGAGCCATTCCCAGTTGCCCACATTCTTAACATCCTCAGATCGCGTCGATGCACCAATGTACCTCACCACTTCCCACAGACCTGAGTCCATGTCGAAGTATGAGTAGACAGATCCCGCCGTCTTGAACGAGGGGATCTGTTTCTTGTCGACGTAATCCATCAGAGCTTCGATAGTCCGTACGCTAGGAGGCACGGAGTGGTAGGTTGACTGATCCACAGAGAGGAGGTCCGCTACCGTGGCTAGGACATTGACGTTGCCCTGCACGATAGGAATCTTCTCATCTCCTCGGAGTGGGGCGGACTCTGGGAAGTCCGTATCCCTCCTACCTGTAAGGGAGGTCATCTTATCCCTTAACTCGAAAATGTTACTCATATATTAACTACTTCTTTTTACCAGATACCACCTTGGCACTGGCTGCCTTTGCAGCTTGCTCCTGGATCTCCAGTTGTCGCTGCTTGTATTTGTTGTTCGCTTCCAGCTTCTCCTTCTCGAGCTTCATCTTCTCGTCGAACTGCCTATCAGACTGTTCAAGAGTCTTCTGCTCTTCCTCAGAGAATACGTCATCGTCGATACGGAAGATCGTCTGACCGAAGCCGAACGCTTCCTTCATCTTAGCAATCTCAAGCTGGGCGTCCACTTCACGTTGACTAATTCGGTCCTTGAGATCTAGCTCAGCCATCTTGAGCTGCATTTGCTGTTCTGCAGCCTGTTGTTCAGCTTGCTGTTGAGCCTGCATCTGCTCAGCCTGACGTTGACGCATAGCCTGCTCACCTTGCTCAATGATGCTTGCCTTCTCAGATATTGAGGTAGACTGGTAGAGTTTGATGATAGAAGAGAAGTCAATGGCCTGATTTTGGAGAGCGGCCTGAGCCAGCATATCCAGCTTCTGATTTATCTCCATCGTCCCACGAGAAGAATCAATAGTGATACCATAGTCGCACTCTGCAAACTCTTCTCCTCCGACAGACATGATCTGCCTTGATTGGTCTGGCAGGATGTACTCAAACTTCTTTGATCCATAGCGTAGTGAAATCTTTGCTACCTCGAGGAAGCATTCTAGCGCGCGCTTCTTGACATCCTCATGGATAGTGAAGATCCACTCGGTGATATACGATGACTGCAGCGTAGCGCGCTCAACACCTCCTACAGTCTCCCTATTGTAGATCTGACCTTCTCGCTGCCTAGAGATACCTGCCACATCGGACATCTCCTCCTTGATAGAGGCGAGAAGCTGGACGTGGTTCATGATCGATGAGGAGAGGTCAAGATCGATAGAGGCAGCTACGTTGTTGTTCAGCGCGCCGGCTAGCTTACCCTTAGCTACACCAACCTTCCCTTCCTCAAATGAATTGGTCACTACCATCTTCATCTTCCTCAGGATAGACCACCACTTCTCGTACTTCATCTCGGCTGGGAGCTTAGCCATATCCAGCTGGACTACCTTACCGATATTGTCGTAGATGATCTTGTTGAGCTTATCATGCACAAGGTTGTACATGTAGCTATACGGCTTCATCATATCGACAAGGGAGTAGGGCTTGTCCTCGCTGAGGTTGTAGATACTACCTACGATACCAAAGTGACACTTGGAAGGATTGGACAGCCTGTTGAACTGGATCTTCCTAGGCCCGAGGTTAGCGTAGATGTCGTCTCCGATGAGTACACCTTCCCAGGCCTCGTTGATATACATGATCTTCGCAGTCTCGCCTGCGAGCTCGTCTACCTTGTAGTCACTAGGCATGAGGGTAGACACCTCAGCACCGGTCATAGGATCGATAGAGGTAATCTTCTTCACCTGCCTGATGGACTTCCAGTAGACCTGCATGACGCGCACGTTACCTTCGAAGTCGTATGGTGTCAATGAGGAAGCAACAGTAGACCCATTATAGATAGCTGTGTCGTTTGGTCCAGAGTAATGGATACCAAAGCGACCGAACATCTCTGCGACGGTAAAGTTATCTCCTTCACCACCTATAAGTCCTGAGGAAGAGCCAGAGTGTATCTTATCAATCTCTTCCCTTGACAGGCTATCTCCATAGATATCTAGGATGCGCGATGGTGACCAGTAGTCTTCCACCACGACGATGTCAGCATCCTCAATACTACCCGATGAGCCGGACTTAAAGACTCGTACCTTCATAGGGTCGAGACGTTCGATAGTAGGCTCACCAGCTACGATGTCACACCTATAGATCTCCTCACCTACGATGAGCGCATCAAGGAATCCCTTGTTGAACATCAGCGGCAGGGAGAGTTCTGAAGAGTAGTGCTTGAGGAAGGCGTTACCACGAATCTCGCGTAGGTCTTGCCACTTATAGGCGTACCTATGCTGTATCTCGTTAAAGGCCTCCTTGAGTTCAGCCTCATCGGTAATACCTGATTCCATGACGGCCATGATGTTCTCCATCACCTGCCGCTTCTTCATCTCCTCCATATCTGACACCGCGGTGGGGTTGGTCACGATGACGCGATAGTCAAAGGGCCTACGTGACTCTTCACCGAGGAGGACGTTGATCTTAGAGTTGATGATGGGGAAGTGCTGAATCTTACCAGGCGCATCGGAGTCAGCGAAACCATAAGGGTTGAAGAAGGACGCCATATCCTCCTCATGTATGATGCCATTCATGAGGTCATAGTTAATCTTCTTCCTTGCGATGCTGTGTCTTACGGACGATGAGGAAACCACAGAGGATGTACCCTTCGCCCAGTCCACGCACTGGATACACCAGTCACGTGTCTTCTTGCTATTAGGGAGATTCTGTTGAGGAAATCCACCCTTTTGTTTCTTTTCGTTCATACTAACCCTGATAGACTATTTAGGCTTAAAGATAAGGGTTGCTCTTACCGCCACGCAGATTGCGATCAAAGAAGCTCATCTTCTGATCTATCTCTTCTTGCTTCTCCTCATCGTGTTCTTGGAAATTGATGAGCATTGACTCGCGGTATAGCATGAGGATACCCATAGCTGACACGCGGTCAAAGTTACCTATGTCGTTCCAGGCTATCATCTCCTGAAGAAGAGCGCGATTCTTTATCCTGCAGAGGTTGGGTATCTCGTAATCATAGACCTCACCCTCGTCTGTCTGACGTGTTACACTCACAGGCATGACAAGCCACTCGGCGAGCTTCTTCCTAGCATAGGCGTTGATACCGGCAGTAGCGGTCACACCCTTAGCAGCGTTACCGATAGGTCTAGCCTTGAGGAGGTCTCTATCACGTAGGAACTCTAGGGTATCCTCAAGGAGGTGTGTGAGGTTATACCTTGAGCAGTAGGCGAAGAGACCCTTCTTGTTATTCTCATAGCAGATACGGCAGTCGTAGAGGATGGCTATATCACAGCACGTGCGGTAGAAGTCATCCGAGAAGGTAGGCCTACCTGTGTACTCACATACGATCTCATCAGTGAAGAGGTCCAGGACAAAGAACGACCCCAAGGATGAGGTGTCTGCCTGGTCGTTGTCGTATGGGTCCATAGCCGCGATGTACCTACCTTGCTGCACCTTGCCGTTGGCATCCTTCTCTGGCATAGCGAAGATCTCGACGTGCCCTGCAGACTTATTGTCTGGCAGTGGGAAGTTACGGATGGGAAGGTCATTTACAGGGTGCACGCTCACATCATAGCCCTTGCGCGATAGTTCACAGGAGATGACACCTGCGTAGAAGGATGGATCATTGTCTATCTCGGCAAGTCTCTCCCTCAAGGCGTGTGATGGGAAGTAGCTAGCCTTGACCTGCAGGATAGCCTCCTGAGGAACGATAGGCATTTCCGCGATTCTTCGTATCAGCGTATCCTGGTTGGTGGTGCTGTACTTGATGCGGTACCTGTCCATCAGGATCTCATAGAGAGCCCTGGTTACGTCAGACACGCCATCACTATTATAGCACCCCTTACGGTTTACGTATGCCGGGAAGAAGAAGCAGAATCGATCCTTGCTACCACCGGTGGCCTTGTCGTAGACGTTAGGCACGTTGTAAACCTTGTACGCTACAGGGTGATACATGATCTCCTGGGCTGAAGAGAACTCAGATGCGTCAGAGCCAGCCGTACCTACACCGTAGATAAGCGCGAAGGTCACACCACCCTCCTCAACAGAGTACATGATAGTGTTGTACAGGTCGATGAGGGAGGGGAAGGAGCCGAACTCCTCGATGAAGATCCAACCACGCTTACCACGCGCCTTAGAGTCATCGTCCTTGACAGGCAGCCCCATGACCACATTGTTCTTTCCCTCTACGGCTCCAGTATGAGGATTGACGTATGCACATCGCCACATCATATCACTCATGCTGTTCCTCACGAGACTATTGGGCCACTCAGTATGAGACCTAGCGAAGTTCATCATTGGCTCGAACTTAGAGAGTGTACCGTCCTTGTCTTGCAGGTACTCCTTGATATAGCCGAGGAGAACACTGGTCACACGCTTCTGTACGGTCTTTGACTCACCGACGAGGAGACGCTTAGCCATGAGTGAGGCCAGAGAGTAGGACTTACCCGCACCACGACGAGCTAGTTCAAATGCATGATTACCACCCTGGAAGGCATTGTACATACCACCGTTACGAGCCTGATGTAGGTAGTGGTATCTCCAGTACACACCCTCCCACATCTCCGGGAACGCCTCCACGCGGTCAGCAACACCAGGCTGGTCCTCTCTGATCCTAGAGACCATGATGGGGCTGTAGTTGAGGTAGTAGTACAGGTCACCTGTTATCCACTCACCATCAGACTCTCGCACGTAGCCCTCAAGACATCTTCTTGTCTCCTCACGGAACCATTGCCCGAAGGGAGAGGAAGGGTTGGTGTTAGGTTTGAGCTTAGTGTAACAGCCGTACTTCTCGAAGTGTATAGCTGCAGGCCTGAAATAGTCCATGTCCTCAAGGATATGAGGATGGGCTATGTCTACTATGATACGGCCGCGCTCATCACGTGGTAGGTCCTTAGCGCGCTTGCGGTGTGGGCTTATGAGGTGCTGGATGAAGGGGACAGACTGAATGAAGTCATCCATCTGTTCCTTCACCTCCTCAGGCATATCAGGTGTGAGGACCTCTAGCGGTGTCTGATATTCATTAAGCTCAATCGTCATCATCACTAAAGTCAAAGGCATCCTCACCCACAGCCTTCCTCATGCTACCTCGGATAGCTGAGCTTTCCTCAATATCAGAGTTCATGGTCTTCTCTACCTCGTTAAGTGTAGACACCAAGGCAGGGAGCTGTTTGATGGTGTTAGTGATAGTGTTGGGCTGATAGAGGGGCTTGCCCTTATCATCGACCGCGTGGAAGTCGATCTCCTCCAGGAATGCTGAGAGCTTGTTTATGAGTCCTCTTGTGCTATCGAGTAGCTTCGCTGATACGGGCTTGAACGACTCATAGAATGTGATAGCCTCAGTAACGAGAGGGGATGGAGCCCATCCGGACTCCATCCCTAAACCCTCTACGATCATCTTTGTCCTTTCCTCAGGATCAGTGTACATCTGGTACTCTGACCTGGGGTCGGCAAAGAAGTATATGAATGCCAGCTCCAGCTGAGCCGTGACCTTATTCTTGGACTTATCTCTTTTCCAGATATCGGCGAACGGCTTGAGGAGGTAGGCTTCTTCAGAGATCACTATGTCAAGCCCTTCTTTCTTGAAGAGCTTAATCATAAGATAATCCTTTTGTCAGGCACGATTATCTTAGAGGCATGTTGCTGAGCAGCTGTCGCCAGATTGCCCTGCGATGAGATCTCCGTCTCCAGGATCTCTGCATCAGCTACACCATAGAGGTCTCCCTCAGTAACGATGAGACACTCTACACCACCAATCTCCAGGGCTGGCAGTTCAATGTGCGCTTGCTCACCCTCACCACGGAAATGCCTCATGATATTCACAAGGACGATATCCCCGGGTTCACAGGTCCTGACGCTCGTACCAACATAGATAACACGCATAGGCGTGATCTTAGGATCGAGGTACTTCATGAGTATCTTGCTGTCCTTGAACTTTGAGTCAGCGAGGACATCCACATCTACAGGTGAGACAACCACGTGATTGAACGAGGGCTTAAAGCTCTTGATCAGCAGGCCCTTCATCTTCGTCTTGATTTCTTTCATTCTTCTTATTTCTAAATGCGCCCAGGCCGTGGATATTCACAGCTTTAGGGCTTCGTTCTTTGATTATATCCTTCACCGCGGCCCAGTACCCATTGTAGATGGCTTCTACCTCATGAGGAGAGAGTCCATAGGTCTTGGCTACTGCGATGTAATGGTCTCGTAACGCCTTGCTTAGCGTCTTGCTATTCAAGATCATGATACGAAGATACTACATTCTACTTCTTGATAGGCTCATACCGCTTCTCTGCGGCTGCCTTACGCTTCTGGTGGTAGTAGTCAAACGCTTCCTTCCTTATCTCGTCTCTGATGGACTCATTCTCGCCACCTCTGTTAGTAGCGGTTGAGGAGAGATAGCTATCGAAGACCTGCTCGAACCTCTTATACTCTGGTGACTTAGGGTTGTTGCCTGCGTGCTTCTCAGCGTATGCCTGCCTAAGGGTATGCATATAGACTGGGTACCTATCATCGCCTGGGTAGTATGCAGCCATGTTCATCATAGGATCCTTGTTGTAGCCACGTTCCTTTGATGGGTTGTAGAAGATCTCTGCAGGTGTCTGGTCGAGGGCAGCCTTCTCCAGCTTACCTTCCTTATAGAGCTTAGCTGCTTCAGCTTCGGCTGAGTTAACAGCCATGTAAGAGTTAGGTACACCCTCCATACCTCGGAGCTTAGCCCTGACGAAGAGGTCTGCCATCATACGACCGCGTGTGTCCTTGCCGTAAACCTTATCGTGATCAACATTGCCATCGGGGGTGTATCCCTTGAGGAAGTTGTCAACAGGCTTGTGTACAGCATCAAGAGCTAGAGGGCCTGCGAGTGCAGTACCCAAAACGCTTGACGTTGGTCCAGCTACACTCTCTGCCGTATCATCAGATGCTCCAAAGAACTTCATGATAGCCTTAGTACCACTCTTGATAGCCCCCTTCACTTCTTGCCCTCCACTGAGCACAGTTCTAGAGAGATTGGCTGCACTACCCACGATGTTGTCACCTACGAAGTCTGGGTTGACAAGTCCTGCACGACTACCTATCCTATATCCTTTGACATCACTACCCATCTCACCGGTGTGATACCTGGGCAGCTTCTCAGGGTCATACTTTGCATGCAATGACGCGTTGGCAGCTAGAGCCGCTAGACCTGCGCTTACGGCGGTAGCCGCTGGTCCGAAGTTCTTGACGATGTTAGAGTACTTTGCAAACTTAGCGAGCTTAGCACCTTCCCTAAGGGCCTTACCACCGACAATAGCTCCCTCAGCGTTAGCTGCCTTACCAAACCAAGAGCCAGCCTTCTCAGCCTTATCTGCATATTGAGTGGCACGCTCAGCAATAGGTACTATTACCTCCTTCCTCATGGCCCTATCAGCGATGTTCCTACCTACAGCGGCAACACCATAGGCAGCTCTCGCAATGGGCTTTACAAGAGTCTTACCCCCAGAGTATGCAGCATTGACACCCACTCTACCGGTGATAGCGGCTAGTGTAGCACCTATAGATCCAATAGCCCCAGCATTGGCTAACTTAGAGACGATGTTACCGGTGTCACCATCGTTAGCCACGTTATTAGGCTGGCTTATGTACTCGCCAAACCCAGTAGTATTGACAGAACCATTACCACTACTATAGAACCGCTTGACCTTGGTAGAGTCAGCGGCACCACGTAGAGGTGCTGATATTTGTGGTTGATTATCTTTTGCCATATATGTACGTACTATGTTATGCCACAAAGGTAAGGCATAACTATATGGCCTGAGGAAAGAGGACATTGTGGTGGCGTATAAAAGGCGACGCCCACCCTATGGAAAGGTGAGCGTCATTGCGAGGCCTCGGTGTCATCGTCCGACCTCGCGTTAGAAAGGCTGCGGTTTGCCTTTTGATTGGCAGGGGCTCTTAGGTAGCTCTTTGGTGTCCCCCATTCGTGAGTAATAAAGTGTACCGAGCTATAGCCTAGGACTACGCTATCTCACACCACTATCCGCTTTCCCGACCTATCAGTTGCGGACCAGCGCCTTCGGGGATAGGGCCCTACAAGCGCAATGTGTTGCTGTCTTCCTCATGAGGAAAGAGCAGTGATAAGACCTGACCGTAGGGAATCAAACCCTATCCTCGTCAGGAGTACCATCAGTACCAGTCAGTGTAGAGTGTGGGGGAATCGAACCACCGCGGCACCGCCACCCAGCACAGCTAGGCCCAAGCCTTTGGATCACACTCCAAGCCCCGAGGGGCAGAGATAAAAGATAAGATACGATGCAGAAAGGTCGCCACCCTTCACCGCAAAGGTACCATTATTCCCCATACTACCAAAACACCATGCGCCACTCTCCCGAGTAGCGCACAGCTGATAGACAAACTTGAAATGGAAATTGTGGGACTAAGCCCACAGCCCAAGAATAACGATAAGATTTATTACACAGCAAAGATAGTACCCTTTCCTCAAATCCCCAAAAGCAATACGCACCACCTTCCCAGGCAGTGCGTACCAAAATCAAGCTACACTTGATTAGCCAATTAACCTATTATATCCACACCACAAAGGTACAAAAAGATATGCGCACCACCCATGAGAGTGATGCGCAGACCCAGTTTAACAACTAACCTAAATAGTATGGGAGACTCAACAGTGCAAAGATACACCTTTATACAAGAACATGCACCACCCCGAGGAGCAGTGCATGTAACCCTAACTAAACAATCAATATGAAGCCAATTACCTACCGCCACAAAGATAATACATATCAAAGAAGTATGCACCACCCCATATAGAGATGATGCATACAAACAATGGCACACACGAGGGGAAGACTCCCCTACCGCAAAGATATGCATAAAAGCGATACGCGCTATCTTCTCAGACAACGCGTACCTGTAATACTATAAACCAATGGAAATATGATGTGCTGGGAAAAAGCTCAAAACCCAGCAACACAAAGGTACACATAAAACAAATACGCGCTACCCATCCCGGGCAACGCGTATCTAACCGATAAATACCAAACAGTTATGTCGAAACTTCTCTCACCAAAGATACATACTTCTTCCTCCTCAACCAAAATACTCAGGATGATCTACACCCTCCTCAACCAAAATGCCCACACCATTCCCACCCTATCCACCTTGCACACACCGCTAGGTCCTGCACCTACATAGCACCCACTCAAGGCCACTAAGCGCATCTACTATCCCTTCCTCAACCAGAATACACCATCCCTTCCTCAACCATAGCACCCATACTCATCGCACAGATGACACCCATATAGGGACCAAAAAATCACAACCCAAAATTTTCAAACATCACCGGATTTATCCGCGCAAGGAGCTCCCGCTTCGGTAGTCATTCCAAAAATGACCTAAAATTTTTTGAACATTGGTCGATTTATTTGTGCACTGTGCTCCCGCTTCGGACCCCTCCCGCTTCTGACGATCCCGGTTGGCACCCCCCGGGTGCGGGGAATATCCCTTGTCAGGGAGCGATGGGTACCACAACGATGCGGGCACCCCACCGCTGAGCATAGCGAGCGACACACGTCATAGCTCGCACCCTAGACCTCACCAGTGCAGGACGCTGGCCAGGTCACAAGCACCACGGACACAGAGTCCAGTGCACAGCTCAGCAAGAGGTGTAACCCAGCTCCACATCAAGGGTGTATTAACACTCTCCTTTCCTCAGGAGATAATACACACCCTCCCTGCGCACGGCATTCCGTGTGAACAAGGCAACAACGCCTCCGGCAACGACGAAAGTCGTCGGGTAAATGGATGGAATGGCGGTAGGAGCTATCCCTCTTCCCGCCTTTCTGTCTTTCTGTGGGTGTATGTCTGTAGCTGATACTACGGCTATACTTAGCTGTTGTTGCCTTGCTATTCTGTCGTACACCATCCTGGTTGGGGTGGTGTTCATCTATTGTTTCACTTCCTAACACCTTACTACAATGGAAGCAATCAAGAACCTCCGTGAATCGTCCGTCCTTCTGTCCAACGTTTGGTGCTCTTCTTATGCTGAGCTTGCTATGGCTTTGTGGTCTCCTGTGGCTAATATCGTCCTCGATGGGCTGAAGTATAATGGCACCAATGGTAATATTGATGATATCAAGCGTGCTGTAGGTCGCTGTGCAGAAGGTTGCATAGCTGACTACCTTGCTGATATCGTCAAGGCTCACGCCACAGATATTGAGTATCGTGCGCTGTTTGATGGTCTTGTAGCCTTCGACAGTCAGAAGTACGACACTTTCGTCGATGCCGAAGAACGTGGTGAAATCGGCTATGATGTTCCTGAGGAGGAGCATACCTGTGAATTGTCAACCCTATTGTCTAACCTTAATATGTCCAGCTATGATGAGCTTGCCGAGCGCATCTACTCCTTCAGTCGTGTTGAGGAATGCCTATACTATGATACCGACGAAGAAGAGTCTATGGGATGGGTCGAGAAGATCGTCCTTGACAGTGCTGAAGCAAGAGACAGAGACCTTATGGCAGGCATTAGTATGTTTGCCACTGAGGAAGAGTATCGTATTCTCTACGGCAAGCTATGTGGGATGGCTCAGCTGGATTACTGGCTGGACCTCGATATGGAGCTAACTCAGAATGCGGCTATCGCCGCTGAGGAGGCAAGAGAGATGGATCAGGAGATCGAAATGTCTTATGCATATTCTACTGAGGAAGAGGTGGATGATCATATAGCCTTCTGTGCTAGCCTTGACCCCAATCCTGTAAGACCTCAAGATCCTCACGCTCTCCCCTTCTAACAACTGCAGTCACCTTCCCCACACCGGGGGAGGTGGCTTTATCATACTTAACAATAACCGCCTAACGGCGCAACACCTACAGATATGAATACTATCAACGTCAACAACGAGATCACAGCTATCATCAACGCAGCTAAGACCGCCATACCTAATGCCGGCACCAAGGATAGCGCAGTCGTAAACTATCGCCTTGCTTACGAAGCCATCGTCAAGCTGATGAGCAAGGCAACAATCCTACAGTTCGTCCTATGTCTAATCATTAGATGGGCACAGCCCAGCCAGAAGAAGGCTACGCTCCTGCGTGATGTCCTCGACAATCGCATACGCAGGTATGGTCTCCTGAGGAAGGCAGCAAGCTCTCTTCCATCCTTCTATGTCCTGATGGGTGGTGCTATCGCACACCTCATCGTACGCATAAGCAAGAAGGAGAATGGTGCTCTATGGCTGACCCATATCTTCCAGAATGGTCCTTACCACAGCAAGGCAAGCATCCTGCGCAATGGGGCTATTGCTCTGGATGGCCTGAGGGAAGATGACAACTACGGCACGAGAGCTGAGTCCAGAGCGCTGAACGTTGTCGTCTCCGTATGTCACTACGTCGGCATCTCCGACCCTCTCCTGTGTGCTCGCCTGTACCTCTACCGTCAGGCCAGCCGTATCTTCTAACCCCCTGCGGCCTTCGGCCGAACGTCGGGGGATATCCCTTGTCAGGGTTGTGGGCTTACGCCTGCGCCCTGGCTGGGATTCCCTCCGGCTGGCAACCTCCGGATGGTATCCTCCGGCTGGTAGTCCTGCCGCTTGCGGGGGATATCCCTTGTCGGGGCTTTCTGCCGTTCGTGGCTCCGCCTTCGCCATCCTCCCGGCCTCTACATTGCCGGTGCGAAGCATCGCCACATCTCTACCGCCTGCACGGAACTGCAGGTACCGCCGATTGACTTCGGTTCACCAAGTATGGTCCGCTCTAAGGACCGCCGCTACCCGACCCACGGTGGGAAGGGAGCATCACTTCAAAAGCGTTATATAATTATGGCACGCAAGACGAAGATCGCAGCAGAAGCTGCACAGACAATCATCGCAACTGAACTTAACAACGCCGAAGTTCAGGGTATGCACGTAGACGGCGTTGAAGCTACTGAAGCTACTCCAGTCAATCCTTTTGAGGAGACTGTTCAGACCGTAGTAGAGCGCCCACGCACATATACGGTTACGGCTAAGTCCGTAGAGCTTACGCAGATGGCTGACCTCAAGAAGCTCGGCGTGTTCAGTACGTTTGTGATGAAGACCCAGTATGGCGACCGCCAGCAGGCCTTCATCAGCGTAGATGGCAAGCCTACAGCGGTATGGGTTAATGGCACCAAGGAAGGCCCACAGGTCTTCGAGGATGCGCTCGCCCTTACGCAGCAGACAGGTCAGGTGTTCCACGTGAACCTCCAGATGCGTATCGTAGACAATCAGCCTGCCGGGTACAACCTGTTCATCGGCAACTACGAGGCTGACCCACGATACAAGATGAACTTCTTATAGCCTTATAGCTATGAACCAGATGGTCATCTTGGACGAAATCAATCCCTCAGTGACTTCGGTCATTGAGGCGATTGATATCGTTTCCGCTGGGAATGAGATGCTGCGCGACTTCCTGAACCTTGTACGCAAGGCTGGGGTCAAGCGTCAGCTCGTCTACTACAATCAGGACACATCACGTATGTGTCTTGACTTTACCACGGAGAAGCCTGTAGAGGTGGTCCGTGGTAAGACCATCGGATGGGGAGCCACCGTCTATTGCGGACCAGTACCGCACGAAGCGACCCATCAGACTATCGTCCTCTACAAGGCGTAGAGCGCAAAGACCTCCTTAGGGAGGTCTTTTTTGTATAAGCGGACTATAAGTGCTACGCGCTTATAGCCGAGTACAGGGTTAATACGACCAGCGTGTGGAGCCGCTTGAAACTCCGACTTCGCACCTGCCGCTTGTAGTAGGGGTGTTCACATAGTACGTCTTGCTTTCCGTTCTCCTTGTGCAGCCTGCCATTTGTAAGGTGGTGGTAGGTTGCCTGAGGAAGGGAGAAACAGGGGAGAGGCGTACTATGCGAACATCGGGCCTTGCGCTTTACCTGGTACGCTATACCACGAAGGACATACACATACACATATAGAGCTGGCATTGACCAGCAAGCTCCTCAGGGGCTTGAGGAAAAGCTCCTGAGGAGAAGACAGTCTAACTAGCAGGTATCTCTTAGCGCATTACGCCTTAGGACCTTTACGGCCTAAAAGATTAGGGGTACCTTTGCATCAACAACAATACGATTATGAAGCCATATCTCAACAACGCTCAGTACGCACTATCACTAGTAATCTCAATCTTTGGTATCCTCTTCCTCATCTGCACTTACGGCTGGAAGGAGGAGGATATCAACATCATCCTGTGGTTTATCGGTCAGGTGATCGGGTACGCCACACTCTTCGCCGTAGCAGCTGCCATGCTCGGTACAGTAGAACGACTAACAAAGCATAACTAATGGACAGAAAGACCGCTGAGAAGCTTATGAACAAGCTCGTGGAGCTACCCTCAGGCTGCAAGCTCAAGTGGCCATGGCGCTACTATGCGTACGAAATCAAGGCCATATACCTCATAGTACCTAACAACAGCAAGAAGTACTGTTACTACATCCAGCACACCGAGGAGAGACTGAGTGGCGAGAACGAGCGTAGAGTACACCTGACGTTCTTCAGGGGACCATACGCAGCGTCTCACATTGCAGCAGCATACGTGAACTACTCCTTTATGGAAGAGTTTGACCACGCCAGCTTCAGGACGAGCTCTGTAGACCATAACTTCGTACGACAGCGAATCAGAGAGGCTGTATTTAATATCCTTGTGGACCGCTTCTGGGAATGGGAATATGCTGTGATGCCTAAGCAGTATGATCCTGAGGAAATGAAGAGACAGGTAGAGCTCAATGTCGTTATCCCTGACTACGATGAGGTAGACGGTGTACTACACGCCAAGACCCATCCAGGGACAGACAGACAGGTAGACTACTTCATTAGAACTGAGAGAGCCTTGTCTATGGAATCCTCAGGTCCTGGTCTCCTCATGTACCACCACTTCTGGGATCGTGATGACAAGGATAGTAGCCCCGAGCAACTCACTAAGGAAGCAACGATGACTCTACTCCTCTCAGTCCTACGCACGGAGGATAAGATGGTAGAGCGAAGAAAGAGATCAAAGTCTAATAAGTAATAGAAATATGGAAAAGACAGAATACCAAGGCGAGGCCCACTACAAGGGCTACAAGTACGAGCCTGTGAAGTATATCATGGATATGAAGTTCGACTTCATCCAGGGTAATATCCTCAAGTATCTCGTACGATATCGCAAGAAGAATGGCCTACAGGACCTGAAGAAGGCTAAGCATTACGCTGAAATAGGGTCAAAGGATAAAAAGCAAAACTGGACCACCTTTGGGTCTGTGCTTGAGGAAGGGAATAATATGGCCAATACGATCAGCTTTATCATACAAGAGCAGTTCGACCTGCCTACCCAGAACTTCCTCATGATCGTAATCACCCTTATCTGCAACTATCAGATGCGAGAGCTCGCTCACCTCATCGATATGCAGATAAAGATAGAGTACCCTAAAAACGAACAGGAATGAGTACAAAAGAAATAATCCTGACAAACCTTGACGATGCATCTCAGATGCTCGTTATCCTAAGACGCACCCTAGACAAGTTCATAGACCAATGCGAATTTGAGAACAGGTACCCATCAATCCAGGAACTAAGAGACCTCAAAGAAATCATAGAAGACGCAAGCATCTATGTAAAGAGAACTAAAGAAGGCATCATCAACGAACCAACAAGAACAAGTAAGACATGGACAAGCTAAAATCAATGCAGGTAGGCGGTACACACTACCAAGGATATGACTATCAGCCAATCGAACTCATCGAGGACCTGAAGCTGAACTTCACTGAGGGCTGTATCCTCAAGTATGCTATCCGCTTCCGTGACAAAGGAGGTAAGGAGGATCTCCTCAAAGCACTGGACTACGTTATACGTGAACTTGAGAAGCTCCTAGAGGTCCCTGAGAAGAAGCGAGTAAAGAAGGAAATAGATCGCAAGGCTATAGGCTGCATAGAGGCCTTCACAGCACAGGATCGAATCAATGACGAGGACAGAGACTTCATCCTTGACGTAGCTAAATACCTACACGCAGGGTTGATAAACCGAGTATGTGAAGTCATCATAGATAAGTTGGAGAAGGTCTACATCAGCAGGGGAGACAAGGAATCCAGCATGACCTCAGACTATAAGACCCAACTGATACAGGTCAAAGAAGCTGTAGACTACGTACTCACTGAAGTCAAGAAGCGGGAAGACGCAAACAAGGGTGGTAGCGTCTTGAAAGAGATGCAGGCCAACAGCGAGAACTACAGAGATATGAAGCTCATGCTTGAGGTCTTCAGAGATAACATCAAGCTCTAACCACAACGCCCACATCGCCCTAACCCGGTGGTGTGGGCTTTATTAGTATAAGCACAATGAGAGAATTACTAAGATACATAATTGCCCTCTTCCTCATAGGCGGTACGGTGTGGGCTGCAACCCTAGCCATAAAGACTCTTGAGGAAGAGAAGAAGCCAGAGAGAGGACTACTATGGATAGCAGACACCAACAAGAAGTACACAGAGTTTGAGCCTGGGCTTGTAGCCTTCCTCAAGGACACACCCACCCACAAGGTCCTCTACGCCATCGACGCTAATGAGGAAGCAGAGAGCTATTTCGGTCTCTACCTTATCACCGACAGCGCAGGTACCACCTTCTCAAAGCTCCTCTTTATGGCTAAGAGCGTAGAACAGCTCCAGGAGACCGCAGAATCCCTCAGTGGTACAAATACCCAGGGAGGAACTTTGAGGCTCCCACAGGGGCTGAAATGAGCTCACAGAGTAAAATATAAACTAACATAACAATGGATACAGCAAGATATTCCTCAGTATCGTACGTCATTGAAGGCCCTCAGATGATCCTAGGGTACATCAATGGCGTTATCAACAAGTACATGCAGAACAACGGCAACACCTGGCTTGGTGGTATGCTATACGACCTGGGTGCCGTCAAGGGAGATCCTCAGGTGGTCTGCCCACGCTCCTACCTCAACTCTATCGAGGTCGATATGTCTGAACCACAGATCACACTACGCCTTGAGACGGAAGAGATGTACGGCAAGTCCGAGTTCATGCACTGTCTAGCCGAAGAGTTCAAGGATATCAAGATCTACTATCGCGAGGTAATGCGTGAATCTGGGATCTTCAAGACCAACGATGAGGAAGGGAAATACTTCCCACTCAAGTTTAGGGTGGACTACAAGGTAGGAGATAAGACCGGTACTGAGTACGTCAAGACCGAGGATGAGGCTCTTGATATTGCCTACAAGCTCACAGACATCGGCTTCACCGAGCTCTTAGAGGTAGAGTGCTGGAACAATGACCAAGCCTACGACGAGGGCACTGACGACTATATCTACATCAACGAGTTCTTAATATCAGAATAATATGCCAAACTGGGATTCAATACAGTATACCATCAGAGGAGAGGAGAATGAGCTGCAAGAGATCTATGATGCTCTCCTCAAGATGAAAGAGTCGGAACATCCCGACTGGGTAGGTAGCGTACTTACAGGTCTAGGCTTTAATAGGAAATCTTTAGAAGACTACCAGCTTAGAGCCTTCGTACAGGACTTCTCCTTAGAGGATGGTAAGCTAGTCATCACCACCGAAGAGGCTTGGTGTATGACACACTTCCCCAATTTGCTCCTAGAGAAATTCCCCAACCTTGATCTCCTGTACATTCAGGAAGAGCCAGGTTGTCAGATCTACGAGACTAACGACGCAGAAGGTTATACTTACCCAGAGCGAGCGAAGGTCGACTACTCTATCGATGGCAAGGATGGGACCGAGTACTTTCACTCAGTAGAAGAAGCTATCAAGTTCGCCCAGGAAGTCTCAGGTACGAACCTCAGATCATCTAAGGAGTTCAGGGAGTGGAGCAACAATAACCCTGACCTAGACCACTATTGCTACATCAATGTGTTCAAGGTCACTAACGAGTTTAGATAACCGTAATATAACAAGTAAGAACATGTATCAAGGAGAATTTACCTGGAGTAATCTCGCACTCATCGGTATCGAGATCCACAAGAACGCAGTCAACAAGGGCTTCTGGGATGAGGAGCTTCCACCCTCACACTACCAGGGGATGATCGTCTCTGAGCTTGGTGAGATGATCAATGCTCACCGTGCAGGGCTCATCACCAAGGTCGATCTTGATGAGCTGATCAACGAGACTGACGACGAAAAGTTCAAGAAGCGCTTTGAGGAAGAGGTAAAGAACAACTACGAGGACGAAGGTGCTGACGTAGTCATCCGCGCGATTGACGCTCTGGCTAACGAAGAAGAGGACGACATGCGATGCTTGCTGATGGACGCGCTCAGCATGATAAAGCAGAAGATCAAGAATACTCTTGAGGAAGAGGGACGTATGGAAGCCTACAAAGAGCTCTCTATGCCCTCACATGTATGGTTTATCATGCGATCTGCAGCGAAGATTGACCTGGAGTATGGCTTTGTAGGCTCACTCTGCCATATCATCGCAGAGATCAACATCATCGCTGAGCTTATGGACTTTGACCTGATGAAGCACATCCAGGTCAAGATGCGCTACAACGAGATGCGCCCCTACAAGCACGGTAAGAACTACTAGGCTGGTAACTAACGCCAAAGTATCCCCGGCTCTTCTATCGGAGGGCTGGGGATACTTTGTAAATACAACACAGGATGACACGAGAAGAGATAGCTAAGAGCCTAAAGCCCATTGAATGGGATATCTGGGAGAATGAGCAATGCCGATTTGCTAACTTGAATAACTTCTATGAAGCCATAATCACCAATAGAAAGGATGGTGGCTTCTTCCTCAAGATCAATAAGCCCGGAGAGTTCGACGCATGTATCACCAGCTCGTTTAGTACGATTGAGGAAGCAGAGAAGATGGCTAGAGATATACAGGTCAATAATATCTGTTCCCTCTTCGAGCTGGAGAGGCGATAGAACCAACTAACAACTATCACATGAGGAAAGGATAGTATCTCTTCCTCACACCACTAATAAGCAACAACAACCATGATTACCAAGGAACAAATCAAGGAGCAGATGAAGGACCCAGAGTGGGTAAGCCCAGCTGGGAAGGAGACCGGTACTACAAGATGCGTATGGGACCCAGTATGGGGAATGCGCATCTTAGCAGTTAGGGATCCCTTCGCAGACGGATGGATCGCAAACGCCATTCATCCAGGATACTCAACAGAGATCTGCGCAGGTAAGACATTCCCAGAGATGGAAGAGGAAGTCAAGGAGTGGGTCGCAGACGAGATCTATCAAGTACTAAAGCAATCAAAGCAATGATTAAGACATACAGAAGTAGGGATGGGATCATCTTCAAGGGCCTGCAATATAACGGTAAGAACATAGAAGAGTTCTACAAGCAGGTCAATGACCCTAACAATGAAATGGGAATACGCGTGCAGACTGGGATGACATCACCAGTAACAGAAGATGCCAGTGGACTCTACGTCTATTTCCACGGAGGATATCTAGAGCTCAAGAAGGGCGATCACTTCTTGTTTAGCCGGGACACTCTACTATACGGAGTGTTCAATAATGGTGAACTAAAGAGGGAATTTGAACAAGTCAAGTAGAATCTGGGCCTCCTCAGAAATGAGGGGGCCTTTAATAGTATAAGCTATGAACAACAAAGAAAGAGCGGCAGATCTTAAAGGCTTGTTAGAGAAGGTGTCCGAGAAGGCCTTAGATGTACTGAAGCTCAAGGAGCTAAAGAAAAAGCACAGGGATAATACGGTACGTGCTATTCGCAGAATGCTGAATATAGACAACATATACTACTCGACAGCCCCAAGAGTCCAGAGAAGAAAGGTGCAAAAGATGGCATCAACTCTCCTCAAGGTAAACAAACTGAGGAAACGGATGTGGTATATCTGCGAGATTACAAGAGAGCTGACGGGCAAGAAGATAACAACAGCCGAAGAACTATTCGACGAATACGAAACGGAGAAGAAGAAGAACTTTATGATTGTGAAGCTGAGGAAAGGGGAAACCACCCATGAGCCAGATTACATCTACATAAAGGTCGCAATACGACAATCATCGGGAGGGGCTACGACGCTCTATATACCACAAAGAATGCCGATGGCGACAAGCGTAAAGACCAATATGATCAACTCAAATGAGATGATCGAGGAACTACTGGACTTCGTTCTTCAGGGGTTCGATGAGTTTGAAAGAGTCTTTGTGGAGAAAGTGGAGAAGTGGCTAAGTAAGTAAGACTAGAGTATGGATATGCAATTGATTCACCTGGTCTCCGAGGCACAGGAGATTTACAGGAAGAAGAGCCCAATCGAACAAAGGAAGAGGAAAAACCGAAAGAAAAAGGGGATAGAGATTGCGAAAGTATGCGGTGTTGGCTTAGACTACTACATGCTAAGCAGACATGAGAGACGAGCCTATGAATACATAGCATCAAGTGTTCTAAAGATTCGGCACATGGAATCCGAGCTACTACGAATGACTGCAATCGTAGAGATGCTACATCTATCAGGAACCATGAATGTAGGAGAGTCAATCTGGATGGGAGACATCAGCATCAAGGTAGACACCCAAGATCTTGCACAGGATAAGCCAGATCAGGTGAGAGTAATCGCACGCGGCTACATAGAGGTAGAATACAAACACCAAGATGAAGTACGGAAAATCAAGATAAACGAGATCGGGAAAGTTAACATCAAGCAAGAACTAGAAGATGGGGTACCACTAACTAGAGTGGCAAGCATGCTGACCTATACCCTTGAGCGTCTGCCTGAGTTCAGGGAGTTCTTCATAAAGGAGATCAAGATCAAACTAGATAAAGCAAAGTAAAAGATATGACAAGAAAGAACCGCAACGAGCTACTACGCTCTATCGCCATGGTGCTCATCTCCTTCATCGCAGGACTTAGCGCTGTGGTATTCTTTGAGACTGACATGATCACCGGCATCACTCAGACCGCCATGTGCCTATCTGTAGCCGTCTGTATGCGCCTCCAACGGTACGAGTAGTATGATAGACCTCATAAGGCTTTATCTCTTCGTACAGGGCGTTTATTTGATCCTGGCGAGAGGGTACCCCACAGAAGTAAAGGCTTTTGTTATCCTCACATTCATCTGTGCGGTAGTGAGAGCTGAACAAAGAAGAAGTAATAGATCCTGAGGAAGGGACGGTATCCTCTCCTCAGGAGCAAATCAACAGTAACAACTATGAATGAGAACTTAATCCCTGAGTGCAGGGAGTTCACGATGATAGAGGAGCTATGGCCTATCAAGAAGTACGAAGGCAATAGACCTGTATGGGATTGCCGTAATTGGATCGTAGGAGCCGTACAAGACGAGATCCTTGAGCATGTGAAGAGATATAGCTACCCATACGTATTGACGCTCTCAGAAGAGCCTATATGGACTCAGGTGGGATATGAGAATAGGAGAGATAAGAGCTACACAGTAGGTATGCAGAAGCTCTCACCCCTCGAAATCAGTATGATCGTTACCCCTTTCTTCAGGAAGGGATATAGGATCTACCAAGATGAGAAGAGTAAGTGCATCAAGATCTCAAGAAAGGAGATCCCGGAGCTTAACACTCTTCAGATGCCACCAGACATAGTACAAGGACCAGCTGGATCCAGTAGATTAGATCAGATCTGGGCAAAAGAGGAGCGTGACGCAACAGGCTATATGATGGAACTGCTAAAATACAGAGGATTCAGTGTGGTAAAAAGACCTGACAAATCCGAGGCATCGATCAAGTTCATCATATACTTAGAGCATGGAGGACCAACGGTAGATGCTGAGATCAAGGTCATCGGCAAAAACGAGACACCCAACTTCTTCTATCAATCGATGGTAGAGATGGATAAGGAGACAACAAAAACAGCCGGATACTCAGCCAATATGTTAGAATCTCCTGGATCCAGGACAGCCCATGAAGCGGCTGCATGGATCGTGAGGGCCATCACGAATATCAATAAACAATGCCAACTCAATGGAAAGACGTATCGCGACAATAACGATCGATAAGGTCCGCGGTGCAACAATGGACTACTTTGAGACAAATATCGAGGTAGTCCACTCTATGATCAACATAGATGGCGATATCACCGAAGACAAGGAGAGGAGAGTACATCGCTCTCCTCATATCGAAGATGAGCTGTTATGGATCTCCGAGACCCTCAATCCTGAGGAAGAGAGAGATGAGTAATCCTCTTCAATTCTCATAAATTAAAGAGAATCTTCTAGAACTTATGAACCCCAGCAATGGGAAAGTATAACTCTAATCACAACTTAAAATGAAGCTATTCCAAGCTAAGGTCTCGTATGAGACCACCTTTGACGAGAAGATGTCCGAGTCTTACCTCGTCGAAGCACACAACTACGCCTTCGCTGAGGCACTCGTCATCAAGTGGGTCACGTATCAGCAGAACTACAAGCTCGATAGCCTGAAGATCGACTCTCTTAAGGTTGTCAAGGCTGAGCTTGAACAGCAGAAACTACAGGAGCACCAGACACCAGAGTTCTACTTGGTGACCTACCAGGTGGATGCACTGAACGAAGCAGGCGTGGCGACTAAGAGCACCACACGTAAGCTCTTCCTTTCCGTGGAGGACTTCCACGCAGCCTACGCCTTAGCAGTAAAGTTCATCAAGGACTATGAGGAAGGAGATCACGAAGAAAGAGTCATCTCTATCAAGGACACGCCCATCGTAGCCTTCCTCGAGGACTCTATCGTAGACCGATTCATCTTTGGTCGTAAGGAGATCAAGGTGACAGTAGAAACTCAATCTAACTAACAAGCAATGACGCAAGAAGAAAAGAAGATCCGTATCAAGGAGCTAGAAGCAAGCAAGACTAAGACTGAGAACTTCATTGATGTAGCTAAGAGCGCAGAAGAACTAGCCGACGCTACTATGGACTTCTTCCTCAAGATGAACCGGGCTGTCGTCAATCATGAAGATCCAGGCACAACAGCTAAGTTCTTCTCCGAGGGAATGACCACCATCACAGCTCTCGCTATGTCCACCAAGCTCTCTTCCTCAATGGCTGTAAAGCTGGAGGGGATTCAGCTGGATATTATCAACGCTCAGCTCAAGCGTCTAGGCGTAGAAAGCGAAGGCGAGGATAACAACCCTATCGCTAACTAGTCTTCTCTACGACTAAGTAGTATATGTATAATAGCCCACCACCAGCAAGAAGGAAGAAAAGAGTAGCTGGTGGTGGGATTATTATAAAAAGCAAGTAAACATGGGACGTTATGATAAAGTACCTAAGCCAGGTCTACTAGAGATGATCTGGGAACTCGCTTGGCCTATATTGGTACTAGCTTTTGTGATAGGCTCATTCTGTTATGCGCAATCAGACGCATTCAAGCAGAGGCAAGAGACTCAGAAGATCCTACGATCAGAAGGAGTGATCATCAAGAAGAGGGTCAACCCAGCAGGGACCAACCTTGGACTCTTCTATAGACCTGACCAGTGGTACCTCAAGGTAAAACTCAACAGTGATGAGATCATAGAGATCAAGGTAGACAAAGACAGATACATAAGAGCCAAGGTGGGAGACACGATGAAATTCGAACCATACTAACAAAGAATCAAGATGACAAGAGAGTATCTAGAACAAGAGCTGTTGCCATTAGATTGGCGACCTATAGGACGATACGGCTATAGAGATGAAGACATGGCGGCACCAGCAGAATCTCTAAACTATTGGTATGTGATATTCAGAGACAAGAATGGATATACCGTAAACAGAGAAGAGGACTCAGGCCGCAACGTTATAGATCTAGCAAACGGAGTTAAAACCATCGAGGAAGCCAAAGCTATCGCATGGAAAGACTACGTAGACGAAATAGAAGACTTATTCAGAATAGAGTCATGACAAGAGAACAACTAAAACAGGAGCTTAAACCATTGCATTGGAGTCGGAGAAAGATCGGGGATAGAGAGGATATCTATGCCCACTCTGGAATACAGTGCTCTTGGTATAGCATATACGAACTAGATGGTATGTATGCAGTGGCTATCGAAGACTTTGACAGAAGGTGGAGTGTTGGCATCGCAGTCGACATTAAGACAATAGAGGAAGCCAAAGCCATAGCCTGGGAAGACCACGTAAATTATATACTACAGCAATTCAAGTAACAACTATGGAAAAAGAACAGATATCACAAATGCTAAAGCCACTAGAGTGGATGAGCGCGAATGATGCAGACAAGATTGCAGAGACAAACTTGTGGTACGACTTCCTTATGGAGCGCTCTATGGGTATCTATAGCCTCCTCAAGCTGGATATTACCGGAGAGACCTACCTTGTGAAGGGCGGCATCAAGACGCTTGAGGAAGGGAAGCAGCTAGCGTGGGAGGAGTATGTAGATGACGTAGCAAGTATGCTTAAGTAATAGGACCACCTACTCTCTCTTCCTCAAGCCCCAGATATTCTTCATACCTTTGTGGTGGCCCAGCAATGAAGCCGCCTAGCGGGTGTAGAAGTACACGGCACGCCAAGGGCAGTCGATAGCTGGAGATTCCCCTCCTCATTCAGCGGTGTCCATCGAACGTCCTGTGAGGAGAATGAAAGCCACCAGGAGCTTTGGGTAGTAACCCAGGGGATACAAAAATTGACGGATAGGTGGCCGGCTGGTAAAGTGATCCGCGTCTAGGTCTGGACCGACCGAAAGTGAGCTAATACTACTACTCAGGTCCTGATGAGATAAAGAGTAGCGTGTCGATCGACCGTGGGTACGTGTTGCCTGAGGAAGAGAGACAGCCGAGAGGTTGAGGAGTGGATACCATAGTGGTACCTCACCCTTGGGGCTAAGAAGCCATCCCCCTATGCGCAGTTTAACTAGGTTCGGGTTCGCCCGAAAATGTGCCTCGCGCGCGCGTTATTTGAGGAAGAGGAAATAATGTTCTTCTACTTATATGTCTTTCCTCAATACCTATTAAATTGCCTAGGGGATGGTGTATCCATAAGTTTACTTGATATTAGAAATGGTATCAAGTGCTAATAGTATAGAACAATGAGAACAGCCCTAATTTTACTAGCAATAGCTATCCCTGCATTCGTATATGGGTACTGCCTATTCTCGTTCGCAAACCCATACAGAAGCCGAGAAGACGATGAAAAGAAAGAAGTCTTATGCTTTATCTCAGCAGTAGCATTGGTATTTCTTCCCTTCATCGTAGCAGCTATCACTGAGCCGGAGTCAAATGCCAAGGTCATAGACAAGACTTTCGTGCCATCAGGGTATATCTACAACTGGGATGCAAAACAACTAGAACAACGTATAGAGCGCAGAGAGACGCGCTACTACTTCATAGTCCGCAAGGGAGATCGCCTCGTTGAGGAGCGAGTCGACTCTACCACCTACGCTAATACAGCTGTAGGAGATAGAATCCAGCTGGACTAGAGATCACTCAAACGCAAAGATGGAGCGCACCTGTGTTGCTCATATCGCTAAACGCACTATCTTTGCATTGGTTCCATTTGAGTGATTACACGACGCGGGCTTACCTCTTGGCCATAATGGAGGTGGCCCGCACAAGCCCCGATAGTTCAACGGATAGAACAAGGTCAGGGGTACCCATTTTCATGATTGAACTTCTTTTATTATCTTTGCGCAAGAATTAAAAGGCAGTTCAATCATGGATTGGGAAAAAGAAAAAGAAACAATCAAGAAGCTAATAGAGGCTGGTGAACCCTATGAAGCAATAGGCCGCAGATATGGATACACTGGAGCAGGAATAAAGAAAGCCGCAAAGAGGCTTGGCCTAGAAGTGAGACCAAGAAGAGCTATATCTGAATCTGAAACATTCAATAAAGGAAAGGGTGAAACGATCTTCATTTGTGAGTATTGCGGGAAAAAGATAGAAGGCAAGGTGCATAAATCAAGAAAGTACTGTTCTAAAACATGCTCTTCCAAACATCAAAGCGACAAAAAAATACAAGCATGGCTATCCGGAGACCACAAGAAGGACAGTATAATCGGATCATCAGGAATGATCAGGCGATATCTTTTAAGAGTGCACGATTCAAGGTGCAGTTTGTGTGGATGGGGAGAAATCAATAAATTTACAGGCAAAGTACCGTTAGAGGTGCATCATATAGACGGAGATTGCTGCAACAACGACGTAGAGAATCTTCAACTGTTATGCCCGAACTGCCATTCACTGACTTCTAACTACGGATCAAGAGGCGGATCGAAAAATAGCAGAAAAAGAACCGAGTACACAAGAAAGGGTTGATTAGCTCAACAGCATAGAGCAGAGGTTTCCTAAACCTCAGGTTGGGGGTTGGAGTCCCCCATCAACCACAAACCCCGGACGGCAGTTCAACTCTGCCCCGGGGTACATAGCCGGCCACAGAGGTCGGCTATTTTAGTATAAGCAAATAACCAGCAAATAAGAAAAGCAATGAAAATCAAGGTATTACTGACGAAGGAACAGGAGTTTGAGGTAAAAGAGCAAGATCTATACAACCTCATCATCAGAAACATAGAAGCTAATGGAAGGGATCAACACGACCCTAAAGCCGTAAATGACTACCTTTACCTGATCCCGGATATGTTAAGGGTTATCATAAGTGATAGGTTTAACCGGTATTACAAGGACAACTACGACATATTCAGCTTAAAGGACCAAGTAGAGATAGTCAGGGAGGTTCAAGAGCAGGTGCTATATATCCACCGCGAGAAGATGGAGGAATACAACGAGCGAATGAGGAAGAGAGAAGAGACGAATAAAGCGCATCAGCATTACAACGATCTCCTCAAGAAGCTGCCTAAGTCCCAACAGGTAGCCTTTGGTCCTCTCTTCATAGAGTCAGTAGACAAACGCGGTCTCAATATGCGACACGAGAATGGTGAGATGTATGGGATCAAGGAGGATATAGAGAATGGCTACTTCGACTTCAGTGGCATCAAGGAAGATATCCGCTTCCTCAAGGGCTTGAAGTTTTACCTCAACCTCAAGAACATTGAAGACTCTATCGTACCACAGGGATACTCAGGGGTGAAGATAACGCCGGATAACGGACCGTCTATCTTCATCCCATTGGATCTCTACGCTTACGACAGAGACTACGACACCGCAAAAATCGGATTCACCTATAATGACGTAATGATATCTAGTGTAACAATCTAAAGAACAGAACGTATGAACAAAGAAGAGATCGCAAGCATCAAGAAGAACTTGCAACAGTACACCGGTACTAAGACCATCATGGCGACCCCGATGACACGAGGAGAGTACAACACCCTCCGAGGATGGGAAGTGCCAGCAGATGAGAACCCAGATGACGCAGGCTACCTCGTGCAGTACGAGAATGACAGCAAGGCTAATGTAGAGGGCTTTGATGGATACATCTCCTGGTCTCCTCAGAAGCCATTCAACGAAGCCTATAAGCCATCAGGCACGTACGACCAGCAACTCCTCATCGAGATGGAAGAGCTTACGAAAAAGATCTATAAGCTGGAAGAGTATATCCGCTTCATGGATCAAGATAGTGAAGACTTCTACCTACTCAATATGCAGCTAGGTATCATGGGGACGTATTTCGCTGTACTCAAGCTGCGGTACGACAAGATCCAGAAGAACCTAAAGTAATAATCACCAAAGAAGAGATAACCTCATCCTTACTCAAAGACTAATACTCAATGAGGAGGATGAGGTTGTTTTAGCATAAGACATAAACCAAGATAGAGATGGAAAATTTAGAGCTAAAGAAGGGATATCAGCAGATGCCATCCCATTGCGCGATAGCTGAATTTCAATTCGGCAATGCGAAGATCAAGTACACCCACGTACTGAACCAATTAACTCTCGATCGAGACAGAGGGCTCTGGACTGGCTACCTAATAAGAACTATTGAGATGCCAGGGGAGAGCGTGATAGGAGAGATGATCAAGACGTGGGTAGGGAGCACAGCCCTCCATGAAGACGAGCTACATAACTTGATCAACGAGGATCGGGAAATGCTAGTAAAGCAGATCCTACAAGAAGGCAACGAGGAATAGAGCTAAGATATGGAAGAAGGAAGAAAGGTCCCGTACGCACTACAAATTGTAGATGTAAAAATAGGGGACAGTGAGAAAGCAAGAACCTACGCAGCGGTATGCCAATGGGAGGCTCAGAGAATTACCATCGAGTCCGAGATTAGAGATCAGCACCAGATATACAGCAGCTCGGCTATGAGCTTTAAGTACAAAATGGATAGCTTTAGACTCATAGACGATAAGATCCTAGAAGCTGGAGGCAAAAGACTCTACCTTGTAAAGATGTCAATATACGCTCAGTGCCTAAATGGCGATTACAAGGATCTCTACAGATACCAGCTTGTAAAGGCTGAGACCGCTCTACAGGCTAAACAAGCCTCCTCAAAAGGCATGTGGCTGAGAAAGGACCACAAAGACTGGACAATAGAGAAAGCCATTCCAATAGAAGACGTGTACGACATCATCCATATCGGAAAGATTAAGCAAGGATTATAAACAATGAAGACAGCAACATCAACAAAAGAATTGAAATGGCGCGGCTACTCAGATGAGGGTGTAGAGATCTACTACGCATCAGTGGATAATGAGGAAGGTGAGAAGATTGCTGAGTACACTATCAAGATCTACGGAGCTAAGGGTCATCTCTACATACAGCACACAGTAAAGGAAGCTGATGGGTGGCCACTATACGGAGGAGAATACCTCATTGACGACGCACGTAGATGGACCCTTGACTGGGCTAAGGGTGTAGCAGAGAAGCACTTCAAGGAGAATTACAAGCAAGTAGAGGCATGAGACAGTCACTGACAGACAGAATCGCCCTGTGGTGCGTTAAAAACATCGGGGTGGATGGATGCCTCCACTTTATAGCGATCGCCTCGCTGACGAAGATTGTGAGCCTCCTAGGGGGCTTATGGGTAGCTATCGCCATCTCCGCGGCTATCTCGGTAGCCAAGGAGGTCTGGGATGCTAAGAGAGGCAGCTACTTTGACAAGAAGGACCTTGCATGTGATGCCTTAGGTATTCTCTTTGCTCTCCTCATGTCCCTATAGAAGTGTTACTTTTGTAGGACAAGGTCCTGAGGAGAGACCACAGGACTTAACTATATCATATAGAGTATGGCAAAGAAATATGTAAGGGTCATCGAGGACCCTATCAGTGCTGCAGGTCCTGACGGTACTACTGTCAAGCGTGAAGGGTTCGTCCCTCTGAAGGCTGAGAATATCAAGGTAGAACAGATCGACGAAAAGGGCGCTAAGCTCAACCAGGAGATCTACTTCAGCTGGGTAAACCAGACTGGTGTTAAGCCTAAGCAGTGGCCAGATGGTCGTCTCGGTCTCGTAGCTGAGATGGAGGATGGCACAGAGAAGTACTGGATCGCAGGACAAGACGGTGAAGTACGTCGCTTCAAGAAGTACTACAACGGCGAGTTCTATGTGGAAGACTGGAAGCGTAAGCTCGACCGCTTCTTCGGTATCACCGATAAGATGTGGGTAGAGAAGAGCAATAAGATCCACGTGATCCACGCTATCATGTTCTTCGTTCTCATCGTGCTCCCCATGGTAATCATCGCTGGCGGTGGTGCATGGTGGTTGCGCAGCATCTTCAACTAACAAGTATAGGGGTGGGCTTAGGCCTGCCCCTTATCATTTAACAAGAACTATAAAGATTATGGACGAAAATGAAATCAAGCATCTTGTAGGCTTGACGCGAGAAGCATTTCTATGTAAGTGCACGGTTGCTCTTAAACTGTGGCGATTGAACAGCTACATAAAGAAAGAGATGCAAGAAAACAAGGAAATAGCAGAACTGATGCAAGACCTAGAAGATGCATACCTGGAACTATCTAAAGTACAAGGCGCGATGATGGATATCATCGAAGAAGAAACTGAGGACTGTTGGTGCGAAGAAGAAGACGAAGAAGAAGACAACAACAAATAACAACAATCATGATAGAAAAGAAAGAAATCGACTACCTATACATCGCAACAACAAGGGCATTAAAATGTGCACTTAGGACTCAGAGCGACTTAGAGGACATTCAGGAATACGTAGAGGAACACCTCGCGGATAATGAGGAGATCAAAAAGCTATTGTCAGAGCTTGAAAAGGATCTGAGGAAGAGGGATCATGCAGAGAGCGTCGTCCTTGGAATCATCCACTATCACCACGAAGACGAGGACTAAGAATCAAAAGCATTCACTATCTTTGTAGTGCTATAATCATTTTAAGAATCAAGTCAAGTATTGTAAGGGTCTGTCCGGGAGGATCGACCCTTATCTCGTTTAATAACACAGGAAATATGAGAAAGCTAAAGGTCAAGAAGACCAACCTAATGAAGATCATTGATGAGCTTCATAACACAGTGGCGTGCTATAAGGCACTCTACATGAACGAAACAGACGAATGCGCCTATATGGGCGAGGAGTGTAGCACCTCGGAAGTGCTGCGCGCAACAGACACCGAGGATGATTGCTATACCTGTCTCCTCACTAACAAAGACCTCTATGAGGTACTAAGAATCACCAAGCGATACCCAGAGACCATCTTCATCTGGATCGAGGAGCTTGGGCTGTGGGGTCTGGTTATTCAGTCCTTCGGTATGCTCTACAGTGGTGTCAAGATGTACGAAGTGGCTGAGGAAGGAGACGAGGAAGCTATCGAGGTAGAGTTCCCCTTCCCAGGAGAAGATGACCCTGAGGAGGACGACGATGAGGAAGAGGATGAGGAATAATCCTTATCTTTGACCTGTCGTTACTGACAAGCTGTATCGCCAAGGCGACATAGTTGTGCTTATTATAGTTGATGGTATTGGGGGTGGCTTCTGGCGAGGTCACCCCCTTATCTAAGAAAATCAGTAACATGAGTACAAAGCATAAGAAGAAAAGAACTAAGAATTACAAAGGACCGCCTATGGATAGAGAGAAGATGCGAGGCTTGCTAGCCAAGCTACTACTAGTGGACAAGGCTAAGCATATCCTCCTCAACCTACCTACAGGCTTTGGGAAGTCCGCGCTGGCTATCGAAGTGATCAACAGCATCACAGATATCAAGAGCGTGCTCTTGCTAGTCAATGAGGTTGGTCACGGCAAGAATTGGGAAACGGAGTTTGAGAAGTTCCTGAGGAAGGAGGGAGTAGAATGCGAGACCTATTGCTACCACTCTATGCACAAACTGGCTGGTAAGGAGTACGATCTCATCATTGCTGATGAGGCACATCACCTAGTCACTGACAAGCGTAAGGAGGCGTTCATGAATCTCAAGTCCACATACACTGTCTTCCTCAGTGCCACCCTCAAAGAGGATGAGGTACTTCTCCTCAGACACTTTAGGCCGGGACTCAAGAAGCTCAAGGTCTCCCTGAAGAACGCCATTAAGTCTGGTGTCTTACCGGAGCCTGAGATCTGGGTGATGCACTCTAGACTTGACAACAAGGTAGCCAATCAGTTTATCAAGGTGGTCAGAGATCCCGACAAGCCATTCACCGTCAAGGCTGGGTATGACAAGAGATTCTTCTGGATCTCTAAGAAGCACAACCCATCAGCCAATGTGCTGATCAGCTGTACGGAGAAGCAGTACTACGACTACATAGAGAGTCGAGTAAGCTGGGCTAAGGATAACTTCGATCAGCAGCCTACAGAGTACAACAAGCAGGTATGGCTTAACGCTTGTATAGATCGTAAGAAGATCCTAGGGGAGATTAAGACATCACGAATCAAGAGTATCACTGATCGCATCCGCGCTAAGGGTAAGAGGTTCGTATGCTTCGTCTCCTCAATAGATCAGGCTGACGCTCTCAACTACGAGTGCAGCATCCACTCTAAGAAGAACAACAATCAAGTAATACTCGACAACTTCAACGACGGACAGATCGATGAGATCTTCGCTGTAGGTATGCTACAGGAGGGATACAACCTCTTCGACTGTGAGGTAGGTGTTATCTCTCAGCTCGATGCAGGGGAGCGAGGTGTGATTCAGAAGGTGGGACGTGTCCTACGCCATGATAAGCCCCTTGTAGTTATCCTGTGTATCGACAATACCAGGGATGAGGACTTCCTCAAGTCAGCCCTTGAAGTTATCGGTGACAGCCAGAAAGTGTACCACTCAAGATGACAGACATTTCATTCGGACAAATCATATTCAATGACGCTTACCTGGAGAGCATAGGGCTCACCTACCAGGAGATGGCGCTACTCATGAGTAGTAGAATGCTCGTGGCACCTAAGGGTACCGGAGAGCACCTCTACAATGAGATAGGCCATATCGTCAATATCGTCAAGGATGGTGATGTATACTATGCAACAGCTGAGACTGACGCTATCATCTGGAAAGCGATGAGGTTCGGCTCTAGGGAGATGGATGATGTAGAACTCGCAAGAGAGCTTCTCTTCCACTACAAGCCAGGCAAGAGGGACAATATAGTCTCTCTCTCTTCCTCAATCCGAGCGTTCCGACAGAAGTACCCACAGTTCTCCGTATGGTCGCTCAGGGAGGCTATATCGAAGTACAGGAGTACTAGGACGATCATAGAGCCATTACAGCTACATAAGGTGATAGCCCATGTAGATGCAGACATGAATTTCCAGAGCGTCATATACCACCACGTCAAGAATATCAGACACATATTAAGATGAGTAAGATACGATCTAGCACTGAGGAGTTACCACTAGCTAGACAGCTAAGGGCACTCTACCCCAAGGGCAAGAGGCCAGGCTACTCAGTGCCGTTTGCTGGGGCACCAGCGAACATAGCAATATCACTAACCAACTTCCGTACAGTCTTCGACCCCAATAGGGAGATTGAGGAAGAGGTCATCATCGAGGCTACCAAGAAGTACGTCGACTCACTAAGAGGAGACTGGACTTACCTGAGAGGCCTTGAGGACTTCATCTTCAGCTACGGAGGCACACCACAAAACCCTAAACATGAGTCCTACCTCCTCAACTGGATCGAGCTCGGAGACGAGATGATCGTGGAAGAAGAGGACTGGACACAAACCCTAGTATAACAAACAAACAAATGAAGATTTCACACAGCATGATCAAGAATGGCGATGGCTATCAGGCTGCCATCTGCCTTTACAGCGAGACCGACCCCTTAGAACAGCCTGTATACACCCACTTCGTAGCTGAGACACCCAAGTCAGCCATCGTAGGAGCACGACTCAAGATGCTCGCATTGTTTGAGAAGGCGCAAAGCCGAGCCATCAATCAGCGTATCGAGGTAGGTGCTCTTCTCCTCAAACTAGACCCCAATGAGTACGGCGAAGAAGAGATCACTAACGGATAAAGTCCTGGACCTCATTGGTGCAGCTCAGGCTGTAGATGATGTCCAGAAGAATATCATACCTTTGTCCTTCCAGAGGTTCAAGCGGAGCTTTCCTGGCATCCAGAGAGGGACGTATCACCTAATTACAGCATACTCAAATGGAGGTAAATCGCAGTTCACCTGTGCCTACTTCCTCTTTGAGCCTATCCTCAAGGCGTTCTACTCTGGTGGACGTACCAAGGTCAATGTCATAGCATTTCCTCTTGAGGAGACGCAGGAGGATATCATGCTGAGGTTCATCAGCTACCTACTCTATCGTAATATCAAGAAGATCGTCCCTAAGTCAGTCCTCAAGGGTACTCACCCTGAGAAGAAGATCGATGAGGAGACGAAGAAGTATATGGAGACAAGAGACTTTCAGTCCTTCCTCAGATACTTTGAGTCTTGTATGTACTTCTCCTCAGCTGATACGATGGAGGGGATAGAGTATGAGGTAGACAGGTACGCTCAACTGCACGGCGAGATAAATTATGAGGAGAAGGAAGAGACGGATGAAGTCACCGGGGTGATCACCGCTACCAAGGTGCCGGAGTCTTACAGGATCATAGACGATAATAAGTATGTGATCATCTGGATCGACCACCTCTCTCTCATCATGCCAAGCAAAGGAGAGTCTCTCAAGGCCTCTATGGACCGACTGAGCAAGTACCTCAAGAAGAAGGCAGCTAACTTCTACAAGTTCATACCTGTGGTAGTACAGCAGCAGTCAGGGGAGAATGAGACGCAGGAAGCAGTCAAGGCTAAGCGTACTCGACCTACTCGCTCAGGTCTAGCTGACACTAAGTACACATATAGGGATGCTGATGTTATGATGGGGATCTACTCACCAGCTGTACACGACATCCCTCAGTACGCAGGGTATGATATCAAGAAGTATAAGGATAACATCCGATTCTTATCCATAGAGAAGAACAGAGATGGGGAAGTCGGTAGCACTATCGGTCTTATCTTCTGTGGCGCAATGGCCTACTTCAAGGAGGCTAAGAAGCCAGAAGGTGAGGCAGGATATGTAGCTGACGACCTCAAACTAATAGAAACATTCAGAAAGTAATAAGCATGGCAAAAGCAATCATTGTCGCTGGTAAGACTGGTACAGGCAAGTCTTACTCAATGCGCAACCTCAGGCCTGAGGAGACGCTGATCATCAACGTCGTACCATTGAAGGACATCCCCTTCCGTGGCTACAAGAAGAAGTTCAACACGCAGAACCGCAACTTCGTAGAGACTGATGACTATCATCAGATCATGAAGTTCATCGCCTCTACCAAGGCTGATGGTCCTCTTAAGCATATCAAGACCGTCGTCATCGACGATACGATCTACTTGATGCGTAACGAGAGCTTCAACACTATCCGCGCTGGGGAGAAAGGCTACGACAAGTTCAACCGCATGGCGGCGAACTTCCAGGAGCTACTCTACTTCCTCTCTAAGCAGCGTGCGGACCTGCAGGTAGTCCTGATGATGCACGTCGAGAAGGATGACGACACTACCCTGGAATTTCCAGAGTACAAGCTCTCCTCAGTAGGTAAGCTGGTAGACAAGCAGTCTAACCCACTGGAGCTCGTCACTGTCACCCTCTTCACAGACGTAGAGTTTGATGATGAGGAAGACGAACCTGTCTATCGCTTCATCACTCGCAGAACTAAGCGTCATGGCTTTACCATCCCAGCTAAGTCACCTGTAGGTATGTTTGAGGAGAGATACATCGATAACGACCTACAGGCTGTCCTCGACATCTCACGTGCGTACTATGAGGAGGAAGGGACTATGGTCGAGCCTCCTAAGGAAGAAAAGAAACCCTCTACAGCTAAGCCAGCCGCAGAGATTAAGTAATAACCATTAACAATTATAAGCATGGCATCAAGAACAGAAGTAACAGCAATGCGCTGGATCCTCAAGGTCATCGAAGACTACAACGCTAAGGTCGCCGGTCTTGAGGAGAAGAAGACAGTAGTAGCATCTAAGTGCGAGGAAGAAGCTCAGCGTGCAGCACAGCGCGCAGCTGAGGCCGTACGAGCTCGCTACGCCAAGAAGCTCGAAGCTATGGGTGTAGAGGAAGAATCCTACAAGACACTCATCGACCTCAACGCTGAGCACCTCAAGAAGCTCACCGGTGGTCTCAGCCCCAAGGAGTTCGCTGACCTCAGCCACGAAGAGCAGATGAAGATCGTAGTCGTCATCCCCAGCGATGAGGACCAGGAAGAAGCTGAGGACGAACAGCCTGGCATCGAAGAGCCTGAGGAAGACGAGACACCAGATCTCGATCCTGAGGAAGAGGATGACAATGACACCATCCCAGTAGAGGATGCTGACACCACGGAGTTTGTCCATCCTGCAAGCTACGATCATGAGGAAGAGAAGAAAGACTCCTTCTCCTCATCTATCGATGATCTCCCCTTCAACTAATCAAGAACCATTCATAACAACATAACAAGACAAGTATTATGGCATTTGCAAAAGGCGAAAACAATCAGTCGCTCTCCCTCAACTCAGAAGCACGTGACGTGTATGTAGGTATCGCACCTGTACGTATCACCGCAGTCAACCCTACCAACGCTGAGCTCAGCGAGATCCTCGGTCGTAAGATCGAACGTGATGAGCCTAAGTATTCCGGTACTGCAGAGTACAAGGATGAGCAGGGCAACGTAGAGCGCACAGTAGACTACGTAGACATCGTCTTCCACGTAGAGACGCTTGAGGAGATGGCTGATGGGCGCAAGCTCAACTCTTCCATCCGCTTCCGTCTCTACAAGGAGTTCTTCCAGTCTAAGGGCGACAACGGCAAGCCTATCCGCTATCAGGTAATTGACAAGTATGGCAATACAGCATGGGCTACGGCTGAGCAGGTAGAGGCTAAGACCGAGGTCGTCTACGACAGTGGCTTCAAGGCTCGCATCTTCCCTGGCTTCCGTCGCGCTGTACGTGGTGAGGAAGATCTTGTGAAGTTCATCCGCACGTTCCTGCAGATCCCTGAGACGCATCAGTATGACAACAACACGAAGCAGTGGCTCCCAATCGCCAACCTTCAGGAAGCTGAGTGCTGCATCGATGATATCAAGAGTCTCCTCGCTGGCAAGATGAAGGAGCTCAAGGGTATCGTGAAGGTCGGTGAGCTTCGTGCTATCAAGCTGATGTTCACGGCTCGACAGGACAAGGATAACCCATCGGTATTCTACCAGTCGATCTACAATCGTCTCTTCTTCACCTCGTATGCTAAGTCTACCTACATCAACAAGCAGGTAGCTAAGCACATCGATGAGCTCGCTGCCTTCGGTGGATCTATCAAGGATCAGTTCTCTACGGACGCTATCGCACCCTTCGCAGCCAACACGATCTCTACGTTCGCTACCACGCCTAAGAACGTAGGTGCGGCTACGGCAAGCAGTGCTGAGCTCTCCGGGGATGATGATCCCTTCGGTGGTGCTAGCAACGCTGATCCCCTCGCAGGTGGAGCTCAGGCAACTGGTGATGACGATCCCTTCGCTAATGAACCCGCTCCGTTCTAATGGCGTTCGGACTGGGAACAGCAGATGGTGACCGGTTCATAGATGAAGCTCGGGACCTCGCCATGCTCAAGGAATACCTTGGCGTGGAGAGGATCCCCTGCCTCATCCGCTCCCCAATGAGACTAGATAGAGGTGCCTCCTTCTCGATCTTCAAAGGTCGAAAGGGAGGCATTCTTTATAAGGATCATGGGACCGGCGAATCAGGGTCTGTGTTAAAATTGATATCTTTGCTCACAGGCGAGACAAGAGCCAAGCTCATCGAGGACTTCGGGAACAAGACTATCAAGAATCACAACAGGTTACAGATGGAGGTTGTAGATCAGATCATAGACATATCAGTCACTACGCGCGAGTTCAGTGCGGTGGATGAGAAGTATTGGTCTGCCTATGGTATCACCACTAAGGACCTTGCGGAGTTCGGTGTGTATGCTGTCAAGACCATCAGCATCAACAGGGGTAGTGGATATAAGACCTTCCCAGCGGAGGTGCTATCCTACGCCTATGTAGAAAACAAGGACGGTCGTATGCACATCAAGGTCTACCAACCGAAGAGTCAGAAGCTCAAGTGGCTATCTAACACCGATGCCTCAGTGTGGAACCTGTGGACTCTCCTGCCTCCTCAGGGGAAGAGACTCATCATTACATCATCTAGGAAGGACGCTATGTGCCTGTGGAAAACGTTAGGTATCCCAGCTACAGCTATGCAGTCTGAGGGCACCAAGCCCAACCACAAGGTGATGATGGATCTCTTTAAGCGCTTTGAGGAGGTGTACCTACTGTATGATAACGACTTCGAGTCTAGCGTCAACAATGGACAGCACTACGCTGCGGTGTTGCGAGAGAAATATCCTAAGCTCATCAACCTGGTCCTACCTAAGGACTATGGATGTAAGGACCCATCAGATCTTGCAGAGACCTATGGAGTGGATGTTATGGCCGAGGTTGTGCTGACACTAATGTATCATGACGGGAAACAAGAAGATCAGGGGAGCCTCCTGGACGGAGTACAAGGGGATCAAATTCCGTTCTAAGCTAGAGGAACGGTTCTTCAAGGTATGTGAGAACCACGGCCTCAATGTTATCCACGAGCCGAAGAAGATGACGCTCATGGATAAGTTCGAGCCTAAGAAGGTGAACTTCCACTCATCGATGTACAAGATCGTGAATGTGGTAAGGGCCATCACATACATGCCTGACTTTGTCTATATGACGAAGACCCAGCTGCACATCATAGAATGCAAGGGCTTCGCCAATGACGTTTACCCTGTCAAGAGAAAGCTCATACTACAATACCTAGAACAGCTCAAGACGAATCTCGAGATTCACTTCTGGGAGATCAAGACAGTCAAAGACATCAAAGAATTTATCGAATATACTAAGAACAATGAGTAACCATCCAGACTTTAGAGACCTTGCTTGGGACGTAAGCGAGGAAGTCTATCGTGCGGATCCAGCCTTGTCGTATAGTAAGATCTCTCGCTTCCTCAGGGAAGGTATAGGGAAGATCGATAACCTCGACGACAAGGTTACATCTGCATCCTTGACCTTCGGGTCCTTGGTAGACTGCCTCTTCACAGCGCCTGAGGAATTTCCTGAGCGGTACGTGGTAGCCAATGAGGACAACGTGCCATCAGGGAAATTGAAAGACGTTATAGACCTTCTCCTTTCCTCAACCACTTATGCCAAGGTGGTAGAAGTACCTGAGGAAGAGATACACAAGGCCTGCATCGAGTGTAAGTACTACATTGATGATAGGTACAAGTCCTCACGACTGAAGAACGTACACGGCTGTGCTGAGTACTTTGACGCTGTGAGGAAGACCCAGGGGAAGAACATAATCACCCAGGACCAGCTAGACAAGGCTATGGCCTGCGTCAATGCCTTACGAGCTAATACAGGCGTATCAAAGCTCCTAGAGGTACCTGTGTTTGACGGTGAGATCTTCTACCAGCAGAAGTTCACAGCTAAGATGGGCCGTGTAGGATTACGCTGTATGGCAGATATCATCACTGTGGACCACGCTAAGAAGCTGGTAAGGATCATAGACCTCAAGACCACCAGCAAGGTAGAGGATGACTTCCCAGAGTCTGTTATCGAGTGGAACTACGGCATTCAGGCTCAGATGTACTATGACATCATCAGGGCCAGGATGAATCAGCACGAGCAGTTCAAGGACTACGAGCTTGACGACTTCCACTTCATCGTGGTGCGCAACAACGGCACGCCACGACCTCTAGCATTCAAGTTTGACCAAACCAAGGGCGGCAAGGTGGGATATACCATAGGAGACCACAGCGTACCATCGTGGCGTAAGGTAGCCGCAGAGCTTGAATACTACCTCTCCTCAGGCGTTAGACACTACAAGGAGATCAACGCCGAGGAAGTGAACTCTATCGAGAACGTCTATGCGAAGAGGCTATAAAGCATCTACCGTTGTGATGACGGCAGAGAAAGGTCCTATACCATTGAGGGACGCTAACGGTTGCACCTTCCTCACTGAGGAAGGGTTACGTAGAGGGCGTATCATGTATGGGGAACCCACACGACTCAAAACTTGCTCTTATGTACCTATCCCTATGTTGGGATCAGTCCAGACACCTGTGGCAGTGATGCCTGAAGAGATTGAGGAAAGGCCTGATGGTCTTTTCCTTCCTTCTTTTTCTTCTACTCTTCCTCTTTCCTATCTGATGATTGAGAGAGAATCTGAGAGAGAGTGGTTTGCCTATGGTGTTTTGGTTGGGGTGCATAGACGTGAGGAAAGGATGATGACAGACACACTAACCATCTTTGATGAGTGTGCTTTCAGCAAGTTGCAGAAGAGTGCGCTACTCTACATCAAGGAAGGCCAGAGAGGCTTCCGTGTCCTTAATACCATAGCAGTATCTAATAGGGGCGATGTGATCAACAGCAGTCAGGTATCAGTTAAGCATAAGGTTGCGTACTTGCGAGGCCTGATGTCCGGACTGACCAAGGAGATCACTAACACCTATAACGATCACGCAGTCATATACAGGATGGCAGATATGTCCGATGAGGAGATCAGGATGTCTTGTGTATCTGGCATGTGGTATATAGGACACGGGCCTTTCGGGCCTAAGTTCATCCCAAGACTACAGGAGAATGACCTTGCGGTCAAGAGGATCCTAGAGGACAGAGAATGGGATAATGTGTGTAACGTGTACTTCCCGGGTACAGATGAGCCCATAAGATTTGCCGCACGCAACGGTATTGCTTTACGGTCTATGTCAAAAGAAGACGCATTCAGGGAATAAGGTAAGGGGGACCAGTTGCAGCTGATCCCCCTTATTACCCCTATATAGTACAATCAAAGAAAGAATAGAAATACTAAGAACAAAACAAATATAAGTGCAATGAAAACTATCCGCAATTTTATCTTCACTCGAGAGAAGAAGGCTATCACGAGTATCACACGCAAGTACGAGCAGCGTACTATCCTCGACCTCAAGGTGTCAAATATCAAGGTCACAGGATTCCTTTATGAGGAAGAGACAGTATGGTTCGGAGGTCTCTTCTCCTCACGCCACTTCCGTAAGGAGATCGTGAGTAACCTGCCAGCCTCAGTAGCCCTGGGTATGGAGCGTATGAGCTATGAGATGCTCATCAGGGATATCGAGAACGAGCTGGATGAGGAAGCCTTCAAGTACCTGAAGAAGGGCTGTGTGCGAGAACCATACGAAAAGCCTGAGGCTAAGGGCCACGAGGGCTTCCACGTAGAAGCATGCTAACAACAACTAATAAGCAACGACTATGACTATCAGAGAACAGATTTACGAATCCAAGGTACGAGTGACTACAAGCAAGCAATACCTTGAAGACCCAAACGAGAGAGGTCTTGAGATCGAACTCAAGGACCTGGATTACTGGGATGACGTTGAAGATCTCCTGGAAGAATACTATGGAGATGATGAGGATGGAGAGCTTGAGGTTAAGATCCTTGAGGTAGAAGGTATCGATGATGACCGTATCTACAAAGAGGGTAGCAACGAGATCGATGAATCCTTCTTCACGACTAAGGATGCGTTTGACGAGCTTGATGAGGACCTGCATGAGGCCTTTGAGGCTTACATCCACAACTACCACTTCAATCCATGGGAGGTAGACACAAGCGACTCAGCCAGCTTCGAGGACCGATACAAGGGTCAGTACTATGGCGAAGAAGACTTTGCTGAGGAACTAATGAACGAGTGCTACGGAGAGGAGATCGAGAAGGTAGAGAATATCTCACCATACTTCAGATTCGACCTTGACGCTTTCGCAAGAGATCTCTTCATCGGTGACTACACATACGTTGATAACGAAGTGATTGGCAAGCCAGGCTTCGTATTTTCAGACTACTAATATGGAAGGCGGACTAAGACGCGCGCGACTATACGTCACGACACAGCTCATTGCTATGCGCAATGACGACACGAAAAAGTACAGCATCGGCAAGTGGACCACGCCAGGTAACTATGACTCTGTAGAAGAGTATATGGCTGCCTGCAAGGCTCTCTTCCCTAAGGAGAGGAATCCAGACATCCTCTTCCTTAACACCTCTAACTTTCCTCAAGGGCTTATCTGCGAGGGAAGACTCTCTCAGGCCTTCTACAAGGTCCACAGAGACCTCCTTGAGGAAGAGTTGGAGGATTACCTCATCTGGGAAGAATGGGCCAACAGAGGCTGCAAGAGAGGCCAAGGAAAGCCTTATGATTGGCCTATGTATGTCTGCGAGCCCGCGCTCTTCAGGATGCAGCTGGTAGGCAAGGGGTATTCATGCCTTGAGGACTTCATCCATGGCAACAAGCGCTGGATGGATCATCGCTTTCCTCAATTCCAATTCCTACCGTCAGAAGCTATGGCTGAGGAAGAGGCAGTGAAGGCGTGCTATGAGGCCTACAAGGGTAGAATATTCCTCAAGCAGCTAGATGTACCAATCGATATCAAGTAAGAATCATTCAAGAAAAAACAACAATGAGCAACAAGAAAAACGAAGAGCTGATAATAGGCAGATTGTGGCTTGAGGCCGTGAATAAAGACCTGGAATACATTTGGGGCAACAACTTCGAGGAGTTCAAGGAACATTACTATGGGAGATTCGACACCCCCGAGGAGTACGCACAGAACATCATAGAAGACTGGGATAGGTCTAACCTCATCCCTATCCTACTCAGCGGCAGGATAAGACCCAGTGACCTGCTGAACGACCAGTACTACATGAGTCAAGTGTACCCATTCTACGGGCCAAACCCAGAGAATCCAGACGAGACAGTTATCTACGTCTTCCACACTCAGGGGTACTATGATCGTATGGATGGGTAAGTACTAAATAGAAAAGATATGATTAAGACAGGAATGGATATAGTCCTCAAGCCACTAAAATGGGAGAAAGAAGTAAAACAGGGATACGAACATAGCATTGATGTTTTCAGGGCTTTGAATGTCCAGCTGGGCCCAGAGATATACTCATACTATCAGATAGAAAAGCAGCGTAACAGCGGTGGATGCTATCTGAGTATAGTGGTGGAAAACAATGGCGATGAGTATCAGTCCTTTGATATTGCAAACTCAATGGATATAAAAGAGCTAATGGAGATCGCAGAGAAAGATCGAGTCAAGAATATAGGTGACTTGGTCAAGTACACTCTTAGTCCGGCTGATATAGCAAAGACCTTAATGCCACCACTCGAGTGGAGGGATGTAGAGGCATCTGCAAGATACGGAGTAAGGGACACTATCTACGCAAAGATCCTCGGATTCAGCAAGGACGGTGAGCTATACTTCCAGATATATCAGGGAGCTGAAGGTAAGTTCTATCTAGAGCTAAAGGCCTGTATGGACCCAGAGAATACAGTCAAGGGGTACCTGTACTCATCCTATGACATAGAGGAGCTCAAGAAGTTCGCTGAAGAGTACAGAATGAATCAGATCGCTAAGACTCTTCTCAACTAATATAAACTGAGGAAGGGAGAGTAGGTGGAAACATCTTTCTCTCTTCCTCAACCACTATAACCAAGATGGAGCGAAATATGAGATTTGACGGTGAGCTTCTCACTGTCAAGGATGATACAGGGACTACCTCAGTGCCAGTAGAGAAGCATGGAGACTTCTACTACCTGCCGAAGAGATACCTGTATGGATTCTGTGTAGCTATAAGTCATGATGTGATATACTACTGCAGGGATTCCAAGGTGATGTTACAGGATAAGCTGACAGCTGAGAACCTAAGGAACGCCAAGAAATCCCTAGTAGCTAAGATCATGACCACCATAGCAGAGAAATTACTAAGCTAAACAACAAGACAACTATGTATACAGATCGAAAATTCCAAGCCTACCCCGACGCTAAAGTCTATGTAGTGCCATACGAAGAGTTCCAGAAGATGGACCTCAACGACACCGAGACTAAGCATACATGCGGTCAGTGGGTAAACCTATGGGAATGGCCCAGCACTAAAGCATTCTACAACCACTGCGCTCTACTACACTACGGATATGAGCGAATACCACCTCGGATCATTGCCACTAGCGATATGCCAGCGTTCTTCATGAAGAACTTCAAGCTGCGACCTGAGTCCTTCGAGATCAACCAGAACCTCTCAAGTTGCCATACCAAGGCATACGAGTTCTGGGTAGAAGCACAGATGGAGCACTTCAAGGGGAATGAGGAGAAGGTAAGATTTGATATCGACTCATTCTGGGATAACCACCTGGGATCATACAATAACGTAGAGGACTTCGCAGACTCGGTAGAGTCGGATCCAGTGCGATACGAACTTGACGTGGATGTAACCGGGATGACCAAGGAGGAGATGCTCGCATCGGAAGAATTTATGAATTGCTTTGTCTACGGAGGAGAACACAACCACTTCTTCAAGAAGCCTAACTGGTAAGAATATCTCTTACCACCATACTAACTATAAATATATATATAAGAAGAGGGGAAGGTGCTGATTATCAGTGCTTTCCCCTCTTTTTTTTTATACAGCGTTGTATAAAGAATCTAAATTTAGTATACAGCATTGTATAAAATCCAAATACTTTCACTACCTTTGCAGTACAGAACGATAACAACAGATAGATATGGCAACTCCAAGATGTCCATTCGCCATGGACTTAGCCCTTGAGGCAGAATTTCAGAACAGGTATAGGTACACCACACAGAAGGATCTCCACGTTGTAACAGGCGAAGGAGAGATGACTGACGTGGATCTAGCCGTCAGGCAGAAAGAGATGGTAGATGTCTCACAGCACGTACGTGTCTACCCTAAGGGCTTTCAGGTAATGTCCAGGCTGTCACCATCAGCACTCATCATCTTCGCAAGACTGTCCCAGGGTCTTGATGAGGAGAATTGTGTAGTGCTGGACGCAAAGGTTATTTCTGAGGAAGAGGGTATTGCCCTCAACTCTGTCTATCGTGGCTTGCGTGAGCTGATTGAGAAGTCTGTGATTTCTCGACGGCAGATACGCCGCTACTGGGTTAATCCTCTTTTTATGTCCCGTGTTAACCGAGTACGGCTTTACCAGGCTTACATGCGTGACGTGATAGATCCTATTGAGGAAACTACGAGTATCTCTCTTGAGGAAGAGGTAGGCATTGTACCTGTGCTTGAGGAAGAGCCTAAGGATGCTATCGTTGTTGCCCTTATTCCTCAGGAGCTTGTACCGCAGAGTATTGACGTGCAGGTTATCAATACTAACGAGAACGGCTATACGTATGTAGCGACTACAGAGCAGGCCTTGAAGGGTTCCCCGACCCTTAGCGCTTCTATACGCCCTTACCGTTTAGATAGGAAACGTTACGACCTTATGCCTTCTACTCTTCCTCAACCGGCATCATCAGTTAAACCCCATATAGTAGAATCATGATCATCTTAGAACCATCCGTCTCCCTGTACGAGTGTGGAGACGATTTAGAGGCCCATATCGCGCGATGTGCGAGCGTGTGCTACGATTCCTCACCGAAGGATAATAAGCGCCTCTGCGAGCATTTGTGGCGCTCTGGGCATAGGTCTATGTTCCGTCACACCACAAGGTATTACATGATACCACCAGGGAAGGAGCATGTGATATCTAAGCTCAGCCCATTCACGCATGTGGTGATGCATTATGCTTATGCGGGATCACCGGCATCAAGAACGTATGTCAATGATGTGCCGGTGTTCGTCACCTATGTAGCCAGCAATGGTCAGGCCTATGAGGAGAACGACAAGGAGTACCTACGTGAGGAATGGAGGATTACTGCAGAGAAAGCACCGGAGTCTATCCGCAGGTACACCATAGAGTGCGTCACCTCTATCGATATCTCGCGAGAGCTGAATAGGGTATCGCCTAACGCAATTGCAGAGAGCAGTACGAGGTTCATAGCCTACGGCACGAAGAAGAGACCAGACCTACCTATCCTCAAGACAGTGTTTGCTGAGGAGCACCCAGACTGGTGGGAGGATAGTATGAGGAAGTTCAAGATAGACGAGGAGTACTACTTCTCTCTCCTCAAGAAAGGAGTCCCAACGGATTACGCCAGGAAGCACCTCCCATTAGGTACGGCAACGAAAGTTGTCTACACTTACACCAGGCGAGAGTGGGACGAGATCTTCCGAAAGCGTGTTGATGGAGAGACCGGGAAGCCACACCCTGACGCTAAGGATGTGATGACCAAGGCGAGGGATCTCCTGGATAAGCAGTAACTTAGGGGTGCGTACTTTCGGGTGCGTACCCCTTCTTTTTGGGATAGAATCACATATAATATAGACTATGCATTGTAGAATACTAAGCCCCAGCACGTTCGACAAGATCAAGGAGTTGATTAAGAAGTCCGTACATGATGGGCAAGAAGGCATGAGTCCAATCAAGCACCTGGCCGACAAAGTAGAGAAGGTCCAGGCGCTTATTGCTTATACCGAGATCACGCAAGGATATGAGTTCACCGACGAGCAGCTAACTAAGCAAAGTACAATCAAGATCCTTGAGGCGAAGTACTCAGAGCTTGCTGCCAGTGATAATACTGAGCAAGCAAGCAAAGTCCTGGAGAAGATAGGAGAGATGAAGCCTGATGGTAGACCTATTCAGGAGACCGAAGGATATAAGGCTGTCATGTCTTACGTACCACACTATATCAATAACGCGCTGGAGAAAAACGCCTACGAGTTCCTGACGCAGGATGCTATAGGCAAGATCAACGACCTCAACTCAGCTATCCTTGTACGTATCCTTGACAACGTTTACAAGAAGCGTGCGAGGTATGCTATGGACAGATCCGACCTCGAAAAGAACATCGAGCGAGTTGCCAAGATCATTGAGTCAGGCTTCAAAGGATTCCGTAAATCTGATGGAAGTGTCGATGCCGGTGCCGTCCTCAATGAGCTAATCAAGAATGGTGATGGCAAGACGAGACTTAGCGATGATGCTGTAGATAGGATCAAGGATGAGTTCCTTGATGTCGCTACCAATATGGTCAATGAGGCCATGAAGGCTAAGATGCCAATCATCGACGTGCTTCATAGCCTGGCTGGTAATGGTGAGATCAGGATGCTCTCTGTTGCCGAGCGCAACGCTATGGGTGTTGTAGACTCAACTATCTACTCGCTTATAGCATCAGAAGCTAAGAACATGGTGGATAAGGGTGTCAGGGTACTTCATGACGCATCAGTCCTTGGCTACCGACAGAATGTGGATGCTACCGCACGAGCCCAGGAAAGTAGGGCACTGAGAAGGGAAGAGAGGGTCCTTACAGATGTTGTTAAGGGCGTTGTCTCTTCTCTCCTCAAGGACGATGGGTGGTTCCTACATGACTTCAAGAGCAAGGAATCTAAGGAGACCCTATATGCCATGACTAAGGCCGCTATCAGAAATCGCATTGATAAGGCTGACAACATGGCTAAGGATGTTATCATCGATAGAGCACTGAGGAATGTGGGCCTTGAGGATAAGAAGATCTTTGCAGACGCTCTCAAGAGGGACTTGGAGTTTAGCACGCCTAATGGAGTGCTCGACAGGACCGCCCTTGACGAAGCTATCGTAAAGGCTGTAGATCTTCAGAATGATCCAGAGATATCAAAGCAGCGCGACGCTATTATAGAGGCTGTAGCGGCCGCCTATGGCGTTGTGATGAGCGAGAGGGATGTCTTGAATAGGATATCCAGGAAGATCAAGGCAGATGAGAAGATGTTCCACCTTGCCACCAACAAGGTTGCGAGACAGATCCTTGGTTCTACTATCGCTCTTGAGAGGATCAACGAGGCTGAAGCGCTTGAGGATGCTGATAAGGTAGAAGATGGAGATGACGACCTCTTCGATGAGGACGAAGGAGATCAGGCTGAAGATTCTGAGGAGACAGGAAGTTCTGAGGAAGGAGATACTGGAGAGGACGTTAGGTTCCTGGAGGCTGAGGAGAAGTCAGTAATGTCGACTATCACCCCGGCAGTGAGGGCTATGTTCTCAGTTATCGAGGATGTAGATCTTGACGGCAAGCCTATCACAGACTCATTTGGGTACACTAAGTTTAAGTCACTTGGTGAGACCTACAACACGCTCGCCTCTCTTATGGAAGGCATTGAGAACAGCGAGGATATGCTTGAGCGTCTAGAGAATATGGAGGTCGTTGAGCCGTGGATAAAGCAGCTACGACCATATATCGACTACAGAAATGAAGAGTCCATACCGAAGCGTAAGAGGATGAAGGCTATGGCCTCACAGCTCTTCTCTGCGATCAATAAGATCAGGATAAAGTATGCCGTGAGAGATAGTAATGGCTTTGTCTTTATGGCGGATAGGTCTTCAAACCTTGATGTCATCAGTAAATGGGCAAGCAAGTTCACGGAGGCCTTTGGTGTAGATGGCTTAACCCTGTCGGTTGAGGAGATAGACAAGATCGCCACAGAGATAGATCAATCTATGATAAGGCTGGTCGGTCTAGATGTAAGCATGGACAGCGGACTTCAAATGAAGCTGTCTGAAGCCGAGGATCTCATTCAGTTGCAGGAACGCGTGTCTAAGTTGCTGCAGAAGTTTGGGATCTTCGTAGAGCCAAGGATGCTATCTATCGAATGGACTAAGGCAGCGCAGACAACAAGAGGATACAACAATTCAGCGAGCACTATGCCTCCAACAGGGGATAGGGATCTATCTGGGCAACGTCACGACATCCTCACCATGCTAAGATTCTCAATAGCTGACTACGCAATGAACCTGAGAAAACTCGCTGCTCAGATGGGTGATGGCAAGAGGTTTACGCTGAAGTCGCCTATAGACTTTACGAGGGGATCTGACTTCTCATACGTCTATAGTAGCCTATCGAAGATTAGTGCAGCATTCTATACAGGGGTGTTGAGCTATGACACTACTGGGACAAGTGTAGAGGGCCTCCTCTTTGCGTCAAGTCTAGCACCGTCATATCGTGACATGGCATTCCAGGAGCTACAGTTTAGAGGCAACAACAGGCATCCCAAGATCGTAGCTACAATACAGCGCGAGTACCTTGACAAGGACGAGATCTACAAGAATCAAGTTACGTTAAAGGGGATACAAGGGGTTTATCATACAGCTAACGCCTTCCTCAACGAGGCTTATGCGGCCAAGAGTTTTGTATCCGGGCTATTCTCAAGGAAGCGAGTTGTTGTGCACAATGGGCGCAAGATGAATAAGTGGAATAGCAACGAGCTTGCTAACCTCTACTATGATTCCCAGAAGGACAAGGACAAGGCTTACTACTGGGCGCATCTCCCTGTAGCCGCAGAAGCATCCACCCTTGAGTTCGTCAAGGTGAGGAGACTCAACCCCATGGAACAGGACAAAAGTGGGAAGTATGTAGATAGAGACTATGCGATAGACCACCTTACCATGCTAGCCTACAATGAAGCCAGGAGAGCCCAGCACGTTCTCTATGGCAAGGACAAGGCCATGGAGATTGGTAAGAGAGATAGCATGGCTCATAGGTTTGTATTGCTGCCTGGGCTGAATGACTACAAAACGGAAATCGAAGGTATCAAAGGCGTTGAGTACAACATCATGGGTGCTATGATTGACAAGGGCCTCACGGATATAGATAGGGTGCACTTTGTCCATGCGTACAACAGGGATCATAACACGACCTTTGAAAAACTTGAGGAGGTGTTCAGGCATGAAGTAGAGCTGCAATTCAACCAGGAGGTGCAGAATGAGGTGCAGTCCTGGGATGAGTTCGACCTTGACCACAAGGCTGAGGCTATGGAGCAGTACGCGCTTGCCTTTAATGGCGTGTTCTGGCGAATCCAGATTGGTCACCTGCTCTATGGCGACAAGGCTGTACTTGGTAGTATCGTCAACGAGGTTAAGCGTGCTAAGCAAGCACAGAGTAACACCCAGAGACTTGACCTTGAGAAGAACGCTGTAAGGCGTACTGTCGTCATCAATGACCGTATGGCAGATAGGTTGACAAAGGAGATCAAGGCTATTCTCGACAAGAAGAAAGAGCTGGGTCTTATCACCCAGGCTGGCTACGATGCTTCACTCAAGGCGTACAGCAAGATCACGGCTACCGACGGTCAGGCTTGGCTATCTCCCTCAGGCTACAAGCGTATCCTTGAAGGTACAGGTCAGGGCTATACCGATGGTGCTATCGAAGCTCTTGAGGAGATGGCTAATGCTATCAAGGAGGGTCGTGAGCCTGACTACGCTAAGATCAAGGATCACCGCTTCAATGTCATCAAGAGCCTGTACTACGGTGATATCCATGTCAAGGATGGTGACAGGGATACTAAGGTCATACAGCAGTACAAGCACTCTGAGGCTCTCCTCACAGGCCTTAATGAGGAGGGCATATCGTCTCCCTTCCTCAATGCCCTTGTGAAGTTCATGGAGGATAACCAGATCGATGCTATTGAGTACGACAGTGCATCTAAGGTGGGTAACTACGCTACCGTGGACTTAGACCTGAAAGACCTCTCACCTATCAAGTATACGTTCGAGGTCAAGGGTAAGAGTAGGGCCATCACAGCCGCTAGTCTTGAGGAGTTCAATGAGAAGATGGCTGAGTATGTAAAGAAGAAGGAACTATCTGAGGAAGAAGTAGAGAAGTATAGGTCTGAGTTCTCAAAGATGGTCACTAACGAAATCTCTGAGTATATCACTGGTCAGCTCGCCGAGTCTAGCAATCAGGTAGAGATCGATGGCAGGAAGAAATGGATAGTAGATAGAGACGAGAATGGCAATATCATACTTGACGACAAGAAAGTCAAGGATATGCCATACAAGTACTATGGCATCCAGACCTCAACGCCGCTACACTCTTTCAATACGTGGCAGAGACTTGGCACTCAGCTAAGGAAGATCATCACGACTAACCTCAACAACCTAGATACTTTCGAGATCGCAGGTACAAAAGTTTCCGGCTACCAGATCAAGGCAGCCATCAATGAGATCGTAGGTCAGCACGCTATTGACGAGTTCGTCAAGTCAGGTATCGAGATGAATCCTGACAGCGAGAAGATCAACAAGAAGAGCGTCAAGAGCTATAACAGGCGCTTTGACCGCCTGAGGAAGCAGATACTCGATGCACTAAGAGATAGCGACTACTACGATCCAGCGAGCGAGGATTACCTCCAAGTAGAGGTGGACGAGTATGGTCGTAAGCATTTCACTAACGATATCTACGATCCATCCTTCCAGGATGCTCTGCACTCAGCCTTCTACGCGATGGCAGCTAAGAAGATCTATAGGATGATGGTCCCTGGTGGCTCCCTCGTCCAGATGAGTTCTGCTGAAGCGTCCAACGATCTGAAGGTGAAGTACAAGGAGGATGGGTCTATCGACTACGTCCCTGTGCGTGTCACACCTCACTCTAGCGAGATCCTTGAGTACGCTAATGATAAAGGCGAGATCGACATCAAGAAGATTGAGGCTGATGGTAGAGAAGATCTCCTTGAGCTTGTAGCTTACCGTATTCCTACCGAATCTAAGTACTCAGCCTTCCCCCTACGTATCGTGGGCTTCCTACCTAGAACAGCTGGTGGTGTCATTCAGGTTCCTCATGAGTGTATAGCTCAGGCGGGCTTTGACTTCGACGTGGATAAGCTCTACTTCATGAAGAAGGATGCTGGTCCTGGCAAGAAGAAGATCGCAGAGATTAAGAAGAAGTATGATGAGGAGGTACGCCAGGCTAGGATTGAAGGAAGAGATGAAAAGAAGGTTAAGAGGCCTGCAGTCCTTGACCTCGACTACTCAGCTGCCGAGGTTTTCAAAAACGATGGTGTCAACACGAGGGACCTCAACCAAAGGCAGAGGACCAACGTACTCTTTGATATCATCAGAGGCGTTCTGAGGAGCCCACAGGCAGCCTTAGAGATGGCTCAGCCTGGTGGTTATGACGGTGTGAAGAAGGACCTGAAGATCGGCTACATCATCAGTAATATAAGCAAGGAGAGGCTTGAGGAGATCCTTGAGCAGGTTCTCGATAAGAAGGAGGACAAAAAGATCGGGGACAAGGTGATCTTTGAGTATCTGCATAACCTTGACCTCGACAAGATCAATAAGATCGTAGACATCTTTAGGTCGGGTAAGAACATCGCACTCTCTGAGGTTGAGATGGAGATGCAGAGGCAGAACAAGGCTGGTCTAGGCCTCGTTGGTGTCTTCGCTAATGAGAATACCGCTACCAGTGTTTTCCAGCAAGCACAGCTCCTTGAGCTCAGCAAGTCAATTAAGATAGCTGGTGAAAAGTATCAGTCACTCAACCGCGTGCTAGGTGTCGATGGGACGCATGTGTCTCGTATCCTTGAGGAATACAGTGCTGCGTCTGTGGACAACGCTAAGGACCCTGTGATCGGTCTTGCTGACATCACTATGGATAATGCCTCTATCATCGCCACTATGGTGAGAATGGGTGTACCAGGTAACATCATCGGCCTCATCACCGCTACGCCTCTGTGGAAGCATATTGCCAACCTCGAGGGTGATGAGGGACGATCACAGGCTCTCTTTAGGGCGTTAGGTCAGGGTGGACCGGTTGACAGTAATAGGTCTGTGGATGTGTCTATGGATGACCTTATCGAATGTTCCAAGTTCGAGACGCAGGCCCTCATCAGGGAGGCGCTCAATGCGACTGATGATAAACTTGTAGAGGCTTTCGGTAAGCTGGACGCAAGAACACAGCACGCCGTAAAGTCTGTTGCTAGCCTCCTCATAGACGTGGTGAACGCAGCATCGGAGATTAAGGACCTTGTCTTCCAGAGTAAATCTGATGTCTCCTCAAGTGGACCTAAGGGTGGTGTCACTGAGTCTGTCTTTGCTATGGTTAAGTCTATTGACCAGATCGAGCGAGCGCAGAATCACAGGTATATCAAGCACGAGGGTATCATCGTACCGCTTAGGTCTCTGCCGGGTCTTAGTCCTGAGTCTACTACTAAGACCTTCATAGAGCAGAACAAGGGTGGGCACTTCTACAAGATGTATCTAGGTCTTGGTCTTTTCGGCACGATGTATGCAGAGTCTGTCTATAATCCTAAGGTGTCACCTATGTTTGCACTCTCTATCGTAGAGACGGCAAGGAGGCTCGGGGTGAAGCCTACGATGGACTTCACGAAGAAGTTCCTCTCTGCATACGATCAGTATGTAAGCTCAGCTATCACCACATACTCTGAGGATGAGCAAGAGAAGAATGTCCTGGCGCAGGAGATCATAACCAAGTTCCCGGACATCTTCAATAGGACCGCGCCAGAGTCCCTGAGGAAGATAGTAGCCCTCGGCAAGGAGAACGTTGTACCTGTCCTCATCAACAATCGATGGACGGAGAGGACGTTCCAGACGCTGGTCTTCAAGAGTCTTGGTACGCCCAGCGAGGAGAAGGCAATGGCTAGGGCTACGGCTGTCTTTGAGGATATCATCGAGCAGGCTCACAACAATCGATTGACCGGTGTAGAGAGGGCCAAGGCACTTAGAGACTACGAGCTCCTAAAGGGTCTTGCTTTGTACGCTACCTACATGAGCGGTAATCCGAACATGAAGGCTATGCTACAGGCTATCCCTCAGTCGGTGAAGGCTCTTATGATGGGTCGTAACGCGATGCTTGAGAGAATCAAGTTCGACGCTCTTGAGCTGAGAGCTGGTCAAGAGCTCGATACTGAGTTCACTCATCAGTTCATGGCCAACTACGTTAGAGAGAACATCAGGAAGATCGGTCGTGTCGTATCACAGAAGGATGCTGAGGCTCTAATGAACTCAACAGGTGGTGTAGTACCTAACTACATCATGGTGAAAGGTGAGAAAAGAGAGCCTGTCTATGTCATCGCAGACGAGAATCAGCCTAACCGTGGCATCATCTATGTACAGGGCAGGGACAGTAAGGCGAGTGCAGAAGATACTGTCTACACAAGGATCACCCCAAGGGGTATCGTGACAGAAGACGGAACACTGTATAACGACTATAGGATGGATGGAGGTTATCTACTACCTTCGCTCCAGAAAGCACAGCCAGAGAAGCTGAACATCACTCGATTGGCTGGGTATGGATTAATAGAGCCGTCAGGCCCATTCAAGGCCAATGCACACGCTGAGGCTGTTTCATACTTCTCACTCTTTGGCGTGATAGCCAATGAGGAAGCGAACGCAACAAAGGAAAATAAAAATCCATGTAGACAATAATGAGTAAGTCATGTGTAATGTACCCAACGGTTAGCACGCCGCGTGGGGAAGAGAGAAGTAAGATGTTCATCGAGCTTGGTGAGGTCTTGCAAGATAGGAATGCCACTGTGGATGCCTACTACGCATCCATCAGCAAATGGTTCGAGGACTATGGGCATGACCTAAAGAAGAACGATCAAGGCCAGTGGTCAGGACGAGATGTCCTGGCCCTGACCCCAGTCGGGGATATGTTCCCTGCTAGCTCGTACGGATCCTATATGGTCCGTACGTACGCTGGCGAGGACAATCACTTTGACACCTACGACTCTGCCTTTGCGGCTGTGAGGAAGGGCAACAAGGATTCCATATCCGAGCGTACACCCTTGGTGCCTGAGGTGACTGAGGAAGGATACAAGTTGTCCTACACTGAGGATAGGGAGGCCAAGGCAGACGCTGAGAGGCAGGCTGTCCTTCGTGGTAGGATCCTGGCTCTCCTTGAACACTACGGCATCCCTGTAGAGCACTTCGAGGCTATTGAGGAAGGGCTAAGGCAGGCAGGTGAGACTGTCTTCCTTGAAACCGCACAGGCTACCAATAAGCTAGCCGCACTCATCCGTGTAGCCAATGGATCGTCTAGCGAGGTCCTCACTGAAGAGCTTGCACACATCGCGTTAGAGTTTGCGCCTCCTGCATTGCGAGAGAGGCTCTCTGCCGCGATATCTGATACCCAGGTGAAGGAGATATTAGGCGAGGAGTTTGAGACGTACAGCGAGCTCTATGAGGGCTCACAGGACCTCCTGAGGAGAGAGGCGATGGCTAAGCTCCTCACCAAGCACATCATCGGACAGTATGAAGGGAAATACTCTTCCTTCCTCAACCGCATCTGGCAGGCCATCAAGGATCTATTCCATGGTATCACTGACGGAGCTTTCCTCAATGAGGTAGAGCGTACCGACAGACTATTCAGGGACTACGCAAGCAAGATCGTTGCTAAGAAAGCCTTGCTTTCTAATGAGCACCTCTCTGAGATCGTAAAAGGAAAGAGCCTGTATGCTGCTATAGCCAACCAGACAGGGATCAAGAATGAGGTTGCTGAAATCAACAGGATTGCCGAGAAGCTCAAGAGTAGGATCAATGCCTTCTATAGCCAGTCGGTCAAGAAGGGTGAACTCTTCAGGACTAACCTTGACGAGGATAGGGTCGATTACATTGACGGAGTGCGCAACCTCCTTGGCGTTGCATCGGGTCGTGTGAACTCAGCTCTTGGTACGGCTATTGCTGTGGATGCTATCGATAACCTCATCGAGGGTCTGACTATCATGAACGACTACGCATCCGCTGTCGTCAATCAGATGAAGGATGTGGAGAGCATCCTTAATAGTGGTGGTAAAAGCCTTGTGGCGTACAATGTCTCTGCTTCGCTCCTCAGGAACATTTATATGGTGGCAAAGAATCTTGAGGAGAACAAGACTCTATCCAATGATATCATATCAATGCTCAGTGAGACTGAGGATTCTGAGGCTATACAGATGTCTGACAGCGAGAGAGCAAGATTGATGGATTTTGCAGGAAAGATCAAAAAGAAGATCATTGACAATCAGACTGAGGTTAATGCATCTATAGACGCGTACAACCTAAAGGAGAAGATGGCTGAGATCATAATCGATCAGGTCATCGAGTACTTTAAGGATGCAAAGGATGGCTATGGCAATAAGCTATTTGAAAATGAAGGACAGGCAAGAGCGGCACTAAGGAAAGAGATCATAGAAGACTTTGGGAAGTACTCATCAAAGAATAACAAGCTCTCTGCCTTCCTCACGCCAGTAGCTACCAACGGAGACCTCATCCATGTTCTCATGGCTCGATTCATCAAATCCACGGAGACCAGAGGAAACATGGCTATTGTGGCTAGAACAGAGATGACTGAGCGTAAGCTGACAGAGATCAAGGAGAAGTATAATCTTCAGAATGAGAGTCAGTGGTCTTTAATGCGTGACAAGAACGGCCGTATCACCGGTGAGATCGTATCTCAATTCAAGTGGATGGAGTTCGAGGCTGAGAAGGAGAAGATCAAAGAGAAGATAGAGAAGGCTCTCAATGAGAAGTTGGCGGAGTATCGAAGGATACACAAAGCCAATATGGACTATGAATCTATCCAGCAGGAAAGAAGAGGCCTAGAGAAGTACCATAAGGAAGAGTGGGAGCGAGAGCATGGTTCTAAGCTCACAGAGGAGTATATCGTTGGGCAAAGAGAAGACGGCTCTGACATAGTAGAGACCTACCCTGGAGACTTCTTCAGAAATGAGGAGTACGACAAACTCAGCGATGGGCAGAAGGAATTTGTTGATGCGCTATGGGATATAAAGAAAGACCTGGACATTTGGTCAGGGCTGACACCAGAACCATGGAAGCTGCCACTCATTGCAAGGCAGGGATCATCAAAAGAGCTTAACCCATTCAAGAGGGTTGCGGCTATCAACTGGAAGCAGAAGATCCTTGGAGGTGTCGTTGGTATTGAGGAATACGAAGGGGTCCATACAAAAGATCCGCTGGGTACACTACTCTTTGTTCACAAGCCTAAGGGCTATACTCAGTTCGGACTTGAGCTGTCGAAGAATCCAGACGTGGACTACCTTACTGACCCTATTGGCGCTATGAAGGCTTATGCCGCTTCCTCAGGCTATTACACTAGGATGGCCGCTATCAGGCACATCGTAGAACTGACGCGTATCCTTGACGTGGAGAATCGAGGCTACCACAGCAGGGAGAATGGAGTAGGACGAGATAAGATGGCTGACTATGATGCCTTTATCAATCGTACTATTTACGAAAAGAACGTCATCAATGATGAAAGACCTGACTGGGATAAGAGGTTGGATGCAGTGATGGATCCATTCAACGACCTTGTCTACGTCACTGGTCTTGGGCTCAATGCTGTGTCAGGTATCAAGAACCTCATCAATGGCTTCCTCAGAGCAACAGCCTTAGGTGATAGTCGTACTGGGTATAACGCTACGACACTAGTAAAGGCAATCCTCCTTGCTCATAGAGAGATTCCCAATAGGTGGAAGTTCAATAAGAGGGGTATCGTAGAAGATCCTCTCACATCTCTACTCTTCCTCATGGACTCTAGCCACGATGGACGACAAGCCTTCATGCAAGGTAATGTCTCGCAGGTAAGGTCGCTGATGAGCTTGTTCTCTACCGAGACTCTCATGGCTCCATTGACTATGGGTGATGAATGGATGAAGCAGAGCTTCGCCATCGCATACCTCCTCAATGTTGAGGCTGGAGAGCTAAACCCAGAAGCTAAGGAGGAGTTCAAGGGTGTTTCTCTCTACGACTACATGAAGAATCTCAAGGCTCCAGAGGGGGTGAAGATGACTAAGTTTGTTGAGGATGCACTTATAAAGTTCTCTGGCGCTAAGGACAGAGAGGCTATGTATGACTGGCTTGGTGGCCACTCTCAGAGATTGCTACTTGGGACACAGAGGACGCTTGGTGCATATAACGACAATGACAGGGCAGCTGCAAACTCATACGCCATTGGTAGGGCTATTCTCACTTTCCGTAACTGGATGCCTGTGATTATCTCTGATATGTTCAGGGGCACAAGGTACAACGCGCAGAATCAGGAGTTTGAGGAAGGAGCGTATGTCACCCTGTGGAGGATGATGCACGTCAAGGGTGAAGATGGAAAGAACAGCATTAGCGCCATGCATGCGCTTGGCACGGCGGCTGTGGCTATGTTTGTGCCACTCATGATAAGCAAGACTCTCAGGGGTAAGGTGCAGAAGGCGTTCCATCTATCCGACATGCAGGCTAACAACCTGCATCGTCTTGGACGCTCTGCATTGATTGTACATGCTATGCGAGCTATAACAGATACGCTCTACGTGGCTATGCTTACTATGGGCTTTGCTGATGACGATGATGATGAGCCCTGGTACGAGACACTAGCTGAGCTTGCCATGCACTTCATCATGTCTCTAACGCCTATCCTCGGGCCTACGGCTGTGAAGGAGGGATGGATTCATACAGACCTCTATGACCGCATGAGGAGGAACTACGCGAGGTTTAAGGAGGCTGATGGGAACGCTACGTCTTCAGAGATGGAGTCAGCGAGGAGACACCTCAACAAGGAGATGAAGGAGATAAGCCTTGGCTTTGTTGCTGACCTCTACGGTCTGGCTAGCGCAGGTTCTAATGAGCTTCACCCTGGTGATCCTATAGCCTTCGCTATGGCTATGGTGCAGAATAATATGTTCGGTGCTGGGGCCGGCGTGAAGAAGATGGACTTCGGACAGAGCATCGAGTCGATGGCGACTAGTGGTGTAGCTGGGTATAAGACCATGATGAGTCTATTCAGCGGGATAGGTGATACGTACAACAGGATAGCTAACAACAGCCAGGAGGGACGCAAGAAAGCCAACCCCACTGAGTGGGAGAATGAGGAAAGGTATATTGAGGAGTCCGATGATAGCTTCATCGTGAAGGCTTGGAGAAGGTACAAGAACGACATGGAGAATGGATCTCCTGCGGACAGGACCTTCTGGAATGTCTTCATCGTGGGTGTTATAGGCAGGAACATGTTTAATGTGCCATTCATCAACGACCAATTCAGAGAGAAGCAGATGAAGGACATCAAGAAGTACCAGTCAAACTACTTGACACCATTACCTGACAGCTTCTTCATGAAGTACGAAGGTCTAGCTGGTGAAGACCTATCCGACTATGAGGTCTTTGAAAGAGGAGAGTCAGAGGGAGATGGCTTAGACGTAGCTTACTAGAAAAGAAAGATCCCCCACCCTGAAGAAGGATGGGGGATTCTTTTTGTATAAGCTACAGGTTGGGATTACCTACAGCCTGCAAGCGTTTGACCAAGGAGATTATCTGTCCTCTCCTCAATGGCGTCCATCTCCTGGATCGTCTTAGTGTTACCGTCAATACCAAGCTCATCGATGATCTCAACGGCATGCTGAGCCTTCTCTGAGTTTGCGGCTGCGTCACGAAGGACAGCAATAGCATCGTCAAGAGTTCCCTCCATACGCCTGATACTGCCGGCATGATCAGTCTCAATCTTATCTCCCTCAAGATCCCTTAGAGCCTCATACGCAAGCTCCATGAGCTTCCTATGGATAAGCTGAGCCAGATTCCTTGAGGCCATGATTGAGAAAGGATCGTAAGAGGAGTTAAATTCTTCCTCACTCATAAGACCATACCTAAGCATTGACTCTACCACGCCCTCCATAGGCGAGGAGAGGTTGGTAGCGTTCACTCTTGAGGCTACAGACACATGGGAGTAGTTACCACCATCAATACCCGTCAGGAGGCTTACAATACTCGACTGAGGAGTATACCCCAGGGCGGCCTTGATACGCTCCCAGAGGGCCTGCAATCGACCCCAGAAGCCCTTCTTCTTAGGAGCGAGCTTAGTTATCTTCTCCTCAAGAGCCTTGCGGGCCTTCTTATCCCCCTTGGTCTGCATCCACAGACGGAAGAGCTCGGCGGAGAGTTCTTGTACATCATGAGCATAGGCCACTGGAATCTGATTACCGAAGATCTCTCTGATCTGTTCCTCAGTCACCTCTGACAAGCCTGATACTAGCATACCCCTATCAGCATCAGTGAGGAGCTTCTCGTAGATGAAGTGCATGGCCTCGTGATAGAGAGTCCCAGCCGATGCACCCTCGGCGACTTCAAGGACACCATTACGATACCTACCCCAGACATCTGGAGCTACCTCAGCAACACCTCGGTAGATCCTCAGAGCCTGATAGAGCATACCTTGAGGAAGGAGCTTGGCTACGTCATGAGCCTCTCTATATACATCTCCTCGCTCAAATGGCAGAAGGGCCGCTCTATCTTGTTTAGGGTTAGCCTCAGTCTGATCGTTGCTATCAAGACCATTACTACCTACTCGTGTGCCGCGATTAAGTTGCCTCCTGTGCTGATTAAGATCTTTTTCATCTAGAGACATAGCCTCGACAACAGTTGCTCCGTTGCTTGTGGCATAGCCAACAGCGATAACATATCCTTGCTCAGCGATCTTGAAGCCTAAGGATTTGATATGTGTCTCATAGCCATCAATCTGAGTCTTGTACTTAGTCGTGGCTGGTACACCATTATGACTGCTCTGTCGGATTTCCTCAGCTGGAGATGAGTTCTCAGATCCAATAAGAGTACTCTTAATATCAGCGACTATGCCCTCAGCCTTCTCACCATCGTTCCTGAGGAAGACGATATCTGCTTCACCGGAGATTCTACCACTATTGATATCCTTCATCTTCACGTCGGAGATCATGGCAAAACCTTCAGCGACCTTCCTGGCAGATAGTTCACGGACATCTTCTGCGATCTTATCCATCTTAGCGCCAAGCTCATTGTCGATCTCTATCTCAACGCTATGGATCTTGCCATGCTCATCCTCGGCTTGCAGGATAACCTTGTGCCCACCACCATAGGTCTTACCATTGATGGTGTGCTCAGAGAAGTAGATTGGCGTGCCAGATGAGACACCCTTGGCTGCAAGCTCAAGAACAAGCCCCCTGAGTGTTGGTTCAGTCTTGATGGCATGAGCAGCAACATGCTTTCCCTCGCCAGCTAGCCTAATAACCCTATCTGCATTACTACCACTACTCTTCCTCTCATTTCCAGTGGACATACCCTTCGTAGATCTACGGACGAAGATAGTGTGAGTAGTACCACCCATCTCTTCACCATACTCAAGGAGTCTACCATTCTTGCTACTCTTGAAGTCTGATGATAGGGCGCTATTGATGAGAGAGAAAGCATCAGCCTTGAGGGCAGGATGCATATTGCTCCACTCGAACTGTTTATAAGAGCCGTCGACGGCATTGATCTCGAACATGTAGATCCTGCCATTACTGGTGGCTGCGATATAAGGAGAGGTAGAATTCTTGACGACGACGCCGTACCCTTCGTCAACGAGATCCTTTGCGAGTTTGTCCTTGATATTCTCAAGAGAGGCTTCACCGGAAGAACCGAATGGACCATCGCTTTGACCTACCTGACCTGCTGGAGCCTCAGACACCTTAGGTGTTGACTTCGTACCTTCAGGTCCTTGAGGAGGAGTAGTAGAGTCGGTAGTACCATCTGTACCTTCCTCATTGCCCTTCTCCTCAGAGCGAGCTTCAAAGCCGGCCTCGCTACGCACCTCGGTCATTCGCATGTTCTTCTTGATGAAGTCCTCGACCTTCTCCTTATCTCCCATAAGAGACTTATGAAGGGCCACCCTGCGCTCTTCGATGCCAAGATCAGATGCGGCCAAGTCTATAAGAGAAGTGATGGATTCTCTTATATTATCACCATCAAATGCATCCGAAGGATAGCGACTAACATCCAATGTTATCACCTGCTTTGGACCGGGATGCTCTAAGTCATAGAGCCTGTCAGAGAAGCTAACCGTAATGGTCTTATCACCATTAACGGTAATAGAGCCAACAAGGTTGTCGCCAAACGCCTTTAGGTACTTCTCTCCAAAATTTCCACTGACAGTAAACTTACCTCCTTGAGCCTTCTCCTGCTCCTCATTAAACCTCTCAGCGAGTTTATTCAGATACTCATCAGCAAGAAGATACGTCTCATCATCAGGATTTGATTCTAGTATGAGGTCAACCTGATTAAGTTCTAGGTAGCTATCCCTACCTCTAAGGCCGACGAGGATAGGCTTAGGACCATTTGCTCCGTTAGTAACTACAACAAGGTAAGTAAGACCGTAGTTGCCCTTCAAGAGGCCCTCCTTCTCGGTGAGTAGCTTGTTTATAGCATCACTACTTTCACTCGCGAGAGCGTCATTGTGAATAGTGATTCTAGGAATGACACCGCCGTTACCATCTGGGAATGCGGTGACAGAGATAGCCACCTGACCCCTCTTTAGCTCTTCCTCAACGCCATTCTCGATATCCTCTGCATCGATAGACTTATCACCGAGATTACGCTCTTCTTCGAATGGAGAGTACTTGACCTTGCTGATAGTTACCTTCAGAGCATTGAGGTCTGAGGAAGAGAAGATATCGAACTTCTTATCCTCAGTAGCCACAGCACGAGCATTGTTGATCAGCACCTGTGTGTTACCGCTAGTACTCGCTGGCAGGAGACCGATAGGCACAAACTGACCCTGCTCGTCCTTCACATAGATAACGAGGGGAGAGTTGCTGATATCACCATTCTCAGATAGATCCTCGGCAAAGCCATAGAAGATCTCCTTGCCCTTAGCGTTCTTGAGGTTGAGACCTACGTTCTTTTCCTCATACCACTTCCTTATCTTCTCTTGCCACTCTTCCGATAAAGAGGCGAGATTCTTCCCGTTAAGTCCAGGGTTGTAGGCATCCCATAGCGTGAGTGGTCCGGTGTGAGGAAGAGGTGTTTTGTTTCCGTCATCGGTAGTTGGATCAGTAGCTGGAGATGCAGGAGGTGTAGATCCTGGAACTGGGCCCTCGTGTACAACACCCTTCTTGTCTGAGTCTCGACCCTTGTTGTTCTGTTCACTGCTACTTGGCTTGCCTACAGCATCCTTCTCAGCCTCTTTCTTCTTCTTTAAGTAGTCCTTGTGGGCAGCTTCAAACGCCTTCTTGACATTCTTCTCATTGACATTGATTATGGTATTGACAATGTCACCGATAAGAGTACCGAGGCTAACTTCCATCTGTAGGCGATTCCTCAGATCGTCATACTCGAGGCTGAAGCTAAACTCATACGTACCGAATTCTGTCTTGATCGATACTTCTATAGTAGCCTTTCCATCAGCAAAGGTGATAGACGTGTAGATATCAGCCTTACCATTCTTCAGGAGATTAGTAAGAGCGTTCTTGCCATGGAAGAGTTCCTTGAGGTGCTCTGATGCGCTTGAGTTAAGAATGCTAACACCACCTATCGATGCAGACTCTATCTCTCCCTGTGTAGCCTGATCGAACTCTATAGAGTCAACTCTACGACCAGCGTCAGCCCTTGATGGCTCTTCATTCAGCGTGCTCACAGGAGTAGTAGGGTCCTCCGGGAACTTGTCTATGTTACCCTTCATCCACTCAGCTACATCGGCGATGAGATCATCGTTGTTCAGACCAAAGATCTGGTTAGCTAGGTCAGGGTTATTCTTGAGGTCCGTAAGGAGATTGAAAGCGTCAGTCAGAGCCTCCCTGTAATCGGTGTACCCACCATCGGAGCCTACAACGACTACATCATTTACCATAGAGATGAGGTCATCAATGAACTTCTCTATAGCGTCATTGTCGAGCTCGAAGCTGCGAAGTATCCCCATGAAGTCATTGTTGTTCATGAGGGTATCCTTGATGGCATTGCGGACCGCGGACCTGTACTTTGACAATTCTGACCCTTCACCTTCAGCGGCCTTAGCTGCTGCAGCCTTTGCGGCATCAACCTCGTCACTCTCTAAGCCATTACCCTTAGCGCTATTCAAAGCGGCATCAACTTGTTCCGTAGTCTCACCATTCCTTACAGCATCAGCAGCATCCTGCTCAGCTTGCTTCTTCTCTTCCTCTGCTGCCTTTGCCACAAGTATGTCGGTGTTCTTCTTACCCTCGAGCATCTTGTCAAGAGCTTCTACACCTTGCATAGCTTGCCTAGCAAAGCTGAGAGCCAGCTTGCCGTTCTCAGACTTCTTCTCATCAACAAGGGTCATCTCAGCGAGCTTAGTGCCAAGCTCATCGTTCCCGGCCATGAACGCAGCATCGATGTGAGCCTCATTGAGCTTAGCGAAACTCTCGAACCTCTGGATGAACTCATCCCAGCCACCAAGAGCATGTGAGAAGTCAGCCTTCTGGGCTTCCTCACGCTTCTTCTGAGCTTCCTCAATAGTGCGCATCTGCTTCTCCAGCTCCTCGATCGCCTTGTTGACCTGATCGATGTTCTCCTCAAGACGACTCTTCGTTTCCTTATTATCAGTATTGAGGTTCTTGCGCATGTCCTCGCGATCCTTGATAAATTCAGTGATTCGCTTCTCAAGACTCTGTACGACTTCCTTATAAAGACCAGCAAGCTCACCTTCAAACGTATCCATGTGTTCTGAAGAGAGCCTCCTGAGATGGTTGAAGCTAGCTGCAGCTGCTGCTATACGACTCTTATCTCTACCACTCAGATCACCGGCCCTAGTACCAAGGTTGAGGTACCTCATGGTATTAGTGTAGTCTACAGCGATGTCAGCGAGAGTGTGCTTCTGCTTGTTGATCTCACCAGCGATATCCTTGATGGCCTTCTCGGTGAGTTTGTCAGAACCTTCACCCTGGAAGTAGGCCTCCTGCATCTTCTTCTTCTCCTCAGGATCGAGTGTGTTCTCGATACGTTGCCTAGCGATACTGACAAGGGTAGCTTCATCGGTCTCATTGACATCAAGGAAGTTGAGGAAGGGACGGAGATTGTCAGGCACCTCAGCGAATGGATCAGACTCAGATCTCCTCGCTTCCTCACGTGCAGCCTTGTCAGCCTCACGCTTAGCAACGGCAGCCTGATACCTGGCTTCCTTAGCTTCGTTATTAGGACTGAAGAAAGAGGAAATAGCGTGACCCATGTCAGCACCAAACTCACGAGTAGACCTCATCATGTCAGAGGTCCACTGGCCAAAGTTGCGCTTGTTGAAGTTGGCTAGACCGATAGAGCTGTTACCGATAACACTGAGCATGGTGGCTACATTGTGGGCCTTAGCTAGCTCCTCAGCTACAGCTACATCGGTAGAGTCAGATGTAGTAGATTGTGCTACCCTGGATAGAAGAGCATTCATGCGGTCAGCTGAAGCCATAGCATCAACTACGCTCTGGTAAGTCTCGTGGACTGTCTCTGCATAGTTCTGGCCGAAGACCTCAGTCATAACCCTCTTCTCCTCCTTCGTGAGATCATCGTGCTTACCCTTGATGATCTTGGACATAGCCTCGATAGCTTCGTCTGAGGTGCGCTGCTTGCCACCGCTGTACTTGTAGTCACGGTAGCGTTCTACACCGGAGATGCCAATAGGGCTACTATCGTAGAGCTTGCTCAGCCAGCTCTTCTTCTCTCCACGAGAGTCACCAAAGGCGTCGGTCCTCTCATTGACCATATCTCTTGACCCAACCATCTTACTACCCTTGTACATGGGCATTAGGAGAGTGCTAACGATGGCAGGCAGGGCTTCGTCAGTCCACGTAGAAACAGAGGTTGTGGTATCCCACATCCCCTTACCAATCTCGGCAATAGAGCCAAGGATACCGATAGAGGTACTATTCCTCTCTGAGATGGTAGAAGCGCGGAGCATCTCATCGACAGCCCTCTTACCGATATTCTCTGCGCCCTTGCTGATACCACCCTGTACGACTTCTTCAATACCTTCTGCGGAAGCATTGATAAGCGTACTGCCAAGAGCACCAAACCTACCAGCCTTCTTCAAACGGTTAGCACCAGCGAGCTTATCAGTGGCCAGCTCGTAGGTGTACTTATTCATGAAGGTGAGGAGGACAGTGTTGAGGCCTGCAGTCCAACCAGCTGCAAGACCATTGCGCTGGTCGATCTCATCGCTAGCGTTCTGCAGGATGGCCTTCTCAGCATGATCCTTGTACTGCGATACGATAGCATTAGCCGCGGCCACAGCGCTGGCAGATGGATTCTTGGACTCACCCGACAAGACACTGGCTACCTCTCGCTTGAGTCTGGGGTCCATTCCTGAGGAAGCAAGAATGGTGTCGGCAAAGTCAGAGAACTTAATGGCACCATACTTACGCTCATAGGAATAGAAGTCCTGATCGAAATCCTTCTGCATCATATCCCTCAGTTGAGTAAGCTGACTATCCTTGGCTTCCTCAAGAGCCTTACTCACGCCATACGACTCTACAGCGGCCTCACTGAGTGCGCCATAGAGATGTGATCCTGCAGAGAACAGCTTCCTCGTGTATTCGGATGCCTTAGCCCACCTGGTTGCTGTGGAGGCTGACTTAGCCAGCTTACCAAAGGTAGAGAAGAGACCACCACCAAGACGACCAATAGCAGCGGTACCCATACCACCGTAGGTGAAACCCCACTGACCTATCATGTCAGATGCGGCATGCCAGAATCCAGAATCCATACCCCTACTAGCCAGAGATGCCTCAGCACCACGTATAGCCTTGTCAGCGACACCTGCAGTCTCAGCTAGATACTTGTTACCTGCACCGAAGATATTGTAAAGTGCACCCTTACCTTCCTGCTGCACAGCATCGCTGAGCATGTAGTTAGGCGACATATCATTCCCACTGAAAAAGTAGTCTGAGGCTCCCCTGATAACATCTGACCCAGCCTTAACAGACTGGGTGGCGTTAGCAAGGAGCTTATTCATCGATGCGTTCATCCAGACCTCAGCCTTGTCTAGGAGGCCGTAGTCAACCTGAGCACCAGCCTTGGCTCTCTTCTCGTCTTGCTGGATGGCCCCTTCTGTCTCGGGATTGGAGCTGATATCTGTAAAGGGGTTCTCCCCCTTAGGCATGACGTCGGCGATCGCCTTGTCAATCAGAATCTGCTTCTCAGCTTCATTAAGACCTTCAAGGCTGTCACCGAGACTCCTGATGGCTGAAGCACGGTACTTCTCGGCGTTGATATCGTACAGCTGTTGTGCAGCGCGGAACTCATCATCTATGCGCTCCTGTGTCCTACGCCCAGAGCTGGACGTGATGTCTCGGCCAAAGATCGGCCTGAATACTTTTCTTTTTGCTCTTCCCATATTTATCTATTCTGTCCAAAGATGTCAGATGCTGTATCTAGATACGAAGGACTGTTCTGAGCTGCGTCCATCACAATGTCCATTGCCTCGACTTGATCTGGGTCAATGGTCGCATTGGCACGCTTATTCTCGATTATTGACTGATACTTAGCCAGGAAGAGCTTCTTCTGCATAAGAGACTCTTCTGACGTGTTGAAGTCAAGTTCTGAGGAGAGACCCATGAGGTGTTGGAGATTCCTTGAGGTTGAGAGTGGCACTGCGATTGATGCAGGGGCCTTAGTGCTCCCATTGATATACTCAGCCTCGTAGTACCATCGACCGTCCGAGTCCTGCATCACTCGGGCTGACTTTGGTCTTGTACCACTCCTGAAGCTAGTGACGAAAGTCTTGATCTTCTTAGCGTCCGTGCCGCTAAGCCTGCTCTTATAGTCATCACCATACGCACCAGAGAGTGCAGCGCTGAGGATATCGTTAGCCACGTCAGAGGATATGTTGAAGCTACCGGCCACATTATTCTTAGCTGTCATGCGATACAGATTGTTATTCACTTCTGCTGAGTATTGAATACCCTTGAAGTTGGGATCATAGGATACACCCTTACCATCTGCAGACCTCTTGCTTGGTGCTACCAGCTTATTGCCGGTCCACGTAAAGCCAGCCTTCTCAAGGATCTTAGAGACAGCTGGTAGGTTCTGACTACCGAAGGTCTTAGCATAGGCTTCAGTGACAATGTTATTAAGATTAGCCGGTGTCCTTGATGGTGCTGGTAGCCTGTTATACTTATTGATGGCTGCTCTCCATGTTGATCTCAAGAGAGTGTCACCAACAGCTCCAGAGCTATATGTGGCCCTACCACCGCCTCTAGCCTTGAGATCGATAGAGCCACCAGTCATATCAGGACTACCTGCAGCGCCACCATTGCCGCCTCTATGACCTCCACCGTTATTGTGTCTTGCTGATTCGCGAGCTCTAGCCAGCCTATCTTGGAGCATCATGATAGCCTCCTTATCCTCAAATGGTGTCATAGCGTCACCACCTGCAGCACCGATCATGCCACGCTGTACGCCATGAACAAGAGCGAAGTTAGCTTCTGGCTCGTCAAGGTGCTTCCTGATATCCTCACCATAGGAGGACTTAACCTGATAGAGGACCTGGTTGTAAAGTTCAGTGAGAGGATTCTTAGGATCTGAGAAGTGCTGACCAATAGCCTTGTACACATCTTCTGCCTTAGAGCCCTTCACTGTGCGCAGGATCCTAGTAAGCCTATCGATATTACCGATGAGCTTGAGGTCCTGTGTGCTGTTCCTCCAAGCTGCAAGGTAGTCGAAGGCTCGCTTCCTGGCATCCTCACCAGAGAAGAGGAGAGGTGCTATCTTGTTAGGATCGTCGATGAATGATTGGATGGACATATCCTTGCCAAGGACGACTGCAGAGGGATCCTGCAGCCTAGCCTTAGAAGCCATATCATTATACTGTGCTCGCCTAGTGAGAGCGTCCTTGAGTTGACTTGCGCCTTGTACATACTGACCCTTGAGCTTCACTAGGTCTTGCATCATTGCCCTGTTGTACGCGCCATCAGAGATGACCCCTTCCTTGGCAATCCTATCAGCATACCCGCTGAGCTTAGATAGCATGGGAGCGATAGTGCCCTTGTAGAAGTCACTATTCTTATCCTCTGCAGATAGGGCTGAGGAAAGAGACATAAGGTCTGTATGGGACTGTATGGCGGTAGTATAGTACTCTTCCTCACGTCTCGCTAGTGGCTCAATGATACGAGCCATCTGGTCGAAGGAGGTAGGCTGCATTACCGCTGTGGTAACTGTTGTTTTAGCCATTATCTATTATTATTAGTATCTCTTCAAAGGTACGGAAGAATGATGGCACTGTCGCCACCACTCTTCCATATCTGTTACTTAGGTCTCTTGAGGAGGGCTAACCCTTGTAGTGGCGGTGATACTACCCCACCAGGGCTGGCTCCCAGAGACAGGTCATGCTTCTTAGTCCAATCAAACAGCGTCGTGAGATCTATGGTCCCGGGATTGGCCGGCTGTGTCGTTGTCTGAGGAACAGCATAGTCTGGAGAGTACCCTGGTGTCCTTATGATGTTGCCCATATCATCGAAGGTGTACCCATGTACTGCAGCTACCAGCCTCCTGTTGAGAGCTGTCTCACCGATAGCGCTGAGGTTCATTGCGAAGTTGTTGAGGTTGGTAGACCTAGCCTGCGCATTTGTCGCTTCCTCAGCCGCTCTCATCGCCTCAGACCTTTCAATGCCCTGCAACCTCTGTGCTGCGATCTGTCTGTTAGCTGCCTCCTGCTGGAGGATGAACTGGAGGTTCTGTGCTTCCTGTTGTCTGTTGAAGCCAATAGCTGCACGCCTACGCTGATCATTGAACTCATCAGCCTTGATCTTAGTATCAGCAAGAGCTTGCTGAGTGTTGTACCCAGAAGCAAGCAACCCAGCCACAGCACCAAGGCCATTACCACCTGAGCTATTGATGATCGCATTCCTCAAGGCATTACCCTGAGCGATGATCTTACTAGCTGTGTAGTCTGTGTCAAAGGGCTTGTACGTGTCCTTGACGATCTCCGGTGTCCTGATGGGAGCTTCCTTGAAGGTCTTTACGTACTCACGCTCGATCCTGTCAGCCCTGGAGAAGTCATCCTTATTCGTAGCACCGAAGGTATCACGAAGGACATTGAGACCTGATAGGGCTGCAGGAGCGTACCTGAGGAGAGGAGAGATAGCACCACCCTTGGCGAAGATCTGTCCCTGAGGAAGAGATGGTTGAGTCAAAGCCTTGATCTGCTCCTGCCTCTCTGCGAGCCTAGCTGTCTCTACCTCGAACCTACGCTTTTCGATAGGGTCGTTAGGACGCTGTTCAAGGGACTTAGCTAGTTTCCTAGCTGCCTTGGCAAAGGTCCTACCCTTGCTTTCTTCTAGTCGATCTGAGAACATATAGTTACCTACCTTAATCTCTCCTTCCTCAGCCAACATAGGTTGGCCTTCATCATTGATGCCGAACTGGATACCACCATTGGGGTTAGTCTCGTGAGTACCACCAGCGTTGAACTCAGTCACACCACCGTCAGCGAAGAACTGCTGTTGAAGCCTGGTATCGTTACTCCTATCCACAGACTGAGCTGCGGTGAGGAAGGATCTATTTACTTCATTGTTAGCGATAGCCCTCTGCTCGTTAAGCTGACGCTGTCGCTCTCTAGCATCAGCACTACCCTTGAGGGCACCAGCAATACCACCGATGAGGCCTAGACCACCACCGATGATAGAGCCAATAGGACCGAAGGCTGTACCAGCACCAGCGCCACCAAGGATGCCTGATGCGATACCACCGATAGCATTGCCGTCATCCCTCACCTGAGAGTACGATACTGAGTCAAGTGGATCAATAGCTTCCCATTGAGCCATGAGTGCGTCATTACTATCGACACCAACAGGGCCGGTATGGTACTGCGCTTCTTTCTCAAGACCGCTAGTATCCTTTAGCTTACTGGACGTGAGGAAAGCATCGCGCACGGCAGAGATCCCGGAGATAGCCCCCGAGATCTTACCTGCGATACGACTAGCCCTAGCCGCCCTTATTTCTGATTCTGTCATATATATCACTCGTAATAGTGAACAGTTATATCGTGAATGATGCTCTTGTAGAGTAGCCCACCCTTAGAGTGTAGCCTAAGATGCATCCAAGGATTCCTGATACGATCCATCTTGAACTTGCTCTGCGCGTCTCTAGGAATCTGTATTCTGTAAATCCTGAACTTCTCCTTCATGCTTGACGGATAGTTCGTTACAAAGTTAATCCCATATCCTGTTGTGCGCTGATACTCCGTCCACACGTCCATGTGGGTAAGGTCAAGCTCGATCAGCCTATCGCCATCCCAGGTGTCGCCACGCACGTCTAGGCTAGTGAAGATCTTATCCTCACCTGCACCTTCTGGGTTTACCCTGTAGTGGATAGACCAGTCTAGAGCCTGACCATACAGACCAGTACCATACACCGACTCATTACGCCAGAGATAGCCGTAAGCTAAGCTATAGACCGACTGACCTAACACGAACATCTCCTCGATCTTCTTGTAGTCGTAGAACGACTCGAAGGACTGCAGCTCCTCATTGTAGCACAGCGTCTCATCCTTGGTGCAGACGTGAATCCTATTCATTACCCCCTCTGAGAGCAATACAGCCCCTGTGGTGGACGATAGATAGTCTTGCATAGACTTCTGCTTAGAGATGGGAGATAAGCCCTCAGAGAGGCTGTAAAGCGTGCTGGTGCGGTCATCAAGGAGGTAGAGTGCCGAAGCGGAATGGCATACCCTCCTCAGAGAGCCTGTGCCGATCTCCTTAGACATATACCTATGGCCATCGACCTTACGGCTGTTGCTGATCTCGATAGGCACACCATCAGAGGCTTGGACCTGCACCCTACTATTATAGTTGATAAGTCCTATCCCCTGTCTCTGTACGAAGAAGAGTCTGTCAGATGAGGAGAGGATCCTAGTGACACCACCACAGATACCATCAAGGGAAGCTGTCGACGCGCCACTGAAGTGAGTGTAGTTATCTATGAACTCACCGTTCTGCTTCGTCTTACTCCACGTGAATGATGCTGGGTGATATGACGTGAGCATGTAGTTAGGGATGATGTCGTAAGTCTTGAGCTTCATCCTGTCATTGTAGACATCGTTCATCTTATTGACGTTGTCCATGCTCATAGCCTGCGGTGTCTTGATTCCGATGTTCCTATCATACCTACCAAGCTGGTTTACCCTGGTGAGGAGAGGAATGTCGATGATATCAGTCACCTTATTAGCTTCTGAGGAAGGTATAGTCTTGAAGAGCGTTGTCGTCTGGTAATAGGCATCACCTCCTCCTGTAGCACTCTTAGCTGTGGGTGTCACATAGGAATAGGCTTCCCACATGAGACTCTCAATATCGTAGGATGGTGCTTCCCTCGTCATGATGGCGATAGGAAGGATAGAACCGGTAAGAGGAGCCTTGACAAGACTCTTTGAGGAGAGGTCAACTTGGTTGTACCTCTTCATGAGCTTCTCAGCTGTGACCTTGATGATCTCTCTTATCAGCGCCCTGAGGTCATCCCTATCGCTGCTTGACGAGCCAACACCTAGAGCTATCTTCTTCCTTGATGCGAACATCAACCACAGGCCTACAGACGTAGCGTCAGTCTTGTAGATAGAGTGCCTGAAGGGTACGCCGTTAGAGTCGATGACATCGCCAGAATCCTTGGTGTAGGGCTGAATGATGCGCATCTTACCCTTCTTGTCATCCATAGCCTCATGCTTGTTCCAGTAGACACCACCAGGAGGCGTAGCGTAGTAGAAGGTCTGATCGCCGTTGTCTACGTCAAGAGTAAGCCAGCTAGGCCTCATACTCTCTCTCACTTCCTCAACCGTAGCAAAGAACGTAGTCGCTACATCAGCGTAGGAAGTCCCAGGGAAGTCACCATCATGGAACTCGATAGAGACAGGACCCCAACAATTCTTAGCACCACCGAGGTTAGCGCCACCTTGAGGATCGTAGTCATGGGTGAACCACCTACCCTCCATCGTGTTGATGAAGTCCTGGATAGCGCTCGCTGGGAGAGCATCACGCTTGACATGGTTGCTAGCGAGGTCGTCCTTATTAAACTTGATGACGAAGTGGTCTGACGTTCCGTACTTCATCCTAGTTGGTCCGCTGACGCTCTGTACTGACCTAGCCTTACCTTTGCCATCTACACCGAGGAACCTAGACGTGGCACCCTTGATAGCTGGTAGGATCTTGTCCACCTCACCAAGGTAAGTCTGATCAGCGACCTTCTGAAGAGAGGGACCGTTGTTACGCCAGGTAGATGCCTTACAGTTGAAGGACGACTCATTAGTCGTAGCCTGGCCATATACAGATAGCCTTGCCGTCGTATTCTCTACCACCTTACCACCTGATGTATCCTTGGTGGAGAACAGCGGCATAGCTACACCAACCATATCGGACTCCAGCGTAGAGACCTTCAAGATCTCTGCACCTGGCTCAAGCCTTGTCGTGGTACTGATAGAGGTTGACAGAGAGGGCCTGAGGAGAGACTCATGGTCATAGATAGCCGACATGTCATTCCACTTCCCTTCCTCAAGCCTCGTGTCTCTGTAGACGTAAGACTCGATAGGGTCATTAAGTGTCTTGACGTGGATCTCTACATCCTCATCATAGCAGTCCTGTATATCAGGCGTATTGAAGGTCTGCACGTCGGCACATACCCTCACCTGCGCGGAAGCGAGACCAAGAGTGGTAGAGCTCGACTTGAAGAAAGGTTGGTCCACCTCCTTCCTGAAGAGGGACTTATTGACCGTCATATCACCGAGACTCTCCGGTAGCAGCTCATCACGCGTGATTGGCCTGAAGCAATATGAGGAGAAGGCGTATGGCACACCGTCCTCCCTGTCAGCTACAGTATAGAGTGTTGGAGAGAGTACGCCATTAGCGATCGTCCTACGCTCCTTCGTAGATGGGTAGTGGATGAGAACCCTATACCCTACGTAGTCACCAATCACTGGAGGTGGAGATACCACAAGCCTTGAAGGTTGGTCTGGGGCAGTAAACACACCGACAGGCACAGGATTAGATTCCTGACCTGTCTTACTGATAAGCTGGATAGCTACAGGGTATTGCTCGTACGGCATGAGGACAGAGATGTCCTTGTGACCCTTACCTGCCTGGTTAGCCCTGAAAGGATCCACATCGACAGGCTTGAAGGACATGTTGCCGGTAGCGTAGTGGTCCTTAATCTCTCTCTGCTCTTCCTCAGACAACTTAAAGCCCGGTATAGAGAGATTGCCGAGGAACAGCGTGTTGTCCTTAGCTGCAAGAGTAGAGGCGATGATCGTGTTGCTACCGAGGTACAGGATGGCCTGTGGCTCAATACTGATACCTGGCTGGCCATAGTCATGGAACTCTACACTCGTGCCCTTGACAGGGATAGAGTCGACACGCTGCACGTCAGGTGTACCTCCCTCGCTAGTCCTGAGGATCCTATACACATTAACGAAGTCAGCCTTCTGATCCAGACCTGTGACCTCGATATCAAAGGAGCAGTTGATGATGTCCTCGCCTGAACCACCACGACCATCGGAATGGGTTATGTAGTAAACGTCAGACTCAGCGAAGACCTTGGACTCCTTGCCATGAAGAAGAGAGTAGGTGAAGAGATAGGTGACGTTACCACTATGCAGCTTTGATCCACGTCCCCAGCTCTGTGTGACATTTACCTCTTCCTCAAAAGTCAAGGACCAGGTGTTATTGATGTAGTCAACGTCAGGATTGGTGGCAAGACGCTTGTCATGGATGTTAAGCGACCTCAGGGGATTGACACCATCGACCCAGTAGACCTTCTCGATATCGTCACGCTCAACGACACCGATCATATCGACGTTGTCACTAAGGTTCATCTCCGTCTGATAGATCTTCTTGATGTTCTCACCATCGAAGACGAAGACCATACCATCCTTACCGAGCTTGCTAAGGATGACAGCCTTATCACCTATCACAGTAGTAGCTACAACGCGGCCAGGGACAGAGCTCTTGGCTTCTGTCCCCTTGATGCAGCTTATAGAGAAGAGCGTGTTACTACCGTCTGAGGAAATACGGATATTCCTCAGCTCATAAGCTAAATCGTTTGATGCCCTGGCTTCAGCGTGGTCTTGCGCCATGCCTCGTGCCATTAGGCGGATAACCTTCTCTTTCATCGTCTTTTGGTGCCTATGTCGGAGAACCTAGCCCTGATACCGATCTCGATGATCTCCTCAGGTGTAGGCATCCTCTGTGATGCGAGATACTGTCCCACGGCCCATGCGTAGTCTTGCTGTGCCTGATGTGACGACTCCCTACTGATCTTGTTGTTGTCGAAGAGGAGCTTGTACTGATCCATCTTGATGTAGGCGAGGATAGCGTCAATGAGCATCTCATCCTCATAGACCATGGGGAAGCCATCCTCATCTACCGGCATAGCCAGATAGGAGATGTCGATCTTACCCTTCTCAAAGCCACACTGCATAACACCATTGCGTAGGGTGTACTCGTACTTCCCTATACGTCCGCTTCTCCTCACCTCATTCATGGGGATGTGACCGATACGCACGGACTGAAGCCTGAGGCAGTCCTTAGGTAGCCTACCACGGAAAGACTTGATCTCCACCTCGTCTTCATAGATATCAAGACTGTCGGGCTCAGCGTACTTCCTCGTGAAGCTAGCTACGTACTCAGCAACAGCCTCCTTGTCCAGGGTAGCCAAGTTTGTATTCCTGGTCAACCTAGAAAGGAGGCTATCAATACCTATGTACCTGTTCATATATTAGTCTTTGTTCATGTTCGCGGAGGCGAGTCTTCGCACTCCTGTAATACTCAAAGAGGTAATGGCGCATTACTGTGCGCCTCCTCATGGACTTCTTGCTACGTAGTATCAGCTTCTGCTTCCAGTCCTGTCTCACGAAGCCCTTATGTCCGCTCTTCCTGATCTCGTTGGTCTTAGCCCAGTCGATAGGTGGCAGGCCTACTAGCTTACCATTGACAAGCCTAGGCTCGTATTCCCTGAGCTCAAGGTAGAGAACAGCTAAGTCCAGAGGAAGGCGAACCATCCCTTCCTCAAGCAAGACATCAAAGAGAGCGGCGTTAAGGTCCTTCACTATGTCTATGAAGATATCCCTCTTCACCTTCTTCTTGAGGTCCTTCCTGAGGAAGGGATAGATCTCTTTACTTCCTATACTCTTCATCACTTAGCTTTCCTATTCCTCAGCTGACGTGAGATAGCTGATGCAAGCGTGTAGACATCTGGGAGGTCGTCCATGCCGTTGTTCTTGTAGTCATCAGCATTGTACATCGTAGAGAGTACATCCTTCCTCACAGCGTCTATGAGAGGCATAACTAGCCCTTCCTCAAGAGGAATGGTGATGTCATAGTTATCAGCGCACTCTCCTCCCTGTCCTTCCTCAGACTGATTGCAGAGGAGCTTCTTATCAGGGATGGATGCAGGCATGCAGGTGATACGTACCTCATTAAGGTACTTCATCCTGGGATCAAGACCTTTGAGCTTGAGATGCCTGTCACCACCGATAGTGCCGTAGATAGTCTTAGCGGCGAACTCACCTGACAATGCGTGCCTGAACCTATCTGTGTTGGCTGAGCTGATAGTGAGCTCCCCTGCCTCGATATTGTAGTCACCGATCATTGAGGGTAGCTTATCGACACTCACAGACTCAAAGATATTCTTGCACTTGTCGATACTCTTCAGCTTGAGCTTAACACACAGCTCTACCTTGTTCTCACTACCTGGATCCTTACCATTGTACTTCTTCTCGATAAGGAGCGCGCGGTACTTGTCTATGAGGAAGGCGATGTGTGCGTCGGTGAAGCTGAAGTCATCTGAGCCACCCTTGACCTGGTCGGTGATCAGTGATATGAGTTCTCTGTACGTTGCCATTACACTTCAATTCTAAAGGTATTGTCAGCGACACGTATCTCGCAACGCTGTGTAACCCTGAGCCTCCTATTAGACTCTACAGGGTCATTGAGGATGAGATCGCCTGCGCCGAAGTCAACCCCACACAAAGATAGCTCTGAGGAGAGGATAGAGAGCATCGACCTGTATTCCTCTACCGTGGCATGGAGACCTAGCGAGGTCCTGTCGATGATAGCTACCTCTATGGCTATGAGCGTATCCTTGTCGTCCTTGGCTTCTCCCTTGCTAAGACCATCGTAATAGTCAAGAAGGAAGTCTATGATTTCTCTATCGGTCATTGCAGCTACTACATTTCTTCTTCTCCTCAGGAACAGGTTCACCAACCAGTCCCCAGAAGCGGTTAGCTGCATTGATGTCACCACAACGTACCGCAGCACGCATACCCTCCATGAGGAGGATGGTGTCAATAACAGCTGACTTGTTATACTTACCTTCCTCACCAACACCCATGCACTTCCTCACGCGACGATAGAAGATCCCCTCATCGTAGGTGATAAGCTGGAACTTGTTCTTGTCGAGACCACAAGGCGTGCTCTCTATAGGTGCACCAGCAAGCTCTACGTCAATGAGGAAGAGATTAGTGGCATTAGCGTTGATCTTATCCAGTCTCAGCTCAAGACGTGCTCTGCGCCTCCTCAGGTCGTTATGAGCCATCTCGGACTCAGTGGGTAGGACACCACAGAACTCACGGCATAGGTTAGCTGTAGCGATATCCTCAGGGATGGCAGAGATATCCTGCTCATGCTTGACCTTGTCCCCAACAGTGACCTTGACCTTCCTCAACCACATGTTGTCGTAGTAGCATAGTGAGGATACGCTGATGTCGATGATTAGTTTATTTACCCTGGTGTCTACCAGCAATTCATTGATCTCGATCATTTGTCTTTAAGAAATAAGGGGGCCACCTACAGGTGTAGATGACCCCCCAGATTCTACATGAGGTTGGTTAGCATTCGTCAAGAATGGCGACACCATCCTTGGCAGGATGAAGCTCCTTCTTGATAGCGTCCTTGAACTTACCATCCAGGAGAGCCTTCAGCTCGTCGTACTTGCCGTAGAGCGTGATATCCTTCTCACTGCGGAAGGTCTGAGTGCCAGAGCCGAGGTGAGCGTAGTGGATATCCAGAGCGTCGTACTCCTGCGTAGGATCAGCTACCATACCCACAGGGAGCTTGTAGCCGTGACCCAGACCCTGGTACTCATCACCACGGAAGCCGAAGTGGAAGCGCTCCATGTCTGCTACTACAGGACCGTTGATCTCGTAGTTGTCAGCGTTCGTGTAGTCGAGCTTGACGCGCTTGCAGACGATGTTCGTGTTGTCTGATGCACCAGTCATCATGACACGAGGCTTGAAGCTAAGCCTGTACGTGGGAGCCGAGTGAGCGGGGTTGTAGAAGAACGTCTGATTTTCCTTGAGGACAAGACCATTGATGTTCGTAGCGGCAGCCTTGAGCTGGTCGAACGTCATATCATGCTTAACCTCTACAAGCGTACCGATCGTGTCCTCCGTGCCTGCAGTATCGATGAAGACCTGGATAGCATTCTCACGAATCTGATACATCCTCTTAGCAAGATCAAGAACAGCGAGAAGGAAGTTATCCTTGTCAAGGTTGAAGCTCTGATCGTAGTCAAAGTTGATAGACTCAGTGATCTTGTTCAGCTGCGTGTTCGTGTAAACACCGAAGATGTCAACATAGATGTCGACATTCTGCTTTTCTACCGTAGACGTAGCAGGGATCGTGATCTTGTAGCAATCCTTATGATGACGGAGCTGTTCCTTCTTCGTGAGGCGGATCTTGTTGATGCTCGCCAGAGGAATCTCGTCAGTGCGGACGACACCGTTGTGCGTGCGATACTCGAAGTACATGTAGCCGCCCTCGTCATTGATGAACAGCTTAGCCTCACCGAGGTCGCCCTTTTCGGGGAGATGATCACTAGGACCAAAGCCAGTGGCCAGCTCAACCTTATTTGCGACATAGACCTGTCGCACCTGATTAACCTTGTAACCCATAAATAATTATTTCCATGCGGCACGTGCTAGTTGCACGGCCTGTAAAACGATAGACCGGTGGAGGTACGGATTGAGCTCACTAGTGCGAGCCTTCGTCTCTCCATTTATTGTGAGCCCATCCTGGAGGTCCTCCAAGATGATTGGCTTTGGTATGCGAAGATAACGCATAGAGTAGCCAGAGAAATCCTTCTTGTAGATGATCTCTACCATGTCACCTGCCATAAGGCGCAGTGGCTGGATGGTAGGACCTGAGAAGGGATTGACAAGCCTCTTAGCGATCTTGTCGTGGCTTACCGGTGCAACTGTGATAGCGCAACCACCTACACCACTGACATACTCGTAGAGGGGCTGTATCATATCCTCTGGTGTGGCAAAGAACCTAGAATAGCTTGTCACGCCCTGGATGCCTTTCAGCTCCCTAGTGGTGGTCGTGACAGACGCTACAGCTTCATAGTCCTTGAGGAGAGTGTGCAGACGAGACCTGTTCTCATCGGAGCCGTCCAGACCAGGGAGATCCTCCCCGCCGATGATAGCGGAGAGGACCTGTTCCTGTGCTGTTGTCAGGAGGCGACTCTTCTCATACTCAGTAAGACCTGGAGCGCTATTGCTCGACAGGTTGTTGTATAGAAGATCAAACTCGTGAGAGAGCTCCTGTACCGTCATAGTCTACTTTTCTGCGTCCTTAATACTAGCCTTGAGAGTCAGGAGCTCCTCCTGATTCTGAGGACGCGAGAGATATGCTGATGCATTCTCCAGCGTTGGCTCCTCATCTACATTACAGATGGGCGTGTTATCCAGACGATAGAACTTACCACCCTTGTTGAAGATGAGCTTGAGAGCTGCAGCCTTCTTGATGACCACCATCGAAGCGAGGTTCTCATTACCTGCTACCTCAATGAAGCGCTTAGGCGACTCCTGTGCGACCTTAGTCAGCTTGTTGAGGAGGAAGGACCTATCAACCCTGAGAGACAGTGCAGCGCCTGTGAGACGTTCCAGAACGGCACGCATGGTGTCGCGGTCATCCCTGATGCCATTGAGGAGCATGATAGCGTTGATAGAGAGGTCTGCCTCTTCCTCAATGCGCTTAGCACGCTCATCCTCAAACGACAGGAGGTACAGATGCTCAGAGTCAGGATTCTTCCTGTGTTCCTCAGCCGACGTAGCAATGATATGCTTGTTAGCTGCAAGGACCTTGTACTCGATGTACCCTTCAGGCGTGCTGAGGTCAATAGACTTATCCTCAGCGTTGAGCTTGATAGAGTAGTTATCCCAGTAGTTGTTCACCCTGAGATAGCTGGAGAGGGCATCCTTGGGGAGACCCATCAGCTTAACAAGACATTCCTGCTCTTCCTCAGTGAGAACCTGCACGTAGGATCCATCGATTTTTACAGGCACACAGATCGTCACTGTCGCACCAGGAGCCCTACCGGAAGCGAGAACGTGGTTCTTGCTGGTTACCAGTGGGGTCTTCTTGGGGATCATCGTGACGTTGACCCTCCTGTTAGGTAGCGAGAACCCGCCCTCGTTCTTCACGAGGACGGACTCTTCGATGTTGGTTGATTTCTTTGCCATTTCTATTCTATGTATTCTTAGTTAGCCTTAGTCCCTGAGGATCGAGGGGATGAACGACATCACGCGCGAAGCGTCACGGACACATACACCCATCGTAGCAGTGCGAGTGAACTGTACGCTATCCTCGTCGTTAGAAGAGTGCTGGTAGGTACCACCACCATAAGCGCTCAGAGCGTGGCTCATCAGCGTGCCTGCAACATTGTACCTCGTCGTACCCACGATGACAGAGCGGTGTTCTTCTGCGCCCTTAGGCTGTACAAGCTGGATGTTGGGGTTGTCCGTCGTACCGCAGTCGAAGAGGTCGAAGCGATGAGAGAACGCCGTACCACCCTGGGGATGAGAGATCTTGTTACGAACGATGTCGTCGTACATGCTGTCGATGTCGAGAGTGATCGTCACGCCGTTAGGAGCACGGTACTCAGTGAACTGGTAGCCTGCAGCCATAGCGTTGTCATGGTAAGGACTGTTCGTCCTCGTGACAGCAGGAGCATTACCATCACCGATATAAGCCCAACCCTTGACAGAGTCAGAGACAGCCTTGTGGAAGGCGATAGCACCATACTCGCCGGTACGGAGGATATACTTACGTTCGCCGAACTCCTTGTTGTCGACAGAGAAGTCTACCAGTGCGCGTTCGAACATCTCGATGTTGAACTTCGTGTAGTAGTGCTGGTTGCCGTAGGAGATCTGCTCGTAGAGACCTGCACCTGTCTTGATCTTGTTACCGGAAGCGCCGAAGAGCGTGAACTCACCGTTAGCACCCTTGGTGGAGCGACCATAGGCAAGCATGTTAGCCTTCATTTCGCGGAACTGGATTTCAGCAAGCCACTCGGTGTAGTGTACCCATGCCTCCTTGATCTCAACCTTGTTGCCGTTGTCGGGATCGATGAAGGGGTAGAGGAACATCATACCGCTGTTCTCCTTGACGAAACGCTCAGAAGCAACCTTGTAGTCGAGACGGATGTTCGTGAAGTTGTTACGCATCCTGTTAGCCTCACCGAAGCGGATGCCGCCAACGCTACGAGACATTTCACTCTCGATGATCGTATGAGAGTAGGAGAACCTGCGACCTTCCAGAAGCTCCCTTGCAGGGATACCATTCTCATCGCCGTTAGCGAGGACTACACGGTAGACAACCTGCGAGCCTTCATTGACAGGGTGATCCTGGATGTGAAGAGGATAGACTTCGTTCTTCTCACCCATGATGATCTCACCCTTGAAGAAGTAGTCTTCGGGGAAGACCAGGTAGAAGGGAGAGAAGTTACGACCGACGTTACCGTAGTTTTCGTCGATGATAGCACCGCTCTCGTCGCGAGCCTGGATCAGAGGGATATTACGCCTATAGCCGCCTACTACGTCCCACTCGTAGTCGTTGGTCGTTTCTACGTACTTGATGGGGAACTTGCGCAGGAAAGCCTCGAGGTTACTACCCTTTGAATTTCGTGACACAAGGTTAACCATAAAGTCCGCCAGAAGCTGGGGAGAGCGATAGCCGATGGATGCGAGGTGGTTCTCGGTCGTCAGACCAGTCCACCCAGAGGTCCTTGCTACCTGTAAGGGCTGGAGCCCATTCTGAATTAACTTACTCATATATTACTATCTGATTTTAACAGGGGTGCCATCTATCAGATGTGCGATGGGCCCACCACTGCTGACTAATTGCGAGTTACCACGCCTCTCTGGCGTGCGTAGCTTAGCTTCCAAGGCAGACATCTTTGAGGAGACCTCCTTCTGTACTGCCTTCTGGCCGATCTTTGACAGGTCCTTGAAACCATCCGTCAGAGCGAAGAGCACGCCTACATTGCGAGAGAATGACACAGGGTCACTCTGCATGGCGTACTCTAGTGCGGTGAGCGTCTGTCCAGTGGACTTATCCTTGTATGCTGGTTCTGTGAGAGCCTTGTATGCGAGATCACGGATAGCGTTATCTACACCAAGCGTCTCATAGAAAGAGTTATCTTCTAACACAGCTGAACGGAGAGCCTGTGCGTGCATCTCGATCTGAGCCTGCTGTTCCTTAGCCTCAGCTTCGCGCTGAGCAAGGAGGTTGTTATAAGACCTCACGTAGAAGTCCTTGCAGTCTTGAAGGGCATCGACAGCGTCGGCTACATCAGTGCCGGCATTGATAGACTTCTCTACCTCACGCTTTGCCCTTTCCTCAGAGAACCCCTTGTTGATATACGACATGTAGATAAGCTCACGTCGGGTGGATTCAGCTTGCGCATCATTCTCCTTAGTGAGCTGGTCTTCGTCAATACTACTCAGGGTATCGATGATGTTAGAGTACTGCGTGTACTCATCGACAGTGACGTTTGCAGCCATAGCCTCCTCAAAACGCTTAACCTTATCGCCAGCGCGGTTAGCCGCTTCCTGGTCAATAAGGTCTGAGAGTTGTTCTGGAGTAAGCTCTCCGCCAATCTCCTTGGGGTCGATGAACTTGAGGACGTTCCCCTTTACGAGATCCTGAGCAAACGCGGAGTATACGTCTCCGCCAAGGTTATCACCTTTGACTTCTTCCTCATGGATAGGTTCTACGCCTGGTTCTTGTGGCTGCGGTTCAGCTGGTTCTTCGCCTTGCTGTGGCTCCTGGGGTGCAGGTTCAGCATTGCCATCTTCGGGAGTCGGCTCGCTGAGCTCGCCTCTGAGGAAGATATCAGGAAGTCCTACTGGCCCACCTGAATTGACATCTGCTAGACCTTGGGGTTCTGCAGGTTCTTCGTACCTACCGTCCTCAAGACCAAATGAAGCAAGACTAAATTCTTCTGGATTCATGTTCTTTCTCTTAATATGTACTACAAGGCTCAGAAACGCGCTCTGTTAGCCTCGCGTGATAAAGATATATATTTCCTCACCTTTTTGCTGAGAAGCCTTTAGGCGGGCTGTGAGAGCCTCAGACGTGACCTTAGAGTCTACGAGTCCACCAACGACCTTATTCTTACCTACGAGGATGCAGCCAGACGTATGGTCCTTGTTGTTTCCTGCGTGGATAAGGATGCCGTCAAACTCAGGGACATTGAGGAGACGAGGAAGCTCCTTACCGAAGCGTGGGGACATATTGACAACGACCTTGTACTTGCCATAGGGGATGGCAGTCTCATGCATGACCTTACGCTCGCCATTGTCAAACCTGCCATTCTCGTTTAGGTCCCTGACCTTGTCCTCTAGCGTATCACAGAAGTAAACACCATCGATATATAGCTTACCGATAGTGTACGTCTCTTTAAGTGCTACTCTCTTTAGTTCAATCTTCATAAGCCTTAGGGTATCTGATCCGCGTTAGCATCGACATTCCTTGTCGCTTCCTTCACGAGGCTAGCCAGCTCAGCGATCTGGGCCTTGAGGTCTGAGATCTCTTCCCTCTGCCTGCTGATCTCCTCGCGCTGCTTCTCGATGCTCTCGCGCTGTTTCTCGTTTTCCTCAAGGAGAGCTATAAGCCTCCTCTTGTTGTCTTCGGAGAGCGTCTGATAGAACTCAAGGCTCTCCTTCATGTTAGCTACCTCGATCGCTCCGGTCTCCGCTTGGTACTTCTTCTTGGTGAAGATGAACGTCACGAAGGCACTGATAGTCGAGGTGACTATGCTGATAATACTGCTAACGATAAACTCATGCATCTTTAATTTACAATCTCAACGAACCTACTACCTTCCTCACTAATGTAGGGGTTCAAGTCCTTAACGTCAACGATGACCTCCGTGCTTCTCTTCTGGAACCAACGGATGAAGAAGATCTTCGATGGCTTGCGAATAAACCTGCGTGTATGTACTACGATGTGCTTCTTTGATAGCACTGACAGGTCCGTTCTTAGAGTATCTGGGTAGCGTAACGCCAACCTTAGCTTGTACCATTCGTCTCCTAAGATAGTATCTACAGAGACCCCAGGGGCAAATATAGTATCGCGCAGGACCAAGGTATCCTTAGTCGAGAATGCAGACCTGAACTCAGCCAGAGCCTTCAAATCCTTATCCTTAACCTTCAGCTCCTTCTTGGTCTTGAGGAGAGCGATGCTAATGCTATCACCTCTCTGCTCAAGCTCGTCGATAGTCATCCTATATAGCTTGCTCTGATTCTTCAAGCTATCTGATGCTGCTATCTCTGCGCGAAGATTTCCATACGCTCTCTCTTCCTCAATGCGAAGTCTGTGGTTCTCGTTCCTGAGGAAGGAGGCGTACCCTACCGCCGATAACGTGATAGCTATCAACAGTAGGGTTACGTTCACCTTCATGGTCTTTATGCTTCTGGTGCCTTACCGATTACGAAGAGATGATTCTTCTTCTTCCTCGTAGTCTCAGGAAGGGCCTGGTATGCTTCGAGCGAGTCAACGAACGTGATCTGATCCTCCTTCGCTGGGGCAGACTCAAGCTGAGTGATCTTAGCTTGCAGCTGCTGGATCGTAGACTCAAGAGTAGCGATCTTACCAGCGTTCTCATCAGCCTTACCCTTAGCCTGGGTAATCGTCTGACCCTGCTGCGTCACCGTACCCTCGATAGTCTGGAGCTTCAGCTTCTGTGCGTCGACAGCCTGCTTGCTGGCTTCTACGGCTGCAGGGTCAGCGATCTCCCTCCACTTACCGGTGGTAGCATCTACTGAGTTAGAGGACTGGAAGACGTAGTGCTTCTTCGTCTCCTTACAGAAGGACATGTGACCTTCGTCGATGGTATCAACTACAGCCTTCATATCTGCGAGCGTAGCGAACTGGTCGCGCTCAAAGTTGGGGAGATCCCCTTCATAGCCAAAGGTTATGGCTACGTTCTTGAAATTACTTGCCATGTATATTACTTAACGAAAGTGAATGGAATTTCCTGGAGCTTACGCGTAGAGCCGAAAGGTGCAGCGATAGTGTAGACGAGGTAGTCAACACCATCAATGCTTACCGTGGTCTCATCGAAGTTCTCTCTGATATCATCATTAGAACCATCGATGATCTTGGTGACAGCACCCAGACTCTTGGGATATGCGTAAGAGAACTTAGAGTTCTCGTGAGACACTACAGTGATCTGCTTGAACACCTCTGCAGGTGAGGAAGCCACAGTAGCCGTCAGAGCCTTAATGTCAGCCGCTGTGATAGGATGCCCTTCCTCACCGATACCGCTCCTATGAGGGTACTTACCGAGGTAGGTCCTGTAGGTCTCAGCCACTGGCCTCTTCTTCCTACCTACGATCCTATAACCGGGCTTAGCTGGCTTGGTGACAGTCCACTCGCCATACTGAGGATTAGCCTGTCGTACACCATCGATGAGCGTGTAGGTAACGTTGCGCTGACGCTCACCCACTACAGGCTGGATAGTGACGATGACATCCTCGAAGGCATTGTTGTCGTACTGATCAGGTCCATTAGGTCCTGGCTGTACAGCTTCCTTCTCTACCACTACCTGCGTAGTCACCACAGGACGCTTCTTAGCGCCACGCCTGCGCATCTCTGCCACACCTGGGGTATGGACATCGCTCTTCGTACGCTTGGTCCCTGTAGGCTTGCCATTGCGGTACAGCTCTTCCTCAATGAGGACACGCTTACCAAGGACGGCAGTGCGTACTACAGTTGACTCATCAGCATACAGCGTAGGATCAGTAGCCGTGTCCCACTCTATAGGCAGGGGAGCATCGAAGGTTGTCTTAGCTGGTAGCTCACGCCATTCCTGCACGACATTCTTGGAGATGAGGAAGCTAGAGCCGTTGTTGTTCTGGATCTTGATGGTGTCATCATCGACCCACTCACCAGACACTGCGTACACATCCTGCTTACGCTCAAGCTCTGCCTGCTTAGCCTTGACAGCCTTCAACTCGTTGGTCAGGTCCTCAATGGTCTTGAGGAGAGAAGAAGGATTGAAGATCGTATCCTTGTCCTCCTTGTTCTCAAGGACCTTCACCCTGCGTTCCAGAGCTTCGAGGTTGCCGTTCTCTACAGCAAAGGGTACACGGAGCACCTCGTCAAGGGAGCCATCAGCATCAACCTCAGGGCTAAGACCTACACGGAAGACAAGCTCACCGTTCTCGTAGACTACGCTCTTGAGGCTCCTATCTGGACCACCCTGGCGATTACAGATACCTGAGGCACTACCAAACTGCTCGAGCTTATGTACGAGCTGGCCATTACGCATGTAGCTCACCTTCATGAACTCGCGGAACGTTCCGGGAGCATCATCGTTAGGCACAAGGTAGATCACCCCTTCCTCAGCCATCTCAGGTACGCCAAGGAATGCCCTGGTCTTCACCTCATAGCGGAAAAGCCCATCGATCTTCGTCTGAAGAGCGTGGAGCTTACCGCGATCATCGATGAACTCAGTGATGAGGTTCTGGCCCTGCATCCTGATGTTGTAAGGCTTGTAGAACGTATCCTTGTTAGCGCCTATGGGAGACCAGTGCTTGGGATTGGTAATCTCCTTACAGCCATCGCTACATGAGCCGGTGTACTGCCTTGTGATCACCTGGCCTGCACCATCTACCGTGGTGATGACGAGCCCGCGACGACGAACGCCGCGTGGAATCTGCCTAAGGGTATCCTTGAGGCAGCCTCGCCAGGGAAGGTAGATATGGTTAGCCATTGCGAGGACGTGGTCGAGACGCTTGCCTGTGTACCCATCAAAGACAGCCTGCATGACGGTCTGAGGATAGACAGGCTTCCTGCTCTCTACTGAGCAAGGCGTTTGCTCTATGCGCCTGTAAAGCTGTTCGACGTGAACCTTCTTAGGCTCACGTTCAGGTCGCTTATATACCTCCTTGTTACATCCGCAACTCATATTCTATAAATAATCTCGTTCTTCTTCTTCCTCAGTGCAGACGATATAGTCTTCCAGAGACTTCGTGTCATTGCCGATGTACACTCTCCATCCCTTCCTCATGAGCTCAGCTACCATACCACCAGTCATGTAGGCTTCCCACTTTTCAGGGATCCTAAGACTAAAGGATGGCCCGAGAAGGAAGAGTTCATCCTCCTTGCCGTTGACGTAGAGAGACTGATCCCTCATGTTGTTGAGGAGATAGACCACAGACTCTCTGTCAAGAGACTCAAGATTCCAGTCAGGGTTGTTAGTCGTAGCCCAGTCAGTGACGGTGCCTGCGAAGTTGTAGTCCCTATTACCAAGATTTCTCAGCCTCAGACTCTGTATCTGGCTCCTCAGACCACGATAGCCAGGCCAGTTGACCTGACCAGGAGGACAGTGGAAGGCCTGGTACATCTGAGCATCGGTGTAAAGATAAGTACAATCGATGATCGGTTCGATGACTGCTACGTGAGAGCACTTGCACATACCAGAGATCCCACCTGTTGGCTTGATAGACCATCGCTTATCGGTGGTGTTGTAATCGCCCATACCGGGATACCACACGGAGAACTCCACAGGATCAACCCTACGAAATCCGTGCTCATCATAGAGTGCTGGATCCTTGATGGTGATCTTACCATAGTCACCGAAGGAGCCATGACCTACCATCTCAGGAGCGAAGCCATCCTCCTCAGCATTGAAGACCCTGTTGAAGACCTGCTCAGCGAAAGCGCCAGAGAAGTCACGACAGTGCCTGAGGTTAGCATTGAGGAAGAACTGGTCGTAGCTCTTCTGGTTGAGGTAGGAGAACTTGAAACAGTCTGCGATAGTGGTAGGCACTAGACCGAAGAAAGGATAGTCAGCTGACGCATACTTCTTACCCTCATAGCCAATCTTGAGCTTACAGGGAGAGAAGTACACCTCATTCTTCATTCGCTCAGGATCAGTGGTAGTACCACGCACACCCTTGAACATCGCGTGACAGTTATTGATATGCCCTGACTTGAACGTGATGGTGGGGTTCACCTTAGCACAAGCAAAGGCAGATCTGGCAGAGATACCATCAAAGATTGATGTTGCTGGACCTGGGTCAGCCTGGATGGTCATCTTAAGTTCTTCCACCTCTGCAGGCATGTGGTTACCTACGTTCTCAAACTCTTCTGCGCCAAGACCGCCGAAGTGCATACCTTCATTGCCGAGGAGATTCTCGATATTCCCAGCGATGGGGTACTTAGCGAGAACGTCCTTGAGGAGAAGAAGGATCTTCTTAGAGTGCTCATTGCGAGGCAGAGCATACATCAGCCTCAGCCATCCTCCGAAGAGCGGGTCATGGTCTGTGACAAAGTTAGTCTCTGGATCAATACAACGATAGAAGGCTAGCTGTGGTGCGTTCTTCAACTCGTAGAAAAGTGGGATCCTAGTCTCCGTGTCTTCATCACCTCTCCTCAGCTTCATATTGAAGTGACAGAGATGATACTTGATTGCAGGATAGCTATACCTACCATTCTCGAAGCTGTCGAAGATCTCCTTTGTGACCACACTTGAGGAGACAGCTGCATCGATGATGTTAAACATCAGCGCAACGCCAAGGTCAATCTCCCTATGATAGACATGCTCACCACCAGAGTACATATCAAGGACTAGGTTCTCCCAGGGATTCCCCTTATAGTCATACCTAGTAAGCTCTCCAGCCTTAGAGATACCATCATAGAGGATCAGTGGATCTACCTTCCTCAACTCAGGCACACTGCGGAAGATGAGGTTGGGCATATTAGCCACAACCTCCTTAGATGACGAGCTGCCAATGACAGTGCCATCAGCCACAGTGATACCGCTGCTAGACCTCAAGAGATTCTTGGTAAGAGCCTTGAGGGACTCTATTATGTTTTCTTTAGATATCATAACTGATCATTAAAGATTATCAGAGTATCCTTCATCGTGAATATCCTTGACAAGCACACTTACACGCTGATCTCCATTGGGGAGGACTAGCGTGTACTGCACAAAGGCAAACATGCCATTCTCGTCAGGCGTGTCTCCATAGAAGTGGTATGCTGAGGGGAAGCGGAACTCTTGTGTCGTGTACTCTGTATCGCCAGAAGTATCGATACCCATACGAGCACCTACAAACTTGAGATAAGCTAAAACCTCAGACTTCGGCTTCTCGTTGTCAGCAACCATTCGAGCAACAGCGGTACGCACCTTATACCTGTGCTCATCTCTCTTTGCTATCTGAGCCTTGGAGATCATCACGAAATGAGCAGATACAGGGGATGTGCCATTAGACCTAATAGCACATGAAACTTCATAGGCATCACTCGGGCCATAGTCGTACAACCCAATTGCATTACTGTAGCTAGTAGAGCTGATGCGACTGCGAATATCATCTACGACAGCCTTAGGCTGCAGGTTAGAGTCGTACTGCAGAAGAGCAAACCTGGGATAGAGGCTGTCTACACCCCCAGGGATGTTTGCCTTCTTCCTGTAGTCCTCTGCATTGACAGTAAGCTCAAGGAAGCTCTTACCACTTGTGGAGAGAACCTTGATCCAACTAGATGGAGCACCAGCGACTGGCTTAGCCGAGGTGCCACCGTTCTGCATATCCATCCAGACGTACTCACCAACACGTGGTGCCCACTCCGGCTCGGCTACCCTACTGTCATCTACTCGTGTCTTACTGACTACCTGGCCATTAAGGGGTGAGCCAGGCTTGACGATTCGGCAGATCCTATATTTGATTTTTGCCATACTTAGAATTACGATTAGTATTACGACTGCTACTGCGATCTGAAACGAGAGCTCCATCATGCATGGTACTTGATGAAGCCATACCTCCAACCATCTTCATCCTTCCTCAGGAGCCTAGAAGCTGTGTAGGTAGAGAAGGTAGGACGGACCTCAACGGTAGCACTACCAGAGAAGGACGAGCCATCAAGGAACTCAATGGTGTACGTGACTTCCTGTGTTGGATAACCTGACGCGTTGGTGTTAGGCATCATGAGATCACCCCAGTTAGCTTCCCTAGAGAGGATAGCTGAGTTAGCACGCCCATAAGGAAGAGGAGCTGCTGACTGGACAAACTTCTCAACCATAGCTGGGCTATTGAGAGATAGATCACCAATCCTGTTGAGCTGATCTGGTGCTACCCTCCTAGCCGTGATAGCCGAGAAGTCCCTATCTCCAGTACCACTAGGGATGAATACGTTCGTCCTGCGTTCCTCACGAGCTGCGTTATTGAGGATCTGTCCCCATACGAACTCGTCGATGTGGAGTCTCCTGCCAGCTGAGCCGTAGAGATCGAAGTTACCGATCGTCTTGTTGTCGGGGAAGTCATAGGTCTCCCTGTCGAGGTGAGGCCTGTAGTCAAACCTGAAGGAGCTCTCAAAGTCACCACACCTGATCTTCAGCCTGCTGACATTGTCTTTCAGCTTATTGAATGTCTCGTCGGTGATATCGAGGTAAGAGCCAAGCTGAGGACGCACGACAGCGTTGTTCATTCCATCATTGGTAGCCTCTGCCTGAGCCACGAGGTGTACACCTACACCGATGTGTCCGCTGTACATCTCCTCAGAGATAAGGCTCTTGATAGCTTCCTTGTCGGTAGCTACAGGGGTGTTACCCCCACCACCGCCACCTTCATTCTCGTCGGCATCGCGGTAGTTCACTACAAGCCCATGGAGCGGATGCCCGGGCTTGTTGATCCTGCAAATTCTAATTCTTGACATACTTGACAAATGGGAAGTTAGACGTTCTTGCTGACAGTTCTCTCACGATGGTAGCCTTATCCACTACAGCGCAGAGGACATCACGATCGTTGTTGATAGGATCGAGGATACCTACGCGCTTATAGACAAGCGTTGTCCTGCCATCCCTTACCACCTCACAGAGGGAGTACGTAGCGAGCTCTAGGCGTGCATACTTGTCGAGGAGTGCGTCGATAGTCTTCTCGTCGTACCTACGTGCCTCGCCCTTCCTCAGGAGTACTGAGAGAACACCACGAGTGCCGTTGGGGATAACGTCCTCTACAAACTGCACCACATCCACGTAGTCGACAGCAATCTCATTCTCGATGATAGGACTAACGAACTCTTCAGGACCGCACTTCTCGTTGGGCTTGTCGCGTTCAGGCATCCTAGTTACAGACAGGATCTTGCCAAAGTCCTTTCTCTTTCCATTACCTTCCTCACAGACCTGGTATGCGTAGATCCCCTCTGGTAGTCCAG
>FLRW01002237.1_pt1 | contig 83542 bp, 87 predicted proteins | sample 1550421 | NCBI WGS metagenome assembly FLRW01 (sample SAMEA4031753, study PRJEB14383) | metagenome | biome: human; feature: oral; material: saliva | place: Philippines | collected 2014
ATTAATAGAGATTGATTAATAGAGATTGATTAATAGAGATTGATTAATAGAGATTGATTAATAGAGATTGATTAATAGAGATTGATTAATAGAGATTGATTAATAGAGATTGATTATAATAGGACTGATTAATATATAGGTTGGTTGATATAGGGATATATGATATCAATGAGTTGAGTATATTAGATTGGATTATGTACATCAGAATAGTGGCACATAGAATATGAGAAGATAATATGTGTGATGTAGGTAAGAGAGGGTAGAGTGTGTATGAATGAGAAAGGCACACAAGAGAGTAACTGTATGAATAGGGTATGTTAGTAATATAGGTTAGAAGTGTCCTGTAGATGCGAGGATAGGTATTCTATTGATAGAGATGGTAAGAGACTGAGTGACACTATTTAAGATAAAATGTAGAGATATTTAATATAGGGAGACCGATGCGAGGTCAGTTAGGGTGATTGAGTTATGGAGATTAAGGGACTTAAAGAGGAGATATTAAAGAGGTATGGTAGATACTTATTTGGGATAGTAGATATCGATGTATGGTATGATAGGGTTGAAATAGTCAGTCGAGTAGAGATAAAGAAAGGTGGACGAATTAGTAGTCATGAGGGTACGATAGTTGTATCTATTGATAGGGATGAAGTTGATACTAAAAAATGTAAAGAGTGTCTATCAGATATTAAAATAGGTTCTATAAACTATCTAAAGATTAGATGTGATGAATTCAAAAAAGATACTAATGGTGAGTATGGGTTAGCCAGTAGGTTATACTATATGGCAATAGATGATAGATATATGAGGGATAAGATACTAGATATCATGAGTGACATACATAAGTTTAGGGTGTGTAAAGGGTTTAATGTGAGGGTGCATAATCTATTGTAGCTAACAGCTTTGTAGCTAACAGCTTTGTAGCTAACAGCTTTGTAGCTAACAGCTTTGTAGCTAACATAACATTACAAAGTTGTACAGATATATACAAAATCATTCTATATATTGTAATTATGTATTGATTATTATACTATATATAGTAAGACCTAAATGGTAATAAATGGGATTAGATTATGATTAAATTATACTGATACTATAAAATAGTGTGGTTTTGATTATAGGAGGATTGTGTTGATAACAGAAGAGGTAGTAGGTCAAAATGAGGTCTTAAAACGAGATGGACGATTAGTAGTATTTGATAGTGGTAAAGTATTCAATGCTATGTTGAGTGCGTATAGTAGTTTACATGATAGCATTGATAGTGAGTATATTAATGTATGTAATGATGCTATTAATACTATATTAGATGAGTATGATGCACTTGAAGATAGGATATTGGGTGTAGAGGATATACAAGATATCGTAGAGAATACATTGTTGGATTCTAAATATAATGATGTAGCTAAGGCATATATACTCTATAGGGATAAAAGGAATCAAGAGCGTGGTAATTTAATTGATAGTGAGTTACAAGAGTTACTAAGTGGTGATAGTGAGTATTGGAATACAGAGAATAGTAATAAAGATGTAAAATTAAATACTACGTTACGAGATTATATAGCTGGTATCGTAAGTACAGATATAGGTAAGCGTAAGTTACTACCTAAAGATGTTGTTGATGCACATAATAGTGGTATGATTCAAATACATGATATGGATTATATTGCTGAGTATCGTACAAATTGTGAGTTAATTAATTTAAATGATATACTGCAAAATGGTACAGTTGTGAATGGTGTTAGGATAGATAAACCTAAGAGGTTGTTGACGGCATCAACCATAGCAAGTCAGGTGGTATTGGCTGTAACTAGTTTAACTTATGGTGGTGCTAGTATTAATCTAGGTCATTTAGCACCATTTGTGAGGGATAGTTATAATTGGTATGTAGATAAGTATAAGAGTTGGGGATTAGATGATAGTAAGGTAGTTGAGTATGCCAAGCGTGATTTAGCAAAAGAGGTAGAGGATGCTATACAGACATTCAACTATCAGATAAATTCCTTTACTAACTCTAATGGCCAGAGTCCTTTCCTTACAGTATTCATGTACTTAGGTGGTGAGACTGAGTATCGAGATGAATTAGCTATGTTAATTGAAGAGATGTTAAAACAGCGTATACAAGGTTTCAAGAATGAAAAGGGTGTATATATTAGTCCGGCATTTCCTAAGTTAATTTATGTATTAGAGGAAGATAATATTCATGAAGATAGTCGCTATTGGTATCTAACAGAATTGAGTGCTAAATGTAGTGCTAAGAGGTTAGTACCTGATTATATATCAGAGAGGAGAATGAAAGAACTCAAAGATGGCGATGTGTTTAGTTCAATGGGTTGCCGTAGTTTCTTGTCAGTTGATACTTTTACAGATGAGTTAGGTAATATAGCTAAGGCATTAGATTATGATGGCAAACCTAAATATTGGGGGAGATTTAACGCTGGAGTAGCTACAGTTAATTTAGTAGATGTAGCGTTAACAACTATTAAAGATTGTAAGGCTAGTAATATATCTGACATAGATTCTGTTATGGCTCACTTCTATGAAATATTAGATGAACGATGCGAATTGTGTCATAAAGGGTTACAGGTACGTATTAATCGGTTAGAGAATACAACAAGTGATGTAGCCCCTATCTTGTGGCAACATGGTGCATTAGCTAGGTTAGATAAGGGTGAGACTTTATATAATTTAGTTCATAATGGGTATGCTACAGCTAGTTTAGGGTATGCTGGTTTGTATGAGTGTGTAATGGCATTAATCAATAAGAGTCATACAACAGAAGATGGTATGGAGTTAGGTAAAGCTATTATGCAACGATTGAATGATATTTGTAATCGTTGGAAAGATGAAGAGAATATCGGATACAGTTTGTATGGTACTCCATTGGAATCCACTACGTATAAGTTTGCTAAGTGTTTACAGCAACGATTTGGTAAGATAGAGGGTATAACAGACCATAGTTATATTACTAATTCATATCATGTTAATGTTCGTGAGAAGATAGATGCATTTACAAAACTCAAATTAGAGAGTGAATATCAAGCATTAAGTCCTGGTGGTTGTATCAGTTACGTTGAAATACCTAATATGCAGAATAACATTAAAGCTGTATTAGATATTATTAAATATATTTATGGTACAATTATGTATGCTGAATTGAATACTAAATCAGATTATTGTCAAGAATGTGGTTTTAGTGGTGAGATTCAGATTAAGGGTGATACAGGTCATTTGTATTGGGAGTGTCCTAATTGTGGGAATACTAATCAAGATACAATGAACGTATGTCGCCGCACGTGTGGTTATTTGGGTACAAATTTCTTTAATCAAGGACGTACAGAGGAGATTAAAGATAGGGTACTTCATTTAGATTAAGTGGTGTAGGTTATTGTATATATGGGGAATAGTTTAGAAAGTAATATAGTAGACGTACTAAGAGAAGTTGCTAAAGATGTTCGTAGTATACGTAACAGTGGTAGTGGTGCTATAGCTACGTATGACGATATTAAACGTGCATTAAATGTTAAAGGGTATTATTGTAAAGATGCTACACTTTCATCTGTATTAGATTGTTTAGTTACTAATATGAGTGTTAATGCATTAGATTTAACATATGAGAGGTCTGTTGGTAAGGTTGTATTTACTTCATCACCACATGCGATGTTTTCTCTTGATGATGTTAAATATACGATTGGTGAGGATGGGACATTTACATACAACATTCCTAGTGGTAAGAAAGTAGCTAAGGCTAAGTTGTATGGGTATACTGATACAGTTATCAAGGAATTTAATGTTGCATTGGCTGAAGATGCGATTGATTTTAATGTATTATTACGTGATGGGTTTAAGATTAATAAAGATAACCAGTATATGTTGACAAACTTTAAGACTAAGGATAGTCCTAAGACGTATGTTATTACTAGTACGTCACCTGTAAATGGTGATAGCAATGCTTTCCTAGGTGGGATTATGTGGAAGTTGGGTGCATCTGCTACAGATAATATGAATATTATTATTGATGGTGATGTTAGTAATTATGTATCTTTGAATTATTTAAGATACAGTTTTATTAGATATAATGAGTTAAATCATAAGGTTAGGATATTTGTAAGACATACTACACAGGATAGTAGTAGAGGTACATATAATTCTCCTGATAGATATATTACAACAGATATAGGTACACCTAATAAGGGATTAGTGAGTGTGTATACTGAGAAATTAACTGAGTTTATTAAAAAGAATTATGGCATTGATTCTAAAGTTGTACAAAAGATGAGAGAAGTGTATGGTGTACTTGGTGATGACGTGTTGTGTGGTGTCTATACATTAGATGGTTCAGAGGCTTTAGTATATAGACCATCAAAAGTTAAATTTGATTATGTGAGTATTGTTTAGTACTTGTAAAGTGTTGTAAACTTTGGTATACTTTAGGTGTAGGTAATGACTTATACCTAAAGTATATTTTTTTATTAAAGGGTGGTTATTATGAAATCTAATAGTTACGAGCAAGACGTATATATTCTATTTACTACATCTGATGTGTTCAGTTCTCCTTTGTTGGGTGTATATGCTACTAGAGAAGATGCTGAAGCTGAGTACTTAGAGGTACAAGAGGAATATGGGTTAGAAGATTTTGAATTGAGTATTGAGCATAGTACATATACTTTTAAATTCAAAGAAGGGGTGTAGCTATGGTTAGCAATGAATTTATTCAAAGTTTATTATTGAGATATTCTACATATTTGTTTGGTGGTAAATGTACAATAGTAGTTAAGGATGGTGCTATGGTCATATCTTGTAAACAGAATGATGACGGCATTGAATATACTGTGGATTATGTCTTTGAATATGATGGTAAAGATACTGCTGATTTAGTAGGTATTGATGTTAAGATTATTGATACTATAAATGGGGTTGAATCTTTTAGTGTTCAATCTAAGAATACATGTTATAACTATAGTACACTACAATTCGTAGTGCAGATGATAATTGATAATGATTTAGATTTAGTAGAGTGTGCTAAAGTTATTATTAATGGTGAATAGGTTATGATAGTATGGATGCAAAAGATAAAATTCTTGTAGATATACAAGAAAATAAAAAGTATAAAGATTTAGATATTGTTGGGTTTAGTGGGAGTGATGCTACTCTTATACGTAACATTTTCTCTAAATATGATAAAGATTTTAAAAAGATGGCTAAAGAGGGTTAGTTCATGGATATAGAATCATATAAAGATAAAGTAGTTGCTAAAATAAATTCCATGTCAGATGAAGATTTACGTATGGTTTTCAGTAAAGTTCTAGATGGATATGAAAAACCAATTCCGTTGATGGCTATACCTGTTGTAGTTCCTAGTCTTAGTACTAATCGTACATTTATATTAGTGTTTAGGAGATGTAATATGTATCGAAAGTGTGGTGATGTTGTTGCGATACGCAGGACTAAAAGAAAATGATATAGTCGATGGGGAAGGTGTATGTGTTTCTTTTTGGGTACAGGGCTGTTGTCATAGGTGTGCTGGTTGTCATAATCCTGATACATGGGATATTAATGGTGGTTTAGAGTTACCTAATACATATATTGATGATATCATTAGTTTATTGTCAAAGAATGGAATACAAAGAAATTTAAGTATTTTAGGCGGAGAGCCTTGTTTAGATAGCAACGTGAGTATTGTGTTGCCATTACTCAGAAAAGTTCGTACAGAGGCAAAATTCTCAAAAATATACCTATGGAGTGGCTTTACTTTTGAGGAATTATTACAACGTGATAACACAAAAGAGTTATTACAGTATGTTGACGTATTAATTGATGGTAAGTTTGAGTTAGAGCATAGGGATATTACATTAAAGTTTAGGGGTTCACCTAATCAACGTGTGATAGATGTTCAAAAGTCTTTATCTGATGGTAAAGTTGTGTTATATTATACAGAGTAGATAATATATAAAGGAGATTATATTATGGCTGTTAAAATGCAAGAAGATTACAGAATTGGCGATTATGTAGGCACTTTTGGTTTAGTATGTTCTGCTTGTGATGATTTTTTACAATCATTGGAAGATGATATCGACTATAAACGTGTGAGTGATTTACATGGTATGGTAGTTATTGCAACAAATAAAGATAGAGATAAAATTTCTTTTATTGTTAATGATGTTCGTTTTGACTATCGTGATGGTAGATTATACTTTAATGATTATATGGATGCATTGTATGAACGTCCATATATTTTACATTTAGTCATTGCTACATTCAATGAGATGCTATTACATGACGTAGTGATTAGTAATAAAAGTTGTATTCAGAATTGTGTAACAGCATTTTTAATGCTACAAGGTTGGTTTGAGGATAAACGTATTTCTGATTTAGAGTATGAAATTGAAGAAAGAGACAGACGTCAGGTCGCACGTGAAAATGCGGAGTTTTGGGAAGAATATTACTTTTTCAATCCAAATGATATTTAATGAGAGGTTTATATGGTAGGTTTAATTAATAAAATTTTATATTATTTTGACATGATGTTAGTTAGTATTAATAGTACAGAGGGTAGTCTTGTTAAAATTGAAAATGATTTAGGTAAGACTAAAGAGGTTGCTACTAAGGTAGTTCAGATTAGTTTAGCTATTAGTGAGATTGTTGTATTGCTTTATAAGGTATATGGTGTGTTCTTGAATACTTCTACAGTTATTCAAAGTGGTGCTTTGGGTGTGAGTGATGAAAAGAATAACTCTTATAAAGCTATGAAAGATTTACAACGCAACGTAGATATTGAATTACTACAAGCTGTATTAGAAGATAGTACAACTGTACCAGATAGTTTTATTGATAAATTGCATGCTGATGTAGAGGCTTATAGGGATAAATTAAATAGTCGAGTTGAAGCACGAAGCGATAACTAATTATTAGGAGATTAAATTATGTTACTATATTTTGCTTTAGATGACGAAGACACTTGTTTCCATTCTTCTAAGATTTTTAATAATCTTGATGATTTGTATTCTGAGATAGTTGATTATCGTAACAATGTTCATTTTGTTTATAGTGTAACATTATTTGTTTATGATACAGTTAGTAATAAAGAGTGTTCTATTGTTATTATGTCTAATGACATTAAATCTCTTTCCTTTGAGGTTTTAAAGTCATATGTTGATATTTTCACTGAGTATTATTATAGGGATGGTATGGTTGCTAAGACTATCAAGTGTGATATTGTTGGTGATGGTTGTGGTAACTTTGGATATGATTATGTAACAGTTGTCTTTGATGATGAGTCTGAGGTTAGATTGTAAAGTAGATAGATACGCTAATATATGGTATAATAGTATTGTATATTAGCGTATTTTTTATTAGAGTGGTGGTGAACTATTTGGTTGAAACAGTATTGCAGTTAATTGCTTGTCATTTGATTGGTGATTATGTACTACAGAGTGAGTTCTTGGCAACAACTAAGGGTAAGAACTGTTATCATCTCTTTGTACATTGTTTCTTGTATTGTATACCTTTTTGTGTGTTATTTGGGTTTTCTGCTCATATCGTATCTATTTTTGTGGTACATTTGATTGTAGATAACCTTAAAGCTAGGTATAATGCAATAGGTTACGTTGAAGACCAGTTAATTCACTATGTGGTTTTAATACAGTTTTTATTGTAGAAAGGTTGGGTTTTGGGTTTTGGGTATTGATTTGTCTAAAGTGTCGATTAATATTAAAGATATTTCTGATGATACTAAGAGGGGTTTTGAAGTATGTTCTAGTGGTGTAGAGTTTGATTGCAAGTTACCTACTAGAAGTACAACACATAGTGCTGGCTATGATTTTTATGCTCCATATGATGTAGTGGTTCCATCACTTTGGAAACAGGTAGGTAAGTATTTATTACATTCTTTATTACACTTCTCTTTTAATAGCTATAAAGAAGTAATTAAACCTACAATGGTTAAGACATATATTAAGTCTTATATGGGTGAGGATGAGGTACTATATATCTATAATCGTTCATCTAGTCCAATTAAGAAAGGATTGATTCTTTCTAATGGTGTTGGAGTTGTGGATGGAGATTATTATAATAACGAAGATAATGAGGGTAACATTGGTGTAGCTTTCTATAATTTCTATCCTTTTGACGTTACTATCACAAAGGGTGATAGGGTATGTCAGGGTGTATTCTCTAAGTTTTTAAAAGCTACAAATGATAATGTACTTAACAATACACGTAGTGGTGGTTGTGGTAGTACTGGTAAATAGGTTTTGGTGAGGTAGATATGGTTATTAATAAAGTAGAGATTTCATATAACGATATTGAAGATAATAATATTAAGTATGATACTAAGAAAGCGTTGTCTATGATTTTAGATGATGATACAAATAGAGAGGGTACGTCTTTTATGATTAACCCGAAGGCTTTAAATTCATTATTGAAAGCATTAGAGAGTGTTAATGCTGTAGATAAGATTGTAATTGTACCTACTATTCATAAAGGCGATTGTATGTATATTATCACTAAGTGTTTTGGTAGGATTGATGCATTATTGTGTTCTGAGTAGGTGGTAGGTATGAAGTATTTTATTTCTGATTTACACCTAAGTAAGAGTGGTGCTAATAAAGTATCTGGTATAGATTCACAATTACATAATCAGTTTGTATCTACAATGTGGAATACAGTTATTACAGATGACGATGAGGTCTATATCGTTGGTGGTGTTGGTGATTTATCATTACTAGGCACTTTAAATGGTAATAAGGTAATATTGTTGGGTAAGTCTGATTTAGATAGATTTAATCAGTATGTGTCATCTGTTTCTACAAAGAGAGATGCAATTCTTGATAAAGAAATGTATCAAACATATTGTAAGAATGAATTTAATGTACAGGTTTTATTTAGAGATACATTAGAAGTTACTTTATGTACTAATGAGATTATTAGGCTGTGTGTTGATTATGAAAATGCTACAATGTCTAAGATGTTTACATTAGCTAGTGGCATTGGTAATTACCAAAGATTATTTGGTAGTGGTTTAAATTTAAGTTCATTTGTTAATGGCTATAAACCTGTTTCTGAGTATGATATTATTTCAAGTATTCGTAGGGGTTCTGACGAGTTACTTTATTAAGATTGTATTGGTGGTGATGGTTGATTGGTAGATGGTAGGATACTATTCTTATGTGGTAAGGGTGGTACAGGTAAAGATAGTGTTATGGGTTGTTTATTAAAAAAATATCCTGATATTTTCGAGAGGTTTGTTATTACAACTACAAGACCTATGCGTATTGGTGAGGTTGATGGTGTTGACTATCATTTCTGTAGTAGAGATGATTTTGCTAGAAAAGTAATGAAAAATGAGTTTTGTATTGTAGAGTATTATTCTGTTGTTGGTGGCGATACAAAGTACTATGGTGTTGGTGATATACCAGATAATAGTAGTAAAGTATATGTTCTTTGTGGTACAAATACTCAATACGAAAAATTGAAAGCTAAATATGGAGATAGGGTTATTGGTGTATATCTTTATAATACAGCATACACTAGTCTAACACGTATGTTGTCAAGGCTTAGAGATAGAAAAGAGACTAATGTCTTAGAGGCTTGTCGGAGAGTGTTGTCAGATAGTCAAGATTATCTGTATATTGATTTTAAATCTTTTGATTTATTGATTAATACTGATGGATGCACTTTGGACGATGAAGTTTCTTTAATATATGGGTTATTTAAGTAGGGTGGTGATTCTATGAAGGTAGCTTATATAAGTGACATTAAGATTAGTAGTCTTGTTGGTGAAGAGACGTGGCTTAATGAGTCATTTGACTATTTTAGTTCTATTTTCACTCAATTTGTTAGTAGATATTCTGATACGATTGATTATTTAATTCTAAATGGTGGGATATATTCAGATACTGTTAGATTTCTTGAATTTGTTGAGTTTTTAGATACTTCTTTTAAATCTCATGATATTCATACTAAAGTACTTTTTAATGTTAGTAATATAGAGTATTATAGTAACTCAGTCTTTGTAGATAAGGTAGGTCAGTTCTATGATACTGATAAGAAGTTTAAAAATCATAGATTATATCTACCACGTAACCCTATCATAACAGCAGATACATGGATATTTGGTGTTGATACATGGTATGATTACTCTTTGTATAGGGGTAAACCTATTTCTTTACAGGATATTACTAAGAAAGATAATAGAGGTTTCTTTGGTAAGATTTTTAAAGGAAGACGTAATTATGATAACTTTAATATTACTGATATGAGTGATTATGCTTTTGGGTTACAAAATACGTTTGATGTTAAACATACAATTGAGTGTGTAGAGGCTTTTAGGCATATATGTGATAGATATGATAGGACTATTGCACAGCCCATTAACAAAGTTGCTTGTGGTTATTTTTATAGCAATGCTTTGTTTTTAAGTGATAACCCTAAAAGGGATGGGTACAATGATGCTTTTAGTGGTAGCTTTAAGTTTGATGATACATTTAAATCTCATGGTATCACTGAGTATGTGTGTGGTAAAGCAAGTTCTTATCGTAGTCATATTACTATGGATGGTATTATGTATAGGAATAGTGCTACAACATTACGTAAAAAAGGTTTCATTACAACAGATTGTGTGTTAGGTGATGTGTTGGTAGTAGATTATTAATAATTATTATCAACATTGATTTGGTTTAGGTATTGGTGGTAGCTTATGAAAGTCATTGACGTAGATAGTATTTTAGAACAGAAGAAGAGTATAGCGTACAATACTAATAATGAAAGATACTTATCTAAGCTAGAGGTGTTAAATGTTCTGTATGACGAGTTGCCTAGTGTTTGTGATTTACGTGCTGATAGTGTGTTAGATTCTAGTAAATATGTTCAATTAGCTAGACACTATAGCTATAAGAATTATCGGTTACTTAGATATAGTGATATTAATAAGTTAGGGTTAAAAAACTCTTTGACTCCATTTCATCATAACTTTATTAAAAATATGGGTGGTGCTGTATTGGTTATTTTTAATACACTAAATAATAAACCAGTATCATGTGTATTTAGGGGAATAACAGAAAAAGAGTTCATAGATTATAGTGCGTTACAATCTATGTATGGTTTTGATATGATAGACTCTAACTTTAAATATGGTGATTGGGTAGTTATTGTTGAGGGTTTATATGACGCTGATGTATTGCGTTCAGTATATCCTAATGTGTTAGCAATGCAGACATCTAATGTTAACTCATTACAGGGTGAGATATTGTTATCAATGTCAAATAAGTTTATTGTGGCTTTTGATAGTGATACTGCTGGTGGTGTTGGTTATGATAAAGCATATCATAGATTAAAACGAGACAATACAATCGTACAGAAATTACAAGTATATGGTAGTGATAAAGACGTTGGTATGTTGGAAGAATTTATATCTAATAGTAGTGAGTATTCTAAACGTAAGACGTATTATACAAATACAATAGATGAGTTGAAGAAAGGTAGTATACTAGGATGGTAGAACACAATAAAGATACAAAACAAGATAAAAAAGTAGTTGCTTTTGCTGATAAAGGTAGTAAAGAGTTAAATCGTAGTGTTAAGCGTAAAGAGTTTGTTGAGGTTATGCAACAAATTTTTGAACGTATGAATGAGACAAATCATTATTTGATGGAAGATATCAATTCAATGTACGCTAATCAAGTATTCCCTGTACAAATGGGACATGCTGTAATTGAAGAGTTGTTGGTTGAAAAGGGTATCATCACTAAAGAAGAGATTGAAGATGCTTTAGAAAAACGTAAACAACAATTATTAGAGAAAGCTAAGGCTATTAAAACAAATGAAAATGGCGAAGAGGAGTTAGCTAGTGATGATGAATCTAAGGCTATTGAAAACGAGGCTGTTTTAAATGCTATGGCTGATACAGAAAGCACTACAGAAGATAGATAAAAAATATAAGTTTACATAATGCATAGTTGAGATATACTATGCATTTTTTATTGTGGGTGGTGTATATGGGCGATAAAGTTTTTAAAAGTAATATACGATTGAAGTATAATTATAGTCCTAATAAGTCAGGGAATACACTATTTAGACCATATGTCTATGATAGTAATGGTACTACTAATTTTCCCGGTAGTTTCTCTAATATAGAGATGGTACATCCGTTGAATAGTCCTAATAATGGATTTAAGTTACGTTATGATTTTGCTAGTAAAGATAATATACAGGGTGGCAAGAGACGTTTCTTATTTTTTAAGAGTACAAATGGTGTAAATTCAATGTTTTCTGCATCTGATAATAATATGGTTAACGATGTGCATATTAATAGTAATTTTTCAATTTCGATGCAAGCAAAGAATTTAAATGATTATATTATCCTTAAACATGATTTAAGGTTTGATAAAGGAACATTGAAGTATAAAGATACAAATAATAGAATTTATACTGTTGAGGGACTAGGTAATTTTGCAAGTGAAACTGACTATAAGTCTAGAGGTACATTTTATGGCTATGGTCAGGCTGTTTTATATCAGTCTTTTAATATCGATAGTACAGGTAAAAACATTAATCGATATATTACTCCTGATGTAGACGTGTTTAAAAATAATGGTTATTCTTGTTTTATGCTACTAGTTCATTTTACTATTAGGTTAAAAACTTACAGAGGTGATTGGGGTACTTTTACTATGTATTGTTTTGTACCTGTGTGTTTTTATGATTTAGGTGTATTGAATAATGGTAATAGTTCAAGTGATTGGGGTTTAGGTGCTAAGTTAAATTCTGGTGATAATTATTCATATTCTTCATCAATATCTATCCAGAACATGCTAGGTACTACTTTAGATGAGAAAATTTGGGGTGGTAATGGTGTCAACTTATTTAATGGTAAAATTACAAACAACCTAGAGTATGTTAGGTCTATTCCTGATGTGTATTGGACTACTCCTAATGGTAGGGACGGTACAAGAGGTATTTTTTTACCATCTGATTACAACCCAAATTATAATAATTCACCTTTTATTGAAGGTATACCTAATATAAAGGTAACAGCGTATCATATGAGTGAAATGAGCTATAAGTATTATATGTATGGTGATGGTCAGTCTTTGTGGAGAGGCAAAGAGGGTAATATGACTAAGTATATGGTTAAGTGGTATCCTGCCAATGACGTTGAAGTCGCAAACCCTGAATACTTCTTAGAGCATAACTATGTCTATTAGGGTTTATACTATATATCTAGTGGTGTATAATATATAATAGTATAGTAAAGTTTCACAATCATTTTTATATTGTAACATTCTGTAAGATATTGTAACATTTAGTAAATTATAGTCTTTATCTTATTGTAATGTTTAGTAATGTTGTGTTAGGTAAAAATATACAATTTATAAGGTTTAATTCATTTATTTGTGTATATATTTAATAAAGGTATACGAGGTAATATGGAAGAGTTATTTAAGGATAGGGAGATTCGTAAGTATATTAATGAATCTTTAGCTAATGCTGTGTATGATGACGTACAGACTAAAGAGTGTGAGGTATGCCATACACAAGCTAAGAATACATATGAGATAGATGGTCATATTGTATGTGATAGGTGTGTTAGTTTTATTAAGTTTTTACGAGATGATTTTGATGTATTGCTTAATAGTAAGCAAGAGGTATGGTCTAATATAGTAGATAGATATGATGCATTAACAGAAGGGTATGTAGTACCTAATGTAGAGAAGTTATATGATACAGCTAAAAAATCATTTGGTGGAGATATTACTAAACTAGTTAAGTCTTATGGGATTAAGACAGATTCACATTTATTGGATAGGATATATAAAGGTGAGATATGTATACCTAATACAGTGTTGAGTACTTCTGGTAAATTAAATCGTTTTATTGATGATTTTGAAATTAAGTTTATGAGGGCAGATAGTGCTAAACAGTTAGTAGCAGATGCTGATGGTTATAAAGCTACTATAGATGTAACACGTTCAAGTAGTCAATTTAGTAAAGACAATCAAAACTATATTTTAGCTAATCCTGATATTATTAATCAGATTAAAAAACCTTATATGCGTAATAGTGATGATAAGACAGCATATAATAATGTGGCTAGTCTGTTAGGTAATAGCAACAATAGTACAGTAGCTAAAAATAGTGTGACACAAGCACCTAAGAGTGGTAGTACGATTGGTAGTGGTACAAATACAACATCTGCTAAGAATGTAAAGACTTCTAAGGCTAGTGGTAATGCTAGTGATTTTGAGATTACATTAGGTAGGGATGGTTTTGCATTACGATATACTAGGAATGATACACAATCTAAATTACAAAAAGGTGTAGTAGAGTATCATTGTACATTTAATTATAAGAGTAAGACAATTAGTCAAATGGATGTAGATATCGTATCTATTGATGATTTTGATGAGATTACTAAGAACGCATTTAAATGTACTAAGTTATATAAGATGTTACCATTTATGAGTGATGATGGTGATTATATCGTAGATATTGATACAGATGGTATCATTACTCATTTAGAGTTAGATGTAGATAACATTCAAAAGAATGGGTTTGTATTTAAGATTTTAAATCATACTAAATCATTTGATAAAGATACTGTAAAGATTATTGACCCAACTGTTATTACATCATATAGTAAGTTTAATGCATATATCTCTAAGTATATTCTTATGAGTATTGGGAAAGATTTCAATGCATTTGTAAATGTTAAATCTAATACTATTTATACTTCTTTAGGTAAGGTAGAGTGGTATTTATCTGATTTAACTGATAAAGGTATTCTTGTTGAGTTGGTATATGGAAGTCGGAGTGCTACAGTAGAAGTAACTAAGAATACAGATAATGTAGGTCTAGTAGATTTATGTTTACGTGGGTTGTTGATTAGAAATCAAGATGTATTTGATACATTATTTGGTAATAACTCACTATCTTCTATGAAGAGCATTAAAGTGACTTCTAAAGTCAATCCTAATATCACAGTAGAGTGGGTATTTAATGAAGATACTGTTCAAGCATTTACTGTGAGTGGTGCGTTAGCATTACAGGGTAGTTTTGATTCTAATGCATTAACTTCATTTGTTGTATCTAGTTTTAGGACATTACAAAAAGATTTAGAACGATATACTGATGATGTGTTGTATCATGATGGATATATTCAGAAGAATAACAATGCAGTGATTTCTAATTGGTATAAATATAGGGATGCTAGTGATACAAGGTTAAAAGTACTATATCGTCAAATTGAGAATAATCTTAAATATACATATGATAAGTTAGATGATAGGTTAGACTTTAAAGTTGAGCGATTAGTAGTAACTAAGAGTGGTAATATCGTTGAGTGTATTTTCTCTATTGTAGATAATGAGGGTGTATATCAAGATTTAGATACAATGAAGAAAGATTTGTCATTAAAGTTACCTGATTATTATCATATGTCTGAGTCTAATGATAATAGTGGTTCATATTATGTACAATATACAGTGAGTGATGATGACGATATCGATAAGTTCGCTAGTGATATTGAATCATCTGTGTTAGAGGGTTTGTTTAGGTTACATGCTACAGAGATTAACGAGGGTTGTGGTTATACTCTTATTGGTGAGGGTGGAGCAGTTCCTATTAATGAAGCAGATAGCAATAAAACACATGCTGAATTAGAAGATGAAGATAATGATGCTGAAGAGGGTACAGATGTTGCTGGTGTTTCTACACCAACAGGTACACTTCATAGTACAGATGGTAGAGGAGTAGGTTCTTTGGAAACAAATAAGAAAATTGATGCAATTAGTTTTGATGATGTAGTAGTAGAGGAAGTCATTTCTGAGGTTGCTTTTAAGTGGACTACTAAGAATGGTAGGAAAGTTAAAGTTAGGATGACTCCTAAAGAAGAGAAAGAAGCTAAAGAAAAACGTCAGGCTTATTATGATAAAAAGGCTAAAGAGGCTGGTGATAAAGTACGTTCTAGTAAGGTAGCTAAACAAAATAAAAAATTAGGTCACGATTTAGCTAAGAAAGCCGAAGATGAAGCACGTTCTAATGCTAAGGTTTCACTTAATAAGCAGTCAAAAAGGAAAATGCTTTGGGATAGAGCCAGAGCAAAAACTGGTAAGGCAAAAGACCCTAATAGATTTAAAATTAAATCTAGAACATAATAACTGATTTAGGTAATAATTTTAGGCATAATACTGTACTGTATAGTTGTATAATTGTACAGTACAGTATTTTTAATATATAGGTGTTTTTAATTCATATGGGGTAGTTTATGAAGATTGTATTTACCAATAGTACTATTACCAATAGTGGTATGGCTATTGATGATACTAGTGCATATAATATTTCTGAGAGTAAAGAAGAGGATACAGCTGAAACAGAAGAGGTTGTAGACGATACTTCTAATCAAGAGGAAGAGGATATGGGTACAGAAGATACTAATACAAATAAATTAAGTCAAGAGGAATTAGAGGCTTTACAGGATGGTAAGGCTATTAAGTGTCCTGAATGTGGTAGTACTAATATTAATATACATAATGATGGTGAGTCTTATTTCTGCACTGATTGTGAGTATTCATGGGATGTACGTGATGCAGATGATGATGGTATTGATGATGATATGGACGATTACATTGATTCTATGGTAGAAGAGTTAGATGAGTCATATAAATTAATCGGCAATACTTATACATTACAGGATGGTAGTAGTGTGTATGTAATTTCTAATGAGGGTAGTTCTTTTGAGGTATTGGATATCGATAGTACAGATAGGTATACAATACAAGAGAGTGTATTATTAAGTAAGGTAATGGTTAAATAGATATGTCAAATTATAGTACAATTATAGAATCATTAGTGAGTACAAGGGTTAATGAGGGAACATTATTACGTGATTATAAAGGTATCATTAGTCAGTTAAAGAAAGCGTTATTATCTAAGAGTACGGATGTCGTACCTTATGATGTTAACAGGTTATATCTTTCACTAGATTGTGGTTGGTATGGGACTGTTGAGTTATTACCTGTGTATAGCATTGATACATTACATGAAAGAGAAGATAATAAAGGTCACATTTTTATTTATGCTGATATGAAAGATATTATCAAAACAGATACTATTTCACATTACTTAGTTAATGGTAAAAAGGTTTCTACTGTTGATGAGATTCTTGTTTATTTGTTAAAGCTAACAGTTAAGGCATTAGATGATAAAGCGACATGGTATGATGATGATTATAATTTAAATGAATTAAAAAGTTTCTTATCAAATACATTTGGATATACATTTACTACTATGGCTGATTTAAAAGCAGATTTGTTAGATAGCAGTAGTGTGTTATATAAGACTTATAAATCTGAACTAGAGAAGTATCTACCTGTTATTATTAATAAATATACTAAATGTTTAAAAGGGTTAACATTAAATAGCAATAAGTCAGTAGATATGACAAAAGATACAATTAGTATTTGTTGTATTGATACTAAGAAGAATATGATTTATATGAGTCGTGCAACCTCTGATAATGCACGTTATATTGTAAATCCTAAAAAGAAAGATTGGAATGGGTATACATTTGATTTTGCACTTGATGATGTTAATAATGCTATTGCAAAATATAAAACATTAGATTGCATAGGTGGTTTTTCATTTGATTTCTCTGGTCATGCTGAGGGAGACGTTATTCATAATGGTCATAGAGTGCTTAGGTATCAAGTATTATAATTGGTGATATTATATTTGTTAGAGTGGTAATAGTTTATGAGTACTTTATATCTTGATGATGATATGATGGATTATAAAGATATATTCCTACAGGCTATTCAAGATATAGAAGACTTGGGGTATAGATTTAAACCAATATTATTAATACATACTTATATGGGACGTAGCAAGAAGATATTAGGTGTTACGTATTGGTATCATGACGATACTTGCTTGATAGAGTTTTCTGTAAATAATCATAATGTTCATGTATATGATTATGGAACTCATACTATTAGAGATACTCAATTATCAATTAGTACGATTTATCATGAATTAGCACATGCAACTATGGAGTGTCATTTTAAAGGTCATGGTAAGGAATTTAGGGAATTAAGAAATAAGATATTAGAAACATATAAGATAGATATAGGTGGTGCTATATCTGATTATAATTAGGTGATAAGATATGGGATATTTTAATATTATTGAATCCTTATCAGATACAAGGAACAATAAAGAGGTAGTTAATGAGGCTACTAGTATTTTACGAGATTATAAATCTGTATTCTCACAATTAGAAAAAGCGTTATTATCTTGTAAAGATACTACATTACATGGTGATTTTACTTTTCTATTATATTTGTGTGTTGGTAGTATGACACATGTGAGGGTTCTACCTGTATTTGATGTAAATAAACTACATCAGAGGGAAGATACTAAAAAAGGAAGAGGTTTTATTTACTTAGATATTAATGATGTATTTAAAGCAGATAATGTAGTATATTATTATATTGAAGATACAAATAATAAATATTCTGCTAAAGATGTAGCTGACTTCATGATTAATGGTTTGGCTGACACTTTGAAACGTGAAGAGTTATTTATTATGGATGATGAGAGGTATACTGAAAAGTTTAAAAATGACTTTAGAGATATATTAGGGGTTGAGGTAGAAACAATCGATGATGCTATTAAGGTAATTAAGAGTGGTTCTGCGTATAAGAAGTTATCTGATTTAATCGTTAAAGGGTTAGATATTGCATTAAAAGAATATGTATCTAATATAAAAGGGTTAGTACCTAACAGTAATAAATCAGTAGATATGACAAATGATACAATTAGTATTTGTTGTGTAGATACTAAAAAGAATATGATTTATATGAGTAGGTTCCCTGGCAACGATAGATTTATTATAAATCCTAAGAAGAAAGATTGGAATGGGTATACATTTACATTTGAGTTAGATAAAGTACAGGATGCTGTGACTAAGTTTAAATCATTAGAATGTTTTACTGCTGTTGATATTATTCCAAAATCTCGTAAGGAGAGTAAGATTAAAGATAATGATAGTGGTCGTGAAGTATTATCCTATATTATTTATGGTGGTTAGTTATGGGATATTCAAATATCATAGACTCCTTAGTGGATAATCGTTCAGTTATTAGTGAGAGTGGTTTACTAAGGGATAATAAACAGATATTACGTAAGATAGAAAAACAATTACATTTCTTTAAAGAGGCATTTCTTGTTGGTGGTGTAAGTAATAATTTATTCTTTATAGATTGGTTTATTAATAATCGCAGGATGTACAGTGGCTATTTTGGGTTACGATTACGTATAGAAGATAGCATGTATAAGTGGTTAGAAGATGGTGATAATCTATATTATTGTATAGATTTAAATGCATTACTATCGTATAATAATATTAAGTACTTTATTTTAGGTGGTAAGTTAGAGGATTCTTTATATACTGCATTAGAAGATGACATTGAGTCTTTCTGTGATATATTATTTGATAATGCTTATAATGGTATAATAAAATCACTTAGTAGGAAATATGTTGGTGTTCAGAGTAGTGATAGTCCTTTGGATATATTACACAGACTATTAGATAGTTATAATATTAATATGAGGTATGGTTCTGTTCAAGAGTTTATAGGAGATAGTACTACTAATCAAATACTTAAACATTGTATGAGGGAACACATTATGGGGGATATCGTATCTTCTATTTTACGTACATTACAGAGTGTAGAGTTCATATCGTCTATTGATGAAATGAAGATAGATACATGTAAGTTACCATTATTGCGATATGATACTATGTCACAGTATGTGTATATTCCTTATTATTCATACATATACATTGTTAAGCTTATGTCATATAAGGGTAGTGGTAAGGATTCTAGACATATCGTATCGGTATCAGATATAGTAAATAATAATATTCCAACTAATATTAAGCATTTAGATAAGAATATGAGATTAATTTTAAGTAGTAAATGTGTTTGTAATATAGATATTGAGGGTAACTATTGATGGGTGGTGATTAGTTGGCTAAGAATTTATTGAGAGATAATAAAGCGATAATAAAGCGTGTAGTTAAGGGTTATAAAGATTCTGCTGATAATCTAGACTCTTATGTATTTGTAAGGTTCTTGGATAGTGGTTGTATACTTAACTTTGAGTATAAGGACTATAAATATTCTTATGTTATTAATGGTCTTTCTCTTGATACAGATTCAGAAGATATCAAGGTAGTAGAGCATAAGGGAAAAGGGATTATTTGTTTAGATACGAATAATATATTTAAACTTAGTAGGTTACGAGATGATGGACTTATTATGTATCCTAATGATAAATCTATAAGTGAAGTGTTGCATAATATGGCTAATCTTGTGTACAAAGATTTACTTAACAGATTTTCTAAGTTTGGGTTACTTGAAGATTTAATGTCATTTTATACTGCTAAGTTTGGTGAGTTTTGTGATGATTTAGATACATTTAGTAAGTTATTTGTTAAGCATAATAAAGAAGCTTTTACATCGATGTTGGGTGATTTATGTTCAGACCTATCTATTGATAAAAACTATTATAGGTTAGCTAGGACTGTGTATGCTGAGAATGGGTTATTAGGTTTGTGTTGTATGGATTTTGAGACTGATATACTCACTCATGCTATTGATTTCAGAAATAATATAGAGGATTTAGATATACTCACGAAGTCAATTACTAATAATAAGATAATGTTTAAGTCTATTAGGGATTGTGTTACTAATCGTAAAGTTTTAAATCAATGTATTGGTTTCGTTTTGTCATATAAGGGAAACGGAAAGACATACTCTTACGATAAGAGTTCTATGATTGAATTGGTGTGTTAGTATGGGAAACGTATTACGAGATAATAAAACTATACTAAGTAAGGCTGTTAATGTGTTTAGTAATGCTATGGAGCATCGTATGTCATGTGTTGAGGTTTCATTTAATGGTACGATTACATTCATATATAAACAGTTCAATTATAGTTTTAGGTTACAGGGTGTAAGACTTAAAATCAATCCTGAAGATGTAAAACTAATAAATTATAGAGATAAGGCAGTTATATGTATTGATACAAATAACATATTCCATTATAGTAGGCTTAAAGAAGAGGGTTTGTATTATAATGGCATATCTGATTTCATGTCTATACAGAGTGTACTAAAGAATATTGGTAAGGTTGTATGGAATACTATGTATAAGACACATACAGATTTATTTAAAGAGTATTCTAATAAGTTATCTGATGTGTGTGGTAGTTCGTGTAGTGACTTAGATTCATTCTTGAAGTTATTTATTAAATACAACTACCCTAATATTGTATCTGTATTACAGGATTATATCAGTACCTTGAGTATCGATAACTATATGGGTAGAGTATCTAAAACAATGTATGTTCGAGATGGGTTAATTGGTGTATGTTGTTTTAACTTTAAGGATGACCTAGTGACATCTCCTCTTTATAGTAAGATTTCAATGTCTGATTTACAAGTGTTTACTACATCAGTAAATCAACTTAGTATTAGATTACTAAATATTTCAAGTATATTGTCCAATAAAAATAAAATAGATTGTGAGTTTCTTAAATTAAATCTGAGGATTAGTAATAATTCTCAATTCATGTCTGATGATGGTATGATTAAGTTAGGTGTTGATTAATGAGTGCATTACGAGATAATAGAATATTAATACATAATGTGTATAAGTACATCAGAAATAGGGGTATGGCTCACATTCGTATAGGTGGTAAATCCAATTCAGTACCTATGGTGATACGTTCTAAGCACAATCGTACTGGCACGATATTTGATGTAAGAGGATTATCTGTTGCATTAAATCTTAGTCATTGTGTTATTAAAGAGAGTGGAGATATTGTATCAATAGGTATTGATAGTCTAGATAGAGATGCATGTTACTTGGACTTATTTGGATATGGGTATACTCTTAGAGATTTTATGTTTAATCGGTTATTTACAGTTGATGTAGCATCTAATCAACAACTGTATAAAGAGTTTACTAATTTTACATCTGATTATTCTTTTAATGTTGATAATGGGATTACATCTGTTAGTGAGTTACAGGATTATATAGGGGTATCAATCGACACTTCTTTATGGAAAAAGGTTTCTCATAGTCGAAGAATAAGTCTTATAGATGTAGGTAAGGTAGCAGATACTATTAAGGGTAGTAGGTATTATCATGATTTATCTGTTACTACTGAGTATCTTGTAGAGAGATTAGAGGAGTTTTTCTTTGATAATTTAATCTCTTTTAAAGATAATAATGGTTTTAATAGGAAAGCTAATTTTACATATTTCATACCTATTGTATCGTTTGATTTCTCTAAAAGTGGTAAAGTTAAATTTTATAGTTCTAGTGGTTATATTATTGATAAGACTATTTCAGATATTGAAATTAAAGATTTATACAGTGCTATTGTAACTGATAAGATGTTTGATAGTGTTAAGATATCTAAAGATAAGCTTAATTATGAGCAGTTTACACTCATCATTGGTAAGTAGTATTGTTGTACTGTATGGTATGATATATAATAATATAATGTTTCTGTTAATAGCATATTCTATATAGGTAGAGTGTGCTATTTTGTTATAGTTAAAGGGGTAGAGTATAGTGGCTACGATTCAAGAGCGTGTGGAAAGTATTATTGAATCATTACATATTAGAGAGGGTATGATTCAAACCGCTAAAGCACAGAAGAGTATTTTAGACTTTAAACCTAAGTTTGTTATGGCTGATTTTAGTGAAAAGAAAACAGATAAGGCTCCTGCTAAAGTACTTGATGGTGTTAATAAAAACATTAAAGATGGTTATAGTACATATTATGGTATCTTTGATAAGTATGTTGTTTTTGCATATAAAGATAGTCATAACTTAATGTATCAAGAAGGGTATGTGTATAAATTCAAAACTGAAGAGGATGCACGAGTTTTCTATGATGGTGGTATCAATAGGGGTAGTATGAGAATCATTAAAGGTACTACTGTGGTAGCACCATGTTTGTATTCATTACGTGATAAGAAGTTCATGTCAATTCGTGAAGCAGTTGAGGATTTAGCTAATCGATATGTAAAAGATGCATTAAAGTCTTTAGATACATATATTGAAACAAATGCTATTCCTTTTGATATTGATGATGTAACGTATGAATATAGTGTTATGAGTGCTGATAAACTTAAACTCTATAGAAGGGGGTATAACTGTAGTTTATCAGTTAAGATTAAACTTAAGGATGGTAACTATCCTGATGACAATACATTTAAGATATTATCTGGTACTGTAGATAGATATGTTAATATGGGTGCAATTACACCTTTAAATAATGGTAGTAAGTTTACTGATTATATTTCTATGCATAGTAATTTGTGTAATTAGGTAATGATATATGAATAAAAGAAATAGTATATTAGAGAGTTTGTCTGAAGGAATGTTAACAACAGCAGTTGCTAAGGGAAAAGGTGATATTACTGATTTCTTTAATGACATACTTAGAAGAAAAGTTCCTAAAGACATTAAGGTAGAAAGTAATATCACTAGGTTATATGAGAAAGATAGTAGAGCAATGAAAGTCTATAAATCTAAGATTATTAAGTCTAAGACTGCTAAGAATTTAACTTTCAATGAATTACCTAATGGGTATGTAAGTGTGGTATTTAATGATTTAACAGTTAAACGAGCAGTGGTTATACACATTGATATGGATTTAGAAGATTTTATTGCTGATGCGTTAACACTTGATACAGAATATGCGTTCTTTATGTCTGATATTGATAGTAAGTATACTGTGTTAGCCGAAGTGGTATGGGATGATACAAATAATAAGTTGTGTCTAACAGATGATGATACTATTAATGTATTTTTACGTAAGTATTTTGATAACAACAATACAACTAAGTATACTCGTTGGTTTATATCATCAAATTTAGATTCTATGATTTCTAATATTGGTGGTGGTTTGATTATGCATCCATCTGGTAAGGCTTGGCTAATGCATATGAGTGCTGATGTGATTGATAGTAATCGTTTTTCTGCATATGTAGATTTATTCCCTGCTTTATCTTCTGATTTTCACAGCACGTGTTCTATTAGTGGTGATACAGCATTGTTTCAGTTAAGGATTAAAGATTAATATGAGTAAACGTAACAGTATATTAGACACTCTTTCTGAAGGGATGTTGACCACTATTAAAACAAATAAAGGTGGTATATTCGCTGAGATTAGTAAGGGAAAGATTGATACTAAATTTAATAGAGTTGTAACAGGTAATATGATATATGATACTGTTGCTGAAATAGTATTAAGACGTAGAGAGATATCATCTAGAGTAGTAGATAATAAAACATTCTGTGATTATGGCGATGGGTATATTCTAGTTGTATTTCACAATCTAACTATAGCTAGGGGTGTACTATTAAAAACGGATTTTAATTCAAGGCATTTAGAGAATACGATATCCAAAGTATCATTATTACCTAAAGACTATCAGAGTTTTACTGCTAAAGTTGATAGAGTGTTTAGAGTTTCAGCCAATGTGATGTATGATACATATCATCACAGGGTATGTCTTAATACTGGTCATTGTATAAGGACATTCTTTAGTGCATGGTTTAAGATAAATACTACAGCAGATTTTAGAAAGTATTTAGTGAATGATACTAGATTGATGTCTTGTATTAAGGTCGATAGTGTATCGATTGGTGACTCTAAGGGAATGGATTGGGTATTATCTTTTGGTTTTGATATTATAGATAGAGAACGATTTAACGAGATTAAGTCTTATCTCAGTGATAAAGTAGATAATATGTCATGCTATGAGGACATTAATGATAAGGTTGCTGTTGATTTTTATATTATTTAGAGGGTTATATATGTGTTATTTTAACATTATAGATTCGCTTAGTGATAAGAGGGTAAATGAAGGCATGTTATCTAAAGGTGGAGATACTGGGGTAACGGCTTTATTAAATGATATTATTAAAGGAAATTTCAGTGGTTTAAAGCTTGATGATGATAGTTTCAGGGGTAGGAATAAGAAGATTTATAAGGCTAAGGAGTTAGATAGATTTTCACGAGGGTTTAATGTACAGTATATTGATTATGGTAATGGGGTTTTAGGTGCATTATTTAATAGGTTAAGTATTGCAAGGATAATTTTTTATAAGATAGGCGATACTCCTTTTAAAGATGCCGCTGATAAGCTTTTCAATACATTTGGAGATGATTACATAAAATACCTAAGTCCTAGTGGTCGTCCTGGCTCAAAGGTTTACAGTCCTTTAGCTGATGTGATATATGATATTAATACAAAACGTCCATGTGCTGATGATACGAGTTGTTTTGAGGTATTCGCAAGTGAATGTTTGACTAGCAATGTTATTTCTAAGGTTAAAAAACTTTTTATTGATAGTAATTTTTCAGATATGGTTACTTATAACAATAGTCCTATTTGGCTTAGGAATTATGATAAAATGGAAAATCAAGGGAGCGTTCATGTTATGACAATTCCTTTTGATATTGTTAACAGAGATGCTATTAACTCTTTTTATAAGAGTATTGATGGTTCACTTGGTTCTACTATTGGACAGTTCATTAGCAATAGTGGTAAGTACTACCTATCATTCTATCTAACAAACAAAAATGCTAAGCTAGATGGGCCGTATGGGGACTTGTGGTAGAAGAGGAATTATATGTCAGTAAATAGAAATATACTAGATTCATTGAGAGACGTACATGAGGGTATGTTATCTTCGATTAGTAATAATAAAACAATTAGTAAAGAGGGTGAGGTATGGCTTGATGCTATACTAAAAAGGGATATCAGTAAGGTTTCTAAGGATAATATTGATACATTTAGGATGTTCAATAAATCTAAGTTGACAAATAGTAGTGTGGTTCGTAAATCCGTTAAAGAAACATTAGTACAGAAGGTAAGCTCTGGTATTGTACAAGAGGTGTATTGTAAAACATATGATGTTGGGAATACACATTATATAGCATACCTATTTTCTTCTAATGGCAATACAGAATATTTACGTGCTATCGTACAAGAATCAGATGAAGATACAATAGCTAAACTTGTTGATGAGTTTAGGAATGGTAAAAATATCCCTAATAAAGCTATTAATGTTGATAGTCTTATGGGTTGTACTTGTGTGGCTAATACATACTATAATTCTGTAACATTCGAGTTCTTTGATAATGTTGATGATTTCATATCTGAGATGTTTAACACATTTATTAGTGTTGTTTTTATTGCTTTTGATTCATTGGATATTGATGTTCTTAAAAAGGTAATAACACTTAGCGAACCATTCATTTATTTAGATGATATGGATTATTCTATGGAGTTAAACTTTGTATCTACAGATAAAACAGTATTACCTAAGGTGTATGAGTTACTATCTGATATTTGTAGTAGTAAATACTTAGTTAAGAATTCACATTATATTGGTTTACGTTGGGAGTTCTAAATGGGTTATTTTAACATTATAGATTCTTTAAAGAATAGTCGAATAGAAGAGGGTATGATGACTTCTATATCGGCTAATAAGAGTTTTGTTGATAAAAGTGTTCTATCTGCATTAGTTGTTGGTGATTATAGCTTATTACCTAAGAAGGACGTGAAGATTATAGGTGACAGTGATTTTTTTAATAAATCACCTATAAAATATGTAACAAAACTTGTTCAGTTGGTATCTATTGATATGCTTGATATTGCGAACCATAAAGTGCGTTTTCTTTCTTATGGTGTTGGAAATGTTAAGTATATTGTTATTATGTATTTAAATGTCACGGCTAAATCTTCTTTTGGTAGGTGTACTATTTATGAGTGTAAAGATTTGAGTCGTTATGGTGATTTAGTATCTGATGCTAATAGTGGTGGTAGGCTTTTTAGATATTTAGATAAGGATATTGATGGCTGTACTATTGTAGCTAAGACATTTTTCTCCTATATCGGTGGAAGTTATTGTTATTATATGGGGTTTGATGATTTCTTAGAGGATTTCATATTAGATTGCTCAAATAACATAAAGTCTGTGTGTCATACTTTTGATAAAGATATGTCTGTTTTTAATATTGTTAAGAGTACTTTAGAGTATACGTCAGGTGCTTATGAGTTTTCTTTTAAATTGTTTGTAGATAAGAAAGACAAGGATGGGTATAAACAATTATTGGACTATTTAGCAGATAATATTAATAGTGATGGCTTTAGAGCATATAAAGTAGATAAGAGTACTATGGAGATTTCATTTTTCTTGTAGTAGGGGATGTAGATGGGATATTTTAATATTATAGATTCGCTTAATGATAAAAGAGTAGATGAGGGGATGGTATCATCTATTTCAAAGAATACTAAGAAACAGAACAAAGATACTAAGCGTATGGTTGATGCAGTTCTTAGTGGACAGATTTCTAAGTTATCTAGTAAAGATATGGATATCAGTCTTTTGGTACGGAACGATACAAAATTATCTAAGAATAATAAAAAGAATGAAAAGTACTGTATTGTAGGTACTAAGGCTAATATCTTGCGTACTGAGGTGCGTGGTTATGAAATTAATGGTGATTACGTTGTAGCTGTTATTGGATATAATTTACATAAAGGGACGACTGTTGGTAAGGCAATGTTATGGGAGTGTTCTAATGAAGATGTATTCAATAAGTTTAAAGAAAAGATGGAAAATCAAGGTGGCTTTGATTCCATTTATGATGTAAATACTAGTATGTATCGAAGTGGGACTACGTATTATGACAGCAATAGGGATGTGTATTGTGAAAATACTAAAGAAGCATTGGATATGATTTTCTCTTATTGTGCAGATTCATTCTGTTCAAGTTTATCTAGGTCTGATATTACAGATGCTTTTAGTCAATTTGGAACATGCAGACTAGATATTTCATCTAATCAAGATTCTATGTCTACTAGTGTTTTGATAAATTTGTATGATGGTGAGCCTGGTATTGTTGATTCAATGTATGATACTATTGGTACTAAGGTGAATAGTTTGGGTAGTTTTTACAGGTTTATTACATACGCAGAAGATGGGCAAGCTATCATTATATTTAATTTTTAGGTGTTGGTATGGGTTATAGTGATTTAATTGATAAGCTAGTAGATACACGTATCCATGAGGGTATGATATCTAGTATAAGTAAAAATAAAGATAAAAATGCAGATATAGATTCACTATGTAGTGCTTTACTTAATGGTTCTTTATTCAGAATACCAACTAAGTATATTGATATACGTGATACACATTATTATAATAAATCACCTTTTGATAGTGGTTTATTGAGATATACAATTAGTACTGAGCCTCTTAATACTCAGAGAGGTAGGGACTATAGGATTTATCGTATGATTAAGGGTAATGAGTATTACTTTATGATTACTCTTTCATCTGTAGATAGAGTATTTACAAGGATGAAACAATGTGTCATACAAAAATGCGATGATGAAGAAGTAGCTAATACAATTTGGGATTATGTTAATAGGAAGCAATTACAGATGACTTCAGTCAATGAGACTCTTAAAGGTTGTAAGATAGTTGCTGATACATATAGGTCATACGAGGGTAATGCTATAGCAGGTTCATTTAAAAATAAGAGTATTCTCAATGATACAAAAAGCGTTATGGAGGCTATGTTTTCTGATGCTGTTAATTGTATGAATTCCTTGTTTAAAAGTGATTATGAATCTTTTATTGATAAGTTGTATTTGAATTGTACTGATTATTCTGTGAGATTAAATGGTGATGTTCTAACTTTGTATATGAAGTTTGATAATGTAGAAACGATGTATGATGAATTTAAGAGAGGGTTAGGGAATATAAACACTGATTTTTATTCCTTATATAAGGATAATAAGGGTATTGGTGTTCAGTTTTTCTTCTAGAAAGGTAATATAGTATGTTAAGTAAGCGTAGTATTATCCTAGATTCATAGAATTGAAGAGGGTATGATTGACTCTATATCAAAAAACAGTTCATCTGGTAGTGGTTATAAATTACTTAAAGTATTATTGGATTTTGATATACAGTCATTACCACGTAAGAATATAAAGTCTAACTTGTCTTTTTACAATAAATCACCTTTTAGTAAGATAGATTCTGTTGTTAAATCTGATATGCTGCCTGCCGTAAAGCGTAGGACTTATTATATTTATCATTTAGTTGATGGTAATAAACATTATATTATGATTTCTGCATCTTCTTATAATGTGCTTAGTGGTTTATCTAGGTGTTTCATTTATGAGGCACTAGATGAGAGTGTTGTAGACTATATTTGGGATTTAGTAGATAAAAATAAATTAAGCGTTGATATTAAGCATTTATGGTCAGGTTTAAGAGGTTGTAAGATTGTTGCTGATACATATCATGTTTTTGGTAGTAAATTGTTATCTGGTGTGTATGGTACTTTAGATGATATGCGTATCTTAAAAGATACAGAAGATGTATTAGACTTATTGTTTAGAAGTAGTATAGTCTTAATAAGTAATGATTATAGTGGTTCTTATGAATCTGACATTAAAGATATAGTTTCTTCATGTGTTGATTGTGGTGTTACACTTGTAGATGATACATTATCTTTCATGCTTGATTTTGATGATAATGAGCATTGTAAAGATGCATATATTAAGTTTTATAAGAATTTAAAAGGTAAAAGAAGTTTATACACATTCTATAAGTTGGGTACTAAGCAGATTGCATTTGATTTTTATATTTAATAGGTGGTATGATGGGTTATTTTAATATTATAGATTCATTGAATGATGTTAAAGTTAATGAGGGTATGACAGAGTCTATACCTAAGAATAAAAATAAAGATAGTGATAAGTTAGTTAAAGCTTTACAAAGTTGTGATATAGATTTTATACCTGATAAATATATTAAGTGTTATAAGTCTTTTTATAATAGGTCAAGTTTTAGTAAGAATTTTGTAGATAATGTTATTAAATGGACAGGTATGTTAAAGAATAAAAGTAATAATGGTGCTAAACTTTATATGCTTTGTCTTGGTGATGGTGGACGTTTCTTTATGGTTTTTGAGGCACCGAGGTTTTCAAGATTATCAAGGTGTTTTGTTTTTAAGGTACCAGATGAAGCTACTATGGAATCTATTTTTGAACTTGCGAATGATGGGAAAATGACTTTTGATATAGATAATCCTAAGTTAGATGGGTGTAAGTTGATAGCTGATACATATTGTATTCATGATGTGTTTACAGAATTTGATAGAGGTAAAATTGTTGGGGTTGACACACGTTTGATGGCTGATACTGTTGTTGTTATGGAGACTTTGTTTGAGGACTTTGCAAAGGTTTTTAAGTTTAACTATAAAAATGATAACTATGACTTTGTTGTTGGAGAAATAGCTAAAGCATGCGTTAATTATGATATTTCACTCACAGAGGATGGTTTTGTAGTTACACTTGATTTTGGTGTGGCTAAGGAACGCAACAGAATAGAAATGATTCTAAATAATAGAAAAGGTGGTCATTCTCTACACTTTTTTAAAGATGGTAAGAGTAAGATTAAATTAAGTGGAGGGTTTATATAGTATGTATAGTAAAAGTATTAGTACGATTTTAGAGGGGTTACGTAGTGATTCCAAAGTAATGGTAAATGAATCAGTTTCATTAATTAAAAGTATTGTAGATAGAGATGTAAAAACTTTGTCTAAATGTAGCATTAAGGGTGATACTAACTTTGGTAAACATAGTAAGTATTATCTAAATGTGATGAGGGGAGTTAATAAAGGTGACTTTAGTGAGTTACATTTTTCTAATGGCACATATGTAAAAGCATATACAAGCGATAAGTCTGTTATGTTGTTGCTAAGTCATTTGGTTGATATCTCACCGATCTCACATTACATGAGTAACTCATTTATTCGTTATGAGTTTGATAGTAAAGAAACAGCATTGAGTTGTTTTAAGGAATTAGAGGGTGGTAAATATTCTTCTGTAGATGATGCATTAGATACTACGTATGATATTATCATGACATATAATGGTAAAGATGTTGAACGTCATACTGGTACAGAGAGTGGTAAAGCGAGTGCTAGTGCTGGTGCTAGGGTAGTATCTGCTTTACAGAGTGTGTTTGGTGAGTGGGTTAATACACAATATGGTAAATCTGTTGATACATTACCTGTGTTACATGATTGTTATATTAGTGGTATTGTAGATTATATTTCTAAACATAAAATTCCTGCATTGGAAGTATATGTGACCTATTATATGGAAGATAAACAAACAGTAGATGCATTTATACATTTATTTGGTTCTAGATTAAATGGTTATTATAAGGTAGAGAAAGATAGTGTAGTCATTACATTACCTAGTGGGTATTAATTGTATGAATAAACGTAATAGTATATTAGAGTCATTATCTGAGGGTATGTTGACTACTACTAATTCAAAAGAGGTTAGTAAGAGTAGTAGAGCGAAAACTTTTTGTGATACTGTAGTTAAGATGAGGAATGGGTATTTAGAGGATATATTTGATTTCTTTGGTGATATCACTTTTAGTATAACTAAGTACACTAAGCCTACATTTAGTAAGTTAACATGTGATGATAGTTTATTTACTTCTATTTATTGTAAAGGTTGTCATATTTACTTTACTACAGATTACAAGTCTGAGATACGAGTGTTTGTGGAAAATCCATACTCTAATGAGTATACAGAGGTACAGGAACGAGATGATAACATTCTTGTTTATGATGGTGGTATTGGTTCTGCAACAGAGGAGTTTGTTAATAACCTAATTAGTTTTGTAGATGGAAAGTGTAATACGATTGATGCATATGTAAATCTTATTGATAAGACATTAAGAGATGAGGGTTTCACTTATAAAGGAACTACATTAGGGTATGAGTTAGTTTCTGCTACACGTGAGGATGATATTAAGTTTGGTAAATATTCTACACTTGCTACATGTTTAGGTGAAGATTTCTTTAGTGCGATTACTGATGATGTTATAAGTGTAATCTCAGATGTGTATTGTGAGGTATATCTAGAGAGTGTATATTCTAAATTAAAATTACCTACGTTAGGTTGTAGGTTTAAAATAGAGTTCGCATCTAATGGTGATGCTAAGGACTTCTATAAGAAGATTAGAGGTATTGGTGTAGAGAAGTGGGTTAATAGAGTTAAGATTATGGGTGGCACTATAGTCTTAGAGTGTTTCTGATTGGTGGTTATATGAATATACGTAACAGTATACTTGAATCTTTGTCTGAAGGCATGCTTGCTAATAGTTTTAAATCTACTAATGGTACATCTCTTAAAGCTTTTAAAGATTTACTTAATGGGGATATACCTGATAGTACTGCTTTATTTGTTATTGGTATAGATTTTAATGTAAATAATAATTATAAGACATTTTTAAAGTCTAAACGTAAGCCTGATAAGAAAACAATAATGTCAAATGTGTATAGGATTGCTGATGACTTATTGTTAATAGAGTTTAAGTATATGAAATTGCCTGTATGTCTACTTGTTACTGTTAATAATGGTGATTCATTTGATGTTGCTTGTGATAAGTTAGAGGTGGCATTTGATTCTCCTGTAGATAGGGCGAGGGATGTAATTTCTAATTTAACTTCTTATGGTATAGTTGGTACCACATATAATACAACTAAAGGTAATGGTACATTCTGTGTTGAGGCATCTGAGGTTATAGAGTCATTCTTGTATTGGTACTATAAGAGTGAATCAACTAAAGGTGTTAAGCATTGTTGTATTGATAGTGAGTTATATAAGTATGTAACTATTACAGGCATTATCTTTAAAAATTTGTGCTTTGGTAATACATCAGACTTACAAATAGATGTAGTGTGTTCTATTAATAGTGGTGAAGACAGTAAGGTACGTGATTTAATAGATACATTAAATACACCTATGAACATGTTCGCACATATTAATGGTGGTTCTCTTGATATTAGTTTATTGTTAAAATCATAGATTTTTATTGGTTTATTTGTTATATAATATTGTGTTTACTTTTTTAAAAAGAGGTATAATTAATGAAGAAAATTTTAGAAGCTTTAGATAATGAAAGTACAGTAGTACAATTAGATGAATATATTCATGATACAGTAGAGGTTGAAAACATTGTACGTGATACATATGATGGTACAATCAATGCACTTGATGTAACATTAGTAGATAATGCTTTGACAGTTAAAGTATTGTCTGATACAGAGATGGGTGAGGAAGTATCTGATGCTGTGTTGTCTTATTTAGAAGATAAAGCTAGTTTTGATTATGAATGTGAGTTCAATACAAGTAGTGTACGTGTAGGTGGTGAGCAATTCATTCAATCAACAATCAATATTACTGCTACGGATAGTACAGTTGAGAAACGTAAAGTAGTAGAGTCTTTTGACGTAAACGAGGGTACGGAAGATATAAAAAAGCTTTTTAGTGGAATTGCAAAACAGTTAGATTTTAAAATGGGACAAAAACTAACTAATAACAGTTCCTTTAAAAAGAAAACAGATATCAAAAAACCTAGATTGAGTAAAGAAGTGGATGGTTTTGTTGTTAACTTCTTTGAAACAGAGGAAGAACAATGCTTTACTATCATGAATGGTAATGTTGGTGTATTGCTTGCATATAAAATTGATGGTACATCTGATAAAGCGTATGAAATGCTTAAAAAATGCAACACTATTGATAAAGTAGAATTATTAATTCGCTACCTTGTAGGTGTTGAGGAATTTGAAGTAGTTGGTCGTGCCTATATCAATGATAAAGGTGATATCGTTAAAGAAATTCCTGGTGTAATGTAATTATATTATTGATTTTTATACTATTATTAAGTATAATGATTTTAGATTAGATAGTGATATGTTAGTCCACGTAAGATATTTCAGAGCATACACTAGATATTTTAATTTACATAAGAAAGAGGTTCATAATATGAATAAAGTAGAATTAGCTGAGGTATTGGTTAATAAAGAGTTAGTAGGTACTAAAAAAGTAGCTGTAGAGGTTGTAGAGACTTTGTTTGATACAATCACTGAAGAAGTTAAAAAAGGTGAAAAAGTGTCTATTCATGGTTTTGGTAGTTTTGAGCAGGTAGTACGTTCTGCACGTAAGGGGCATAATCCTAAAACTGGTGAGGAAATTACAATTCCTGAGAAAAAAGCACCAAAATTCACAGCGTCTAAAGTATTGAAAGAGTCTGTTAACCAATAATAAATAGGTGGTTTAATGGGAATTTTAAATAGTGCTAGTGTTAGCATTACAGAAGCTTTGTTAGAGAAACGTAAGTCTTTAATCAATGAAGATGTTAAAGAGACTGAGTTTGAAAAAGAAGCTAAAGAAGAATTTGAGGAAGATTTAGATAATCAAGAGGTTATTGAGGGTTCTGATAATTCTGATGAAGAAGATGAGGAAGTTACAGAGGGTAGTGAAGATAAAGTATCCCCTGTAAATCTTATTATTAATGCTAACTATCAGAAGTTAGTAGGTAGTAAGTACTTCTTTGTACCTGATACTGAAAATGATAACTTTGAAGAGTATTCATTCTTTGTTTACGCATTGACTAATGATGGTGTTGGCGATGAATCACAGGGTGTTAGTGATGTTACAAAAGTTGTTAAACGTGTAACTAAAAAATTCTGTGGTGATAGTCTTAATGATTATACAGGGCCTGATGTTAATAGGGTTAAAACAAAAGAATCAGATATTCTTAAATTTAAAGTTACATATAAGGTATCTAAATAAGTATATTATGCAAGAGAGTGTAGATTAAGTTCTACACTCTCTTTTTATTTTATACTTGTAATATTTTGTAAAGTTGGTTATAATTAGTGTGTAAAAGTTCATATCATTGTTATTACAGTAAAGGAGATTATATCATGAGTGAACATAACCAATTTAAATTGAAACAATATTCTGATGTTTTTAACAAGAAAGTAGTTTCTGACTATTTATATCTTGTTGGTACGAGTGGTGCTTATAGTAGTGCTATTAGTAGTTGTGGTTCACAGGCATTATTTGAATCTACATTTTTAAATGGTGGTAGTAGTGATAAGATTTCTTCACATTATCGATACTTTAAAGACATTACTAATTACATTCGTTGTGTAAATGGTTGTGATATTGCTAAGATGGATGTTTTTGACTTGTTGTTTGTCTTGGCACAGGGAAGTCGTAAGATTAAGTTGGATTCGTTTATTAATAATGTGTTTATTCGTCATCATAATATTCAACTACTAAATCACCTATATTATTTGTGTGGTGGTGCTAGTATCAGTTATTCTGAGTATGAGAAGCGATTTGTAGGTATCTATATATCTTTATTTGGTAATGATGCTTATGAGGATAATACTGATTACTTTGATGATTTTATGGATACTACATATTCTTTGTTGTATACATTCTCTAAACGTACATCTGAGGTATTTTCTGATGAGACATTTGAAAAGTCTTGTGCTTTTAGCTTTAAGATTTACTTAACAACTAACATTAGATTGTTACAAAGTGATAAATATCAATCTAAGGGTGTAGAGTTTGATGCTTGTGTTGATTTATATTCTAATGTACTAGTACGTACTAAGAAAAATGCTTTCGTTATGTCTAGGAAAGATAATACTGAAGATTTGGTTTCTTATATTAGGGACTATGAAAGTGTTAATGGTGCTAAATGTGTTTCTAATGATAGAACGATTTATAATTTCTTAGATACAATGTTTGACTATTTGGGTTTATTGTCTAGGTGTAATGAGTTTGTTAAATCTATCATGAGTGGTGCTGATTTTAGTGAGTTAGATAGGGATTATAAATTACATAAGTATGGAATTACTGATGTAGACGAATTAATTAATACTATCAATACTGAGTTGATTTGGGTTGCATTAGAATTACCTACAGATTATGAGGATTATATTTGTGATGTACCTTATGGTGTGTCTGATATCATAGAAGATGATGTTGAGGGTGATGATGAAGATGGTATTACAGCTAAGATAGTAGATAGTGGTAGTATTGTAGTTACTCCTGTTGGTACATTGTCTTATGATATTGGACTAGATACAGATAGTGGTACTTCATTTGGTTATAATGTTAAACATGATTTTGGTGATTCTGATGTTGCTGTTAAGTATGATAAGTCTATGATTCACTCAGTATTGTATGCTATCATTCGTGGTGACATTGATTCTTCTAATTATAAAGAGAATTTGTATATTGAGGATACATGGTCTTTTATTCAAGATATTGTTAATGCTACTGTTGGTATCTCTTATGGTTCTGTTGTGTCTATTGTAGAAAGTTTTGTGTGTGAAGTCATTTTTGATATCAAATAATAGTTATAAATAACATTATAATCTGTACAGGTATAATGTAAGGGGTATAGTGTTACATGGATATGTTGATATTTATTAGTCAATTCATAGGCTTCATTGTATTAGGTACATTCATTATGTATGTAGTGGTTGAGGTTGTAAGAGAAGCATATATTATGTTGTATGGGTTGGTTAATTCTTTTAAAAGTGATATAAAGGATATACATATAGGTGATAGTGCTACTAAAATATTGCTTATTTCGTTGTATAACAAAGGTTATCGTTATGTACGTCTTTTGTATCATGAAGATGGTAAAAACTCATTACAGGTGGCAATTTCGCAAGATTTAGGGTATTGTGATGATGTGTATGTTGATGACTATATAGCTTTACAGTTATATAGTGCATGTATTGCCGACACAATACCATATGCTATTAGTGATGTGATTGATAGGTTGTAGGGGGTGCGATATGGATATTAAAGTGTTAGATTCTAAGTATGTTGATAGTTCCTTAGTAAATTCTTTGTTAGAAAAACATGTTGGAAATGAAAATGATTTCTTGGATGTGTTAGCGACTATGAAAGAGAAAGCTAGGGTTGAGTTCAATAAAGCACAAGAAGATAAAGAGAGTGCTAATGGTGAGGTTTCTATCGTTGCACATGCCGAATATGAAATCTTATCTGTTGTAGAAGCTGTGGCTAAGGCATATTTGGGTGGTAATAAATAGATAGTTATAATACCTAATTTATGTGGTATGTTGACAATTATCTGTATGATTATGCATAGATTGAGGTATTTTGCTCAGGCGAATACCTCAATTTTTTGTATATAAGTATAATTCTTGTGTATAATAGATTTTATATGTTTTAAGTGGTTTACAAAGGATAGATTTGTTATATGGTATATTTGATTGGTGATATTCATGGTGATATTACACAGATAATGAGGGAAAATCTACATAAGGATAATATTAAAGTTAAACGTGGTGATACAGTTATTGTATTGGGCGACTTTGGTGTTATGTTTTCTGATACTGAAAAGCATAGAAGTGCTTTAGATTATATAAGTAAGTTAGACTATAATGTGGCATTTATAGATGGTAATCATGAAAATTTTGATTACTTAAACGAATTACCTATTGCAACTAAGTGGGGTAATAAGGTACATAAACTTAATAATAGATGCTTTCATCTTATAAGGGGAAACATATATAAGATTGAGGGGAATAAATACCTATGTTTTGGTGGTGCTAAGTCTATTGATAGAGAGTATAGGGAGTTAGGAGAGAGTTATTGGTTAGAAGAGGAACCATCTTTAGAGGATAAGTATAGGTTACATAATTCTTTTCGTGATATAGATAGTGTTGATTTTATATTAACTCATACATGTAGCAATGCAACGCTACATAAAATGAAGAGGATTAAACCTTTTAATGATAATTGTTTTACAAGGGACGTTTTAGATAGAGTTGAAGAAAAATTACCTAGTAGAGTGTTGTGGTTCTATGGTCATTTTCATGTGGATGAGGTGGTTGATGAACATCATATATGTTTAACTAATGAGACTGTGTATTCTATTGATAGAGATTTATCAGTAACTAAGTATGAGCATTTGTTTAATTTCGATACATTTAGGTTCTTTGATTACATTTCATTACAGCGTGTAAATCAGATGTTCAATAGCATTAGTAACAGTAATATTGAGGAAGTACGAAGATTGTATAATGGTGAGGAGTAAAATACTATGGCACATACAAATGATAGAAGTAAGACTATGGCTTTATATGTGAGAGATATGTGTAATATGCTAGAGTCAGATGATTATGGATATAGAGACAGTAATAACATCTATAGTTGTAGTGTGTCTATATGTGGAAGTTCTAGTGTAGATTTACAATATGACTATGGCTTAGGTAGTATAGAAATGCATTTCAGTAATGGATATTCTGTTACATTACATAGAAGAGATAGGAATACTTATACTGCATCTGTATGTTATGGTTTAGATACAATCGATAATATCTTGTGTAGAGATAGTTCAGATATTGATTATATTATTTTCATGTATCTTCTTTATAAAGCATATGTTGGTGTATGTGATATGTGTGGTGAGGGAGATGATAACTATGTTTTCACATATGATTGTGAGGAAGCTATCAATTTTGATGATATGTTCTATCATAGTATATCTTCATTGCATAAGTATTTTCTAACATTTATTAAGTGTGAAGAACTTGAAGCTTATAAGACAGTAGGTAAGAATGGTCTTAATGTTTTTACATTTGAAGATAGTGTATATGGTTCTTTTATTGTAGATTATATTCCTTATACTTTAGGTGGACAAAAGAAAGACCTAATTGTGTTTAGGTATAATGAGTTTGACAAGATATACTTCTATTATGATGTACTAAAGAGAGATTATGTAATAGAGAAAAATGATAGAGTTGTTAAGTATAGCAATATGTCATCTATTGTTAGGGATTTAAAATATTTGTTGCGTAAAGTTAATAGTTTGTCTGGTGGGAGTTTTGATAGTTCAATGTATTTAACATATAATCAACTGAATAGTACGTTATTTAGAATGATTTATAGTGTGTTGTTGTAGTTTTAATAGTGTATGGATATGCTCCATACACTATTTTTTATTTAGTTTATACATTTATGTTGAAAATTTTACATATTAGGGGTTTACAACAAAATGTAGATGTGGTATTATGATTTTGCAAGGAATATTACATAAGTTTACAGCTTATGTAAACACTTCATTGTCATGTAGGGTAAGTGATAATGATATATACGCACACATCTTTGTAATATTCCTTGTATGTATATTTTTATTTCATTTAATATGAAGGGGTTTTATTATGAAATTACAAAAGAAAAAAACTTTACTAACTGGTTTGGTTATGGCATCTCTTGTTGGTAGTACGGCAATGGCAGCTGGTGTCGATAACACTGTAAATGGTGGTTTTGGTGCTGAAGCTTATGGTTATACAAATACTATCACTGCAACAGGTACATCAGCATTTTCTGTTGGCTATCAAAATGAAGTATCTGGTGCTAATAGTATTGTATATGGTCATAATAATAAAGCAGTTGGTTCAAATTCTATTGCTGGTGGTGAAAATTCCGAAGCCAAAGGCTATGGTAGTGTAGCTATTGGTTCTTCTGCACAAGCATTATCAGATTATACCTATGCCATTGGTTCTCAGGCACGAACTAATGGTGCTAACACTGTTGCTGTAGGTAATGGTTCATATGCAAGTAACGATAACGCATTGGCTATGGGTTATGGTACTACAGCAGGTGGTAAAGACTCCATTGCTGTTGGCTCATTTGTTAAATCTAATTCTGATAACAATGTAGCTATTGGTACTTCCGTTACTACTAATAGTAATGATAGTGTTGGTATCGGTACTGCCGTTACTACTAAATCTAATAATAGTGTTGGTATTGGTAACAATGTTGTCAATAACCTCAGTAATAGCATCGGTATCGGTAATGGTGTTGCTACTGACTTTAATACTATTGGCATTGGTAATGGGGTTGAAACTAAGGTTCAAGATACTATTGCTGTTGGTAATGGAGTTATTTCCAATGGTGAATCTTCAGTAGCTATTGGTAATGGTATTCATGCGGATGGAGTTAAAAGCGTAAACATTGGCACAAATGTAAGTGCCAAAGGTGTATCTTCTATTGTTGTTGGTCGTGATACAGAGGTATCTGGTGATGATACTACAGTAGTAGGTGCTAATAATGGTACTGTTGGTGCTGACCAAAGTGTTGTTGTTGGTTATAACAACAAAGTACTAGATAACTCTAAAGAGCAGTTAATCTTTGGTGTAAATTCTCAAACTAAAGGTCAAGGCTCCGTTGTGGTTGGTTCTCATGCTAGTGCTACTGAGATTGATGCTCTTGCGTTTGGCAATAACACTATTGCCGATGTGCAGAATGGTGTTGCCATCGGTACTAATAGTGTTACAGAAAGTCCTGTTGGAACATCTACAGTTAAAGATAACGCTACTGATATTCGTTTCTCTAACTCTACATTTGCCGGTTCTACACCTGATAGTGTTGTAAGTTTCGGTACACATGGTCGTGCTGGTGCTGGTGGTGTAACTGAATATACACGTCAACTTCAAAACGTCAGTGCAGGTAGAGTATCTGCTACATCTACGGATGCTATCAATGGTTCTCAGTTGTATGATACTGCATTAGAAGCCCAAAAATATAATACTGTAGTAGATGGGTTTAATACTACTGTTACATCTAAAGACAACGATTTTGGCAGAAAAGAGTATAAGATTAATGTTAATAAAACATTAAAAGATATGGATGCTGTTGAGTTTGGTAAAAACACAGATAATAATCATGCTGGTATCAATAAAGATGGTGCTTATTTCTTTAATGGGGGTGAGCATATTAACATTAAACCTACAGGTATTCAAATTGAAAATACTGATACACTAACACAAGCTACATTCAATAATGAAGGCATGCAAGTAAGTGATGATAATGCTACAATTCGTTTCACTACTACAGATATTAGTGCTGGTGGACAACAAATCCACGATGTAAAAGCAGGTACTAAAGATACAGATGCTGTTAATGTTAAACAGTTGAATGATAAAGCAAGTTCTCTAGATAAGGCTATTACATACAATACATTTAATATCAATAAAAATGCTGAAAAAATTGATGAAAATGCTAATAACATCAATAAAAATGCATCTGACATTAAAGATTTAGGTAGTAAGGTAGGTAAGAATATTGCTGATATTCAATCTTTAAATAATAAGATTGATGTTGTTGGTGAAGGTGCTGTAGTAAAAGCTAATAACTATACTGATAAACAAACTGCTAAGGTTGGTGCTAACGCAGCCGCTTTGAGTGCCTTGCATCCATTATCTTTCAATGCTAATGAAAAGGTTGAGTATGCAGTAGGTTATGGTAACTATAAAGGTTCTAATGCTGTAGCAGTAGGTGTGTTCGCACATCCTAATGAAAATACATTATTATCTTTGGGTGCTACATTTGGTACTGGCGATAACATGATTAATGCTGGTGCGACATTCCGTATTGGTAAATCTTCTAAACAAGTTACTAATGCTAATACAGCCGTAGCTAAAGACGTTCAAGACTTGGCTAAGAAATATGAAGCATTGGCTCAAAAATATGATAATCTTGTTAAACACTTAAATGCTGTTGAAGGTACTGATTTTGATGTAGAATATCCAGATGTACCTAAAACACATTGGGCATATGACTTTGTTAAAGATTTATCTGATAAAGGTTTCTTAGTAGGTTACCCAGATGGTACTTATAAAGGCGATAAAGCTATGACTCGTTATGAGTTCGCAACTGCTTTATATCGTGCATTACAACGTGGTGCTGTAATGGATGCTAACATGGTTAAAGCTGTTAAAGAGTTTGAACCTGAATTGAAAGACGTAGAAAAAGCACAACGATTCGTAGTTGTACGTGAAAGTGGTTCTGATAATGAAATTCACAAAGTTGAACGTGTTCAAGTAAACACTCAATATGGTGAACATACATATCGTGATGCTTATGGTACAGAATTGAAATAATTTCATAGTCTTAAAAGAGTAGGTAGATAATACCTACTCTTTTTTATTTTGTAATTACAAAACTTTACAATACATACCTTATATGTTATATTTATGTTAGGTTTAAATAACTTTTTATGGTATTGTATAAGAGGTGATTGAGTGTGAAAGATAGATATGTTAATAAAGCTATTGTAGGTATGATTGACAGTGTAGATGATGTAACAGATACAATGTGTAACATTTTAATACATGGCATTAATAGAAAGTTTCTAGTGCCTAAGTGGTGGACTGTTGCTAATAAGGTAGTAGTTTGTTTTAAAGGGTTTCAATTTAGAAATAAAAAGTTGGAATCAGATTATCTAGTCATACCTATTTCTGTTTTACAGAATATAAAATCTAAAAAGTATATCGTTGGTAGCGATGTGTCTAGTGTACTATCGAATGTTGATACTTCATATCTTGTAAAAGAAATAAACATGAATTATATTGAAAACTATAGTTAGGAGATTTTTATGTTAAGTCAAGAGTTACGACCTAAGACATTAGATGATATGGCTGGTCAAGAAGAGGCTAAACGTCTAATAAAGGCAATTATTAAAAACCCAGAAAATGCACCTAAAGTGTTATTATTTTGTGGTAGCTTTGGTACTGGTAAATGCGTTACAGGTGATACAAGAGTTCATACTAGTGATGGGTATAAAAGGATAGATGAGTTAGTACAAAACCCTGAATATGATGAAGAGGGTTTTATGGATATATCTCCTCAAAATATTAAAGTTGTTGGAAGCACAGCTACACATTATTACTATGGTGGTAAGAAAAAGGTAGTTGAGATAAGTTCTCCTAACTTTAAAATTAGAGGTACATATAATCATAGGGTTAAGGTGTATGGTGGTAAGGGTGGTTTACAATGGAAAAAGCTTAAAGACATTACAACAGATGACTTTGTTGCTATTCCGTTAAAACATGATATCTTGTTTGATAATAAATCTAAAACATATGAGTTCATGAAAGATGATATTTCTGAAAGAGATAAGGGGTATTTCTTAGGGACTTTATTTTTCAATATATTGTCTTATGGCTATGTGAATGATTACTACTTTGATGGTATCATCATAGCATCTACTAATGTTGAGTATCTTTCAAAAGGTTTAAAAGAGAATTACTATAGTATAGTAGATAATAAGGGTATATGTATTAAAACTAGTTTGAGTAGATACATAAAAGACTTCTTTACAGATGTTGCAATACCTGAATTTGTATTCTCATCAAATAGAGAGTTTATTTGTGGTTTCTTATCTGTTGTATGTGAGTATTATCGTAAAGGCTTTGAGTTTAAGTTCGGTAATTTTACGGAGAGTGTGGCAAGAGATTTACAACAACTATTCTATTTACTTGGTATTGTTACACGTGTTGATGCTGTTAGTGGTAGTTTATATGACTTAAAGATAGCAGATTCTGTTAGTAGACATAAAGCTTTTGAAAGTTTGTTTTCTGATTTAGGTTTGGTGCGTTACATTTTTGAGGGCTGTGTTAATTATAGATGTAGTAAGTTAAAAATACCTAATGATGAGTATACAAGGTTTATTGCTGATAAGATGTATCAGTTAATAAAAGATGGTAATAATTTAAATAATTTACCACTATCTAATTATATGCATATGAGAGAGAGTGACTTTAGATTTATCAATAATAAGAGAACTAAAACTATGTCAGTAGATTCTTATTATAAGTTAGTTGGGGTTGCTTTGATTCTTGGTGTAGATGTTACTAAAGATAGAACCATTAAAGGGTATAGTCAACTGTTAGAAGATTATATGTTTGTTAGAGTTTCTTCTAAGAAAGAATTATATAATGAGTATGATGTATATGATTTAACAGTTGAGGGTACACATACGTTTACAGCTAATGGATTGATTAATCATAACACGACTGCATCACGTATTGTTGGTAGAGAGTTAAATAATATTAAGGATGATAATTATGATTTACTAAGTTCTCCTTTTTATTATGAGTTTGACTCTACTGTTGTGGGTAATGTTGAAGAGATTAAAAAATTACGTGATATCTTTACTGTTTCTTTTGGAGATTATTGGAGAGTCATCACCCTTGACGAGGTTCATACAGTATCATCGACTGCCCAAGCCGCTATGCTTAAAATGTTTGAAGAGACTAAAGGTAAGACGATTTATATTCTAGCGACTACAGACCCCCAAAAGTTGTTACCTACAATTCGTAGTAGGGCATTGGAGATTAATTTCAATGATGTTCCAGTAGAGGCTATTGTAGATAATTTAACTAAGGTATCAGAAGATAGAGGTTTAAATCTTTCTGAAGAGATTAAGCTATTAATAGCTGATAGGTCTGGTGGTCATATGCGTAATGCACATATGTTACTAGATAAATATATTCTGTTGGGTGAGGAAGACTTTAAAGATAGCATTAAATCGTCTGTAACATTATTCTGTGATTATCTAATTGCTACGTATAAGAATGATAAAGATGCTGTATTATCTAATATCAATGATTTATTAAGCATACCTAAAGATAATCTACAGTCTGATTGGTCTATTGTTATGACTGAAAGTTTACGTTCTTTCTGTGGGTTTGATTGTAGGCATAAAGATATCAAGAGATTGGTAGATACATATGGTAGTGATTTTAATATCATTGCTCAGTGTTATATGTCCACATGGGTTAAGAATATGTTCATTGATATACCATATACACAAGCTACATTACTTAATATGTACAAGGTTGTGCAAGGTGCTTTAGAAAAGAAACGTACACAAAGTGGTGTTGGTTCTGTTCAATCCGTTGCTAGTAAATATGGTAGACCTGTTAGATAATAAAGTTTAGTAAATTTTTGTAATTAATACTTGCATATGCTTAGTGTTTGTGTTAATATATAGTCAAGGGTTAGGTACAACATATTATGTACATAACAACAATAATCTACATTATTTTCACTCCGATGTGTTGTACCTAATCAAGTAGTAATTAGCAAATGTAATAAAGATGCGTACAGCAATAATTATCTGCCAGGTTTTTAGATATAAGGCATCTTGTTACATAAAAAATTATATTTTAAAGACTCAAACAGCTAATTTATGTTGGGTATACATTAATTGAGTCTTGTATAAAATATAGTGATAAAATTATATATAGAGGGGTAAAAGTTATAAAAGACTCGTACAGCTATTAATCAATTTTTATGCTTGGAAAATAAAAACGACTGAGTCTTGTTCATAATTTAATCTCCTTTTAAATAATAGACCCGTACAGCTATTATCTTTATGGTGAATGAAAAAGAAGAAACGATGGTAGATTATGCTACTGTTAACCAAACCACTTCTTTATGCTAGTATAAGGTCATATCACAATTTTATATAAGATTTCTATTGATTTGGGTCTGGATGTTAAAAAATCATAGTTTGATTATATAATCTTAAAGATAGTGTAAGTGATATGATTTAGCATAGAGGGGTGGTTTTTTATGTCTGAAAATACTGAAAAAGAGACATACACTCTAGATGAAATTCTAGAGACAAATGCAGTTGGTTTTGAGGCAACTTTAGAGGAGATAAGTAATTGTATCTTCAAGAAAGATTTTGAGAGTATTATGAATCTACCTGAAAACTTTATTATTGAGGGTTTGTCTTATAATGAGATGCATAATAAACTGTTAGGCTATTATATGTTTCAATTAACAATTTTTACTGAGACTTATAGTGGAACTAAAGATTTACTAGCTTTTCTTAAAGAGTTACGCAATATGATAGAGAAGTATGCTAAACTCTTTACAGATAGATTATTAGAGGTAGGGTTAATTTTACCTAGTTACGTTCATTAATTACAGAGGAGATTTGTTATGAATGATTTTATGGAATTACTAAAAAACAATGTAAAGACTACAACTACGAATGGTGCTGTATCTTATAAAACAACAGGTAGTGCTTTGTTGGATTTAAACAACTCAGTACCTTTGTTGCGTAATAAAGCTATTGAGTATTTATCTAATAGTAATTTAATTGCATTAGATACTATTCTTTCTTTATTTAAAGAATCAGTTATGGAAGATGCTAACTACACAATGAAGTGGTTGATGTATCTACGTGATATTAATGGGGGTTTAGGCGAGCGTTCTTCTTATCGACTAATTCTAACTGAGATTGCTAATAATGTGCCTGAGTTAGTTTTTGCGTTGTTACAAACTAAAAAATTACAGGAATTAGGTCGTTTTGATGACTTGATTTATGTGTGGGATAACACAACAAATGAAAATTCTAAAGGCTATATTTTTAACTATTTAAAATATCAACTAAGTGAAGATATTTTATTAGATAAAAGTGGCGAAAGCATTTCATTGTTGGCTAAGTGGTTGCCATCTGAAAATACTACTTCACGTAAAACTAAAAAATTAGCTACTAGATTTAGAAAAGCTTTGGGCATGTCATCTAAGTCTTATCGTAAAATGCTATCTACTTTACGTAAGAACATTGATGTGGTTGAACGTAAAATGTCTAACAATCAGTGGGGTGAGATTAATTATCAAGGTGTTACTTCTAAGGCTAACCTAATTTATCGTAATGCGTTTATCAAACATGACCCTGAAAGACGTTCTAAGTATTTAGAAGATTTATCTAATGGTGATGTTAAGATTAATGCTGGCAAAATGTACTTATATGACATTATCAGTAAGTATAAAAACAGATGGGATAGCGAAGTTGATGAAACATTAGAGGCTTTATGGGATGCTCAGGAAGTACCTAAAGATTATAATGATATCTTAGTGGTACGTGATGGTAGTGGTTCTATGACAACTAGTGCTTTTGGTACAAATGTTTCTGTGTTAGATATTGCTGATGCATTGACAATTTATACTACACAGCATAATAAATCTGAATACTATAAAGATAAATTCATTACATTTAGTGATTCACCAGAAGTTGTTGATTTGAGTAACTGCAATACGTTACGTAGCAAGCTTTCTGTATTAGATGAGTATGATGATTGGACTACAACTAATGTTGAAAGTGTATTTGACTTAATTCTAGAGACTTCTATTAAGAATAAAGTAGATGCTAAAGATTTACCTAGTACTGTTTTAGTTGTATCTGATATGCAGTTCAATTCTGCTATGGGTACTAATTTTAACAATGATACTTTATTTGAAAAGATTGCTAAGAAGTTTGAATCTGTGGGTTATAAGTTACCTAAGTTGGTATTTTGGAATGTTTCTTCTTATAATGATACAGTACCATTACAGAAAAATGATAATGGTCTTGTAATTATGAGTGGATTCTCTAAAAATAATATCGATATGATTTTACATGATAACTTAGACCCATTAGAAGTTCTAAAGGCTGAGTTAGATAGTAAATATAGCTTTATTGATACTATCATTAGTAAATCTTAATAATTACATATAAATAATAATATAAAAGAGTAGATATTTATTATCTACTCTTTTTATGTTATAATGTTGTAGATAGTAGTTACATTTTTCTGTTAACAGTCTATATTAAGATTTTGGGGTATAAAGGTATGGCTTTACAACTGTATGAAGATGATTTGTTAGATGAAGAGGTGCTTTCTACTAAGTTAATAACATTAGCTGAGATTATAGTAAGGAAGCATTTCTATGCCAGTAGGGAAGATAAAGAAGATTTAGTTTCTATTGGTGTTTTAAAAGCTGTGAGAATGATTCATAGTGATAATTTTAGAAGTGATAAGGGTAATTTATGCACATTCTTATACACTGGTATGAGGAATGACATGCATAACTTCTTATATCATAAGAATAAGTTTGATACAGTAGATTTTGATACAACTTTTGATGATGGTGGTAGTTTAGATTACTACTTTGAAGATGAAGTAGCATCTGTAGATTATAGTCTAGTGCATTTAATCTGTATGAGGTTTAAGTGTTTTGGTGATGCTTTGGAGGATAAAGTCATTACTAAGTTAAAATCTTATGGTTTTAGACTAGATGGGTATATTTCTCATGATGTAGGTAGTCAATTAAAGTGTAGTAGTGATATTGTTAATCGTGTTGTTGGACTACTTTTTTGGGAGATGCGACAACGAGAGTTGAGTTCATTATTTAAGGATGGTGTCTTATGAGTTCTTATGGTTCTATTTCTACAATCACTATGAGTGATGAAGAGAAAGATTTATATGCTGAATATTTGAGTGTTTCTATTGGTAATCCTGTACTAGAGTTTGTTAAATATATGTTAGGTGATGATTATTTAAAATTCATCGATATTTGTAGTGGTACAAATTTCAATATTCCTAGCAATAAAGCTTTAGAGAGGGGAATTAATAATGTCAAGATGTATGCATATGTTAAGAAATGGAATTTCTCTAATGCATCCATTGTAAATGCTGGTAATATTTATAAGAAAACAGAATTAGCTACAAGACGTATTGTTTTGTCAGTTGCGAACGCTTTAGGTGTTAAAGATACACTAGAGGGTGAGGCTTTGGTTAATTTTGTAGAAAATATTGAACCATATGCTGTTAAGAAGAATGTAGAGAATTCTTCTGATAGTATTGGTGGTGATAACGATACTTCTGAAACTTCAGAAGATGGTAATGTGTAGGTTTGTTAAAAAGTAGGTAATATAGTTATAATATGGTATCTCCTATGGATAATAATGATTTAATCTCTATTCTAGCTAAAGGTGAGGAAGAAGAGGTTAAACAAGATACTAAAGATAGTCAAGTAGGTAGTGAAGATACAGAAGATGATAGCAATGGTAATGTTGGTACTTCTTTAAAGACAACAATGTCAGCTATGGATGTATTAGACATTGAGGATAGTTCTAGTCATAGTACAACAGGTATATCTAGTGGTAGTGGTGATGTTAGTCAAGATTTAGAGAATTGGATTGATGGTAAGGATTTAGCACCGTCCGATGATTTGAATCGTTTTGTAAGTGCTACTGATGTAAAGTTTAAGTATGGGTTAACACATAATACACTAAATAACTTTACATTGATGGCACAGTTACAAAAGTTTCTAGATACATCTAATGAGATTTTGTTTAGTGAATCTGCCGCTATGAACCTTTCTCCTGAAGAGTTAGAAAGTAGGGTTAGGATGGCATTTACAATGTATGCTGAGTTGTCTAGAATTAATCAACGTACAGCATTAGCATTGGAAGAACAGCGTAGAAAATATAATGATGGTTCTACTGATATTGATAAGCTTTCATTGTTATTGTCCTCTGTACCTAGTGATAAGCTAAAAGAGATTTTATATGCAATTACAAAGTCAAAGGGTTGATATATGGGTAATTCTAGAATAGAAGATTTATTAGGTGATTCTAGTTCATATACTGCTATGACTGATAAGGAAAAAGACTATTTTGTAAAACTTCTACAAGAGGAGATGCAACGTAGGGAGGATAGTGGTAGAGTTGAACAGGTAAGAGATATAGTTAGGATTGAGGATTGGATTAATTCTGACTATTATGTGGGGTCTGACCAGAAGAGCATATACCCTTATTGGAAAGACTTTATAGTTGATATTTTTAGGGATACAAGAAAAGACGATGAAAAGATTAATTCCGTCATACTCTCGGGTTCAATTGGGGTCGGGAAAAGCACCGTTGCTGAGTTAATCATGATGCGTAAGATGTATGAGTTGTCTTGCTTTAGAAATATCAATGCTATGTTCAATTTGATGTCTAAGACAAATATTATGTTCTTATATTTTTCAGTTAATCAGAAACAGGCAGAACGTACTGGTTTTGGTGAGTATAGGGCATTGATTGATAATTCACCTTATTTCAATGAAAACTTCCAAAGGAATCCTAGACTTAATTCATTATTAGTATTCCCAGAGGGTATTTCATATGCATATGGTTCAAGTGCTAGTGATAGTATTGGTATGAGTGTAATATGCTCAATGCTTGACGAAGCTAACTTCTTAGGTGGTAATGGGCCGTCTAAGGATAGTGAGAAAGCTACTGACTTATATGCTAATATCGTAAATAGGTCTAATTCACGTTTTATCGTAGATGGTGGTATTAATCACTCATTAAATATTTTGGTATCATCTGCTACGTATGAAAACTCAGCTACAGAACGTCAAATTAGGTTGTCTAGAAATGACCCACATACAATCGTTGCCGCTCCTGCTCAGTGGGATGTTAAACCGAAAAATTTCAGTAAGAAGTTTTTCTATGTGTTTAAGGGTTCTAACTACTTAGAGGCTAATATAGTTAATTCTACAGATGACGTGAATAACTATAGGGTATCTGAGGGTATGTCTAAACATAAGTATATTGATGGTTTAGAAGATTATGATTCTATTAATAAAGCTATAGAAGAATTACCACCTCATATGCAGACTAAGTTCTTAAAAGTTCCTGTAGATTTGAGGAATGGCTTTGAGGCTAACTTATTGAGGTCTTTACAAGATATTGGTGGTGTATCTACAGGCTCACAAGGTAAATTATTTAGTTCACCTATGGTCTTGCAAGATTGTATAGATGTAAATAGACATCACCCGTTTGTATCAAAAGAGATTGTAATATCTACAGGCGATGATATTAATGTTAAGGATTATCTGAGGGATGATTTTAGGTTAAAGTATCCCGAAAGACCTAGATATCTTCATATTGACCAATCGTTTAGGACGGATAGCACTGGCATATCTTGTGTCTATGTTGATGATATTGTAGAGGAAGATGGTGTTAAAAAGCCTGTATTTGGGGTTGACTTTATGTTACGTATTAACCCACCCAAACCACCTAAAAAGATAGCGATTTATAAAATACGTAACTTTGTTATTTATCTTGTAAATGTTATCGGTATGAAGATAGGTAAGTTAACATACGATATATTCAACTCTGAGGAGTCTAGACAGATTTTAGAAGAGATGGGTTTCAATGTAGGTTATTTATCTGTGGATAGAACTGATAAACCATATCTAGATTTAGTAGAGATTATGTATGAAAAACGTATAAAATTATATGATTACCCTATACTTCGATATGAGTTGCTTAACTTGTTACATGATAGAATAAGACGTAAAGTCGACCATCCTAAAGTAGTTACAGATGATGGCTTTGTTGATTATGATGGTAAGGGTAATGATGGTGTTACAGGGACTAGGGTAGGTTCTAAGGACGTATCTGATAGTTTGTGTGGTGCTATTCAAAATGCGTTACAAAGTACTGTATCTGATGCTGAGGGTAATAATGGTACGTTTAGTGATTTCTTAATGGCTAATCGAATAGGTTCATATGCTGGTATAGATGCACCAACTGATATATCAGTTGAAGAGATGATAGATAGGCAGATAGATGATATGATTGAAGAGATGGAGATTAATGGTTTCTATTAGATTGGGGTATATATGGCATGGTATGATTTATTTGTAAATCGTAGGGGTTTACAAGATACTAGCATTTCTAGTGACATTATCGATGAGGTAGGTACAATAAAAGAAAGCGTACCTAATGATGTTGTTAGAGAGGTTAAGATTGTTGAGGATAATAGGGGTAATACTTTCTTTGATGGTAATATTGAAAGTATACACTCTAAACCTATTAATGAAGGTTCTGTTAGTCTATCCCCTAGTAATTTACAACAATTATTAGGGACAGATGATAAAAATACTTTAGGTCAAATTGTTGAAGGTATTAGAGGTGATTATTCTTTAAAAGAGATTTTTGCTGAGAACGAAGAGATGTCTAAGGATTCAGTGATTGGTTCTGCTATGGAGATTATTGCCGATGATGCATGTACTCCTGATGAGACAACAAATAAAGTTATTATGATTGAATCTTCCGATGAGGGTTTGAAAAAATTCTTAGAAGATTTCTTGATTAACAATATTAAAATTGATGATAGAGTATGGTCTTGGGCCTACGAGATTGTTAAACATGGTGATTTCAAGCTAAGGCGAAGAGAGTACTACGCTGGTTCTGCTAATAGTGGTATTAAATCCGTATACTATGAAGATGTTATTAATCCTTATTTAGTATCACGTATAGAGTATATGGGTAATGTACTTGGTTATGAGGATGAGGACTATTTATTTGATAGTGGTAGTTATCAAGATGCTGGTCAGTTCACTTCTGGTACGGTGGGTGGTAGTGCTAAGTTTGAGAAGAGTGATGAGTTTGTACATTTCATTTCTTCTAAACTTTCTAAACGTGAGAAGATTAAGTTAAATGTTAGGAAGTCTGATAATACACAAGAGGAAGTAACATGCTATAGGGTAGTAGGTACTTCTATTGTAGATAGTGCTAGGACTATGTTTAGAATTAATGCACTAATTGATAATATTCTTGTTTTATCACGTATTGCACGTTCAACTCAATTTAATCTTGTTAAGATTGAGGTTGGTAATGCTAACGCTGGTCAAACACAACAAATGCTTTCAGATGTTAGACGTAGATTTCAAGCTAATTCTAAGATGACTAAGGGTGTTGGGTTTAGGTCTGACCCATCACCTGTTCCAATCAATAGTAACATTTATTTACCTACTAGAGATGGTAAAGGTGATGTGACTGTTGAGAGCATTGGTGATGGTGTTGACGTTCAATCTATTGTTGATGTTGATTATTTTACAGATAAGCTTTTTGCGAGTTTAAAAGTTCCTAAACAGTATTTAGGTTTTGCTGAATCATTGGGTTCTATGGGTAACAATTCACTTGTTAAACAAGATTTAAGGTACGCACGTTCAATTTTAAGGGTTCAACAAATTTTGATTAATGGTATTACTGATTTGTGTGAAAACTACTTAAAATATCGTGGACGTGGTTCTGATGTTGGTGCATTTAAGATTTATATGCGTCCATTACCAACTAGTGAGACATCTACTAGGGTTGAGGAATTTGTATCTAATCTTCAAATGATAGATTCAAGTAGTGCTTTCTTAGACTCATATGCTGATTACATTGATAAGGCTAAATGGCTTAAATCAATGTTAAATCTTGCTAATATTGATGCGAATGAAGTTGCAACAGATAAATTTAAAGACATTCTATCTGCTTTAGAAGATGGCACTTATGATGAGGGCGAATTCGCTACTGAAGAACCTAGTGGTGAAGAGGATGCTCCGTGGTAATTAAATAGTGTTGTTTTTATAAGATATATCTTGTATAATAGTATTAGTTATACAAGATATATCTTTTTTTTATTTTAGGTGGTTGAGATGGGTTTAAAGATTAAAAATGCACCTTGCTTTAATTGTGGGGATAGATTTGTTGGTTGTCATAGTAAGTGTGATAAGTATAAGGAATTTTCTGATAGTAGGAATGTCAATAGAGATGTTAGATTACAAGAAATAGATGTTGATACATATTATAATCGTAAACATATTTCTATGCGAAGGAGATACTCATGAGTTTATTTGATGAATTACAGAAAGCTATTTTAGATGGCGATATGGATTTAGTTGCTGATTTACGTAGACGTATCATGCAGGGTGAGAGGGATGAAAGTTTAGATAAGAATATGATACAAGCTATAATTAAAAAAGAGCCTGGTAGGGTTATTCGTTCAATCATTAATTCTGATGATTTGGATGAGATTTCTTGTTTTAAAGCGTGTAGTTCATTGTTAACACATAACATTATCGAGGCACAAATAAATAATAGAAGCATTGATGATTATCCTATTAATGAATTATACATTATTTTAGGTACATTCATTAATGATGGTTTAGATAGAGGTAAAGATGACTTTAAAAAATTTGTTACAAAAAGGTACAAGAGATTCATTTAACCTTGATTTGGAAGATATTCTAAATGAGGAGTATCTTCCTTTTTCTTTTTTAATTGATAAAAATAGAGATGCTAGATATTATGAAGATTTCTTAACAAAATATCAAGCAATAGCTTTTGATAGTAGATATGATAAACTTCTAAAAGAGGGTAAATCATTACAATCTATTAATGAGGCAACAAAGAAAGAGTTGCTAAGTGGTGCTGAAAGTAAAAGAAAAGCTAGGGCAAAAAAGTTAACTACTACATACAAAGGTGTTAACAATGATGGGTGTATTGAGTTTGTAACGAATAGTCAATATACACCTAATAAGAAATATCAACAAAAGATAAAGTTAAATGATGTCAAGGATATAAAAGCATTAAAAGACTTTAAGAAGTCTGAGATAACACGTTTATTACTTGATGGTGATTTATCAGTATATTGCAGTTGTGAGGATTTCCTATATAAAGGTTATAAATATATGGCTTGGAATATGGGTTATGGCTTAGATAAAGAAAATAGATTTCCTAAAATTAAGAATCCAAATTTAGAGGGTACTATTTGTAAGCATCTGATAGCTGTTTTATCTGTTATGTCTTTTAATAACAATAAAATAACAACTGACTTGTTTAAAACTAAAGTAGTTGGTTCTTTGCGAGATAAAAAGAGTAGTAATTTATCTAAATTACGGAGTAAAGAGGCTTTAACAAAGCATAAAAATAGGTGGAATGGTTTAGGCAAGGATATAGCAAAAGGTAGAAATGCTAGGTTAAGGAATAAAAATAAGGCAATTAGTGTTTCTAAAGGTAGGCATAGGTAATTATAAGTAAATTAGTAAGGTACTATATATAAGATTAGTACTAAATTTATATAAGTTTAATACGTTAAATGCGTTTTTTGAAGTAAAGGGGTATTTCTAGTGTCTACATATTTAGTTAAGTATAGGTTAGATTCTAAAGTATTCAAAGATGTCTTTGGTGACAATTTAACGTCTGTTTTTGATTTACCAGAATTGAAAGAGACAAACATTAAGAATAAAAAAGCAAAAGATATCTATGAGACTTTGTTAAGTCAGTCTAGGCTATATAACGTAAACTCAACTCCGATAAGCGACTTGTTTGTTAAACTAGATAAACAGTATGGTCTATCCGAGGGTTCTGAAGTATGTTGTGTGTATACAGATAAGCAAGTTGATACGTATAAGTTTTTAGGTATGGACGTATCTGATGACTTTAATGTGTACATTAAAACATACAGTGGTTCTATTCGTGTTGAGAGTTTGTATAATAGGGATTTAATTCTTAATTCTAATTGTGAATTTGACAGAGGTCAAACAAAAGGTAAGATTTCGAGAAGTAGAGCCAAAGAGATTGCTAATGAAGTATTTAGTGAAAATGGTATGGGTTATGATATCGCACGTGCAGTAGCTACAGCTTTGAAATGTGGTGGTGCATACTCATTAGCTAGTGGTGTTAAGAAGATGAGTATCAGTAGTACAGAGGAGGCAATGGATTTATTGTCTAAGAGCGTTCTTGCTGATATTGTTAGAAATTACACTGGTGATAATGGCTCTAGTTCAGAGAATGATGTTTTCGATAGTATTGTTTATAATATCGTAAAATCAAAAGTAAATGTACAAAATATGGCTGTTTCTGATGAGACAGTTAATGATATTGTATTTGTTACATTAAAGTACTTATTCTATTATTGGGGTACAATCGCTGGTTTATATTCTAGGGTTAAAGTTGTATTGGGTTCTTTAGATACACTGTCTTATATTGCTAGGTTGCAGTTAGGTGATACAGATTTCTTCGCTCAATATAAAAATATGTATGAGTTTAGAGAGATGCATCCTAGTGAAGAGTTTGATAACGCAACTGAGTTGGCTGAACAGCCAGCTGTTGGTTTCTCTTTAAGTGGTATTGTTAAGACACATGCGTATACAGATTATCTAGCTATTAAAGGTGCTAGTGATATCATGCTTAATATTGATAGTGCTGAAGCTTTTAAAAACTTTAATGATATTCTTATTTCCAATGTTGATAATACAGACCAAAATTCTTTGGGTGATATTGAAACATTGTCTAATGAAGAGTTACAGGCTTTAGCTAATATCGATGCATTACGTTATATGACTAGTGATGATTCTTCATTAAATCCTAGTGCATACGATTTATCTGACAAGGATGAGAGGGATTTGTACTTTGATAGTGTTGTTAGGACATATGATAAAAAGTTCAAAGCATATAAACCTGTTAAAGATACTGGGATTGTAAATTCTTTGTTGGATACTGTTGAGAATGGTACTATTAACTCCTTAGAGTTGATTACTAGGGATGCTGAAGATGATGGAATTACTGATGTTATTTCATTGACAGGTACTGAGTTACAGATTGATACAGATAAGAAGATGTTACGTAGGATTCTTATGCTAGTTCATAAGATGAGTACTAAGTTATTGAAGAAATTCTTATAATATGGATAATGTTATCACAAAAGATAAAGTTACCTACATTGATACTGAGTGGATTAAAAAATTACATTCATTTAGTAGTGTTAATAAGTTTTTTATAAAATCAACTCAGTTTGCAAAAAATGGTGAAAAGAAAAAGGTACGAGAACTTAGAGACAGTAGAGATTATGTTAGGGTGTCTGTTTCAGATGATGATAGTGAGTTTATTAATATCTTGGGATTATCTGTTAATGTATTGAATGGTGATATAGCTTTAGGGTTAAATGTTACAAGTGATTATATTGTTATAGGTAATATATCTAGCGTTATAAAATCCTCATTTAAGGTTAAAAACTTGCCTGAGTATTTTAATATCAATATGTTTTTAACTATGGTTAAGTTTAACATTGAAATGCTTGAAAATAGTATAGTTACTGTTCTTAGGGGTATGTATGAGAGTACATTACCAGATAGTCAATCAAATTCTATTGTATATGCTATTGTTAGGCAAAAGTCTGAGTTATCTGATATAGACAAATTTATAACAGATGTTATGGACATGATTTCTTGTGGGTATAATCCTGTGAGGGGTTTTATAGATTCATGTGTGTCATTATCTTGTAAGTTACAATCACAGGCTGTATTATTCTATGGTTCTTTTATAGAGAATATTTCTAGTGATGATATAGTAAACACATATCAGTATGTTATTAAAAATAGAGATTCGCTTGATTGGTCTGATATTATTAAGACTTCAAAACCTAATTTAGATTTATTGACATTATACTATATCTCAGAGGGAGTTCCTGTTGCGTATCTTATTGCATTGCTTTCTTATGGCTTCTTAATAAAACAGAGAAAGATAGAATATGCATCTAAGCCTAATGTAAATAAAGAGATAGAGTATAGTAGATTTCTACATAGAGTAGCTAATTCTATACAATCAAATAATTATAGTAGGGATAGCGTAAAGACTATCGTTTATAATATAATTGATGTTTTTATATGTAAGGGTAAGTTTAATCTACTACAGTATGCTATTGAGAATGATAAAATATCAATAGTTGAGTATTTATTAAAGTCATTGAATGTTGATTGGGTACTGAGTGATAATAACATTTCAGTGGAGTGGTTTTCAGCTTTAGTTGTTGATTATATTAAGAATTTATACCCATTAATATATAATGGCTCTTTATATCGAAAGACTATGTTGAGTAGGCAAAAAGATTTTATTAGGGTTTCTATTCCTAAGTTGTATCATGTAGGTAAATTGGTAGATGATATTTCATATCCCTTATTGGGGTTATTTAAATAGTAAATTAGTGAGGTTTCAATGAGAGGTTATCTCTTTTATAAAGATAAGACACTTCTAGAATTGAGAAAGTTTTTAACTGTAGGTGATTCTATTTTTGGTAAATTTAGACCACAAGCAGTTTCTTTTATCAAGTATGCTAAGAGTGACTTAGATTCTGAGTTAGAATTAATGGCTCAGAATGGTAATTTTAGTTTAGAGAGTATCAACTTAGAAAATGTGTTTCCTACTAAGTATAAGTGGTTTGTTAAAGATGTAAAGCTTAAATCTCTTAGGAAATATTTACATGAGGTTGAGAGTAGAATTGGTGAGTTTCAGGGTGGTAAGGAAGATAATCTTCGCTTATTGGTTGGTATTCACTTTTTAAGGTTTTTATTACTTTCTAAGATTGTAACATTGTATGTTTCTACGTACAGTGAGATGAGACGTGTTGGTCTTGATGCTGATAAGTTAACTTTGAATGATTTAGGATTAGGTCAATCTATTTTGAAATATATTAATTCATTTGAGGAGTTTGATACTAAGACTATTGATGATTGGTTGGCTTTGAGTGTGGATAGTTCTACAATGAAATATTACTTCTCAACTATGAAAAGGATTATGACAATCTTAGATTTCAGATAATAGGGGTTATACATGTATAGTATTAGTAATTACTTTCCGTTTTTAGATAAGGCGGATTTTGTTAAAAACGTGCGTGAGGTTCATGCAGTTGAAGAGTTCTTAGGTTATGAGCCTTTAGTTGTTGATTTAGATTCATCTACTAAAGATTCATCTAAAAAAGTATTTAAAGCCTATAGGATTATGCCTAGTAATACACTATTCTTAGCAGAACTACCTAATACTGTTTTCAATATTTTTAGTGGTACATTCGGTAGTGAGATTATTGTTGATATTATGGAATTTGACTATCAAGCTGTTGCTAACTTGATTGAGGTAGATTTAGTTAATGACATTGATAGAGCAATATTCCAATGCAATGGTGCTTATCTTGTTGAGGATATTTTAACAGATACATTCATTAATGCATGTGCTAATGGGTTGGATGTATCATCTGAGACATATTCTGAATATAAGGTATTAGAGGATTCAGATAAACTAGATACAGTGTCTATGTCTGAGTGGTTGTTTAGTAATGAACATATTGATGAAAGTTATATTATGGAGTCTGCGTTAGATACATTACAACTTCTAAAAGATAGACGTAAAAAAGGTAAATCTAATGATGCTGAAGATATTAAAGGTAAGGACGCTGTATATACTTGGTTAGATGCTTATTTCTCTTTACCAGAGGGTGAGGAGATGAAGAGTGGTGGACGTGAGGTAGTTCCTTTACTTATTGGGCCGACTGCTGTATTTAAATCTGCTACTGTTAAAGAGTTGTGTAAAAAATATAACTATAGGATGGTTGACTTTAGGGTTGCATTTACTTCTAGGTTGGACTATAGTGGTTTATTCCAAATTGGTGAGGTAGAGGGTAAGAAATATAGTTATGCTTGTCCTATGGAAGAGATTGTAGTTTGTTCTGATGGTTTCCGTGAGTTTTGTAAACAATCATACCAGAAATTAGAAGATATTCTACAAAAAGGTTATACTGAGTCTAGTGTAGCATCTGATGGTAATACTGTTGAGACCGAGAAAAAATATTTAACTGATGAGCAAAAAACTAAGATTGTTGAACTACAATTACAGTATAAAAACTATATGCGTACACCAGTTCTATTCTGTGATGAAATTACACGTTGTAGGGATAAAGGTGTAAATGGGATTTTGGTACAACTTCTCAATCAGAAGAAGTTAAATGATATGACTTTGAATGGTTGTAAATTTGTTGCCGCTACTAACTTAGACATTCAAAAAGGTGTTGAGCGTGAGGAATATCGTATGGAATTAGATATGCTTTATGACGTTAACACTGATTTAGACGTAGCATACTCTAATAGGTTTATTCCTTTAAAAGTATATCCTAATGACGTAATGGATAGGTGGTTTGAATGGGCAAGTGGGACTACTGATAAGAGAGGCTTTAAAGGTGTAACTAATATTCATCCTGTTGTATTAGAGTTTTTAAATAATAATCGTGACATGGTGTATACAGATAAGCCTGTATTGGATGCTATTGCTGAGGGTTTATCTGATAATGAACAGCGTACACAAGTATTCCCTAACTATCGTACATGGGATATGTTGTCAGATTATTTGTACTCAGTTGATAAAACTGCTGAGGCTGAAAATGATGGTAAAGAAGATAGTGGTGAGGAAAAACTTTACAAACGTAAAATCTTAGAGGGTTATGTTTCTAAGTGGTGTTGTGAGAAGTTTATTCCTTTCTTAGAATCTAAAGGTTATAGTAACTACGATGATGTAAAAGAACCTGTTAAAGATGATGTAGGTGACTTCTTATCAACTGCTTTAGAGACAGGTTCGCCAGCAATGTTAATTGGCCCGTCAGCTTTGGGCAAGACAAGTCGTGTTAAACAGTATATGAAAAAGGCTAAGATTAAAACAGGTTTAGAGCCTGTATTAATTAATGTTAACTTAGCTAGTAAAGATGCTGTTGACCTTATGGGTATGCCAGTTAAACAATCACTAACAGAATATGTTGGTGGTGGTATTCTTAAAGGTAGTGGTCTTGATGATGTATCTAAAGAGTTACAAAGTGTAGTAGCTAATGTGTCTGCTGACATTAAGTATGGTATGACTGATATCATGACTTTGAGAGCCCCTGATAAGACAATTAAAGATAGGTTTGTAACAGCACTTAAAGAGGGTAGAGAGGTTATCCTATTCTTTGATGAGGTTAATAGGGTAAGTTCTAATACTGTTACATCTGCCGTATTTGAAGTTATTTCTGACTATCGTTTCGCTGGTGTTGACTTCTCTAATTATAAAGATAGAGTTAAGGTGGTTGCCGCTTGTAACATGGCTTGGGAAGGTATGGATGATGAGGCAGGTGGTTATGGTGATACAGGTACACTTGACCCAGCCTTTGCCGCTAGGTTCTCAATCTATTGGAAGAAAAATTATGATGAGAATGACGTAGCTTCATGGATTGAGTTTATGGAATCTCAAAAAGAAGATGGTTTAATTGATGGTACATTGATTGAGTTCTTCAAGGGTTTAGATACAGAGCAAGCTTTAAAAATTATGGCTAGTGTAGAAAAACGTACATTGGAAGATGCACAACCATCTACACGTAACATGTTACAATTATCTAAAGATATTAAATCTATGCGTGGTAAGAGACAAGAAAATGGAACATTTAAAGCTAAGGCTTTCAATGGTAAAATCTTGTTTACCGATGATGTAGTAATGCAGTTTGAAGATTTAATCTTAGAAAGGCAGTCTGATTCTTTAGAAAGTCATGCTCAAAAAACAATTAAGTTCTTGGATTCATTATTATATGGTAGTGATAATTGGGAATCTTTACTAATTGGTGATAGTGTTAAAGTTGGGGATACATCAATTTCTGCTAGTGATATTGTTGATAGTTTGGCTCAGTGTAGAGATGATTTAAAACAATTTACACTTAAACCTATGTCTGCTGATGATAGAGTTGAATGTAGTGATACTATTGACTTAGTAGAAGATTTAGCTGGTTTTGTAAGGCAATTAGATATCAATACTAGTAATAAACGTGAAGATATGTTTAAAATGTATCTAGGGGAAAGTATTTTAGGTGAGTTTACTAAATACTTCAATAATACATTTGGTACTAATCTTGATGAGGATATCTCTATTGAACAGTTGAGTGATAAAACTCTTATTATTCCATTTATGAAGATTGTACAACGTAACTTCTCTAAATATAGTGGTAATACTGAGAGCATTGTTAAGTATTGTTTAGATTTGTGTAATGATTTCATGGAGGCTCATGGTAAAACATTGCCTAATGAAAACTATGCAATGTTCTTAACAGGGATTAAAGACATTTTACCTAATGCTGATAACATGGTACTTTTCTTAAAGAGGTCTGGTGAAAATCTTGAAGAGATGTATCAACTAGCTGAGGGTGTTGGTGATGATTGGATTATAGATATTACTAGTGATTTTGGTAATAAAGTATCTAGAGAAGATATTGAAAATATCAAAAAAGCAATTAAAGAAAGTAAAAAATCTAAGACACCTAAGAATGTTAAATACAATGTATTATAATTAATTTATGGGATAGAGGTGTTATATTCATTATGATTTTGTCTTGGATATACACCTCTATTACTTTATGGAAAGAGATATAGATATGCTAAGTTTTAAACATGTTAATGATTTTATTTCTAGATTACCTATTGATACGTTACCTGATTTTGGTGATAATATTGTAAGTAGTGGTGATTTAGTTGAGTGTTATGCACCAGATTTTGACTTCTCAGTTTTAAATACTGCAATTCGTTCTTATAACCCTTATAGTTCTAAGATTATTGATAATGGTGTAGATTTTGTTGAATTAAATGATACAATTTATGTTGATGGTCTTAAAGTAGATGTAAGATATTATGTTTCTATGGGTGCATATGGTAGTGGTACTATTGTTAAAGTAGTAACAGATGCTGTATATTCATTTGTTAAGGGTGAGTATAGGACTTTTAGTGGGTTTAATACATATAATGCTTTCATTGAAAAATTTGTTGTTTAATTGATTTGGGGGATTATTAATGGGGTTATCTATTAATGAGCGAAATAGGAGAAAGAGAGTATTAGACTATATTAATAGCTTATCTACTGAAGAGGTAGAGGAGTTAAAAAGTTATAATACAATCACAGAATCTCTTAATAGTGGTAAGTATGTCAACATGCAAGCCATTCAAGATATATTAGACAATAATACTTTTGAAAAAATTGTATTTGGTGAGGGTGATTCCTTTGATGATAATAAGGCAGTAATTAGCTTGTTCTTCATGTCTAATAAAAATGTAAAATTGTCTGAGGGTTCTAAAAATGTATTTAGGATTATAATCAAACGTGATTTATATTCTAGAGATGATGAAAAGTACTTTTATGTTGAGAGTGGTTTTGATGATAAGATATACAGTATTACTGACTTTAACGAATCACCTATAAAATATAACACTAAAGAAGCAACAATGACATTCGATTTGTTGGTAGATAAGTGTGATTATAATTCTATTTACGATTTGATGTTGCCTTTAGTTGAAAACAATTTAAAGCGTTTTGACTTAATGGCATATTCTTTGTTTAAGTCAGATTCTATTAAACATTTGAGGAATTTCAATATTTCTACATTAGCTGTTGGTCTACATAAAAAGACAGGTAGGTATATTTATCACTATAACCCTAGATTTATTCTTAGGGAAGCGTTAGAGGAATATGTTAATAGGGGTAGTTTATATAATTCATTGCAGGATTGTTATGTGTACTTGTTAACATTCTTTATTGCTCATGAGATGGCACATTTGATTACTAACAATCAAGTTCATTTTAGTGGTGGTAATAGCGATGTTGATTTAGATGGTACATATGCTAGTGGTGGTATGGATAACGTAGTTATGGATGGGTTTATTAATGCTAAACTTAAAGTAGCATTAGCTAGAACTCCTAACCTAACACGTAATGGTTCTGCTAGTGGTGTATTCCCAGCTAACTGTATTAAAGATACAATTCATATGAGGGTACAGCATAATGTAGGTTTAAAGAAATTTAAATCTGCTGATGATATGGTTAATACAGTTGTTGCTACACTAAATAAGGTATCAGGTTTAGATAAAGAAGCAACAGTTGATGTAAAGAAGTGTAAAGATAGTTTAAGTGGCTATTGGGGTGCTGATGTTTTTTGTAATTTCTTTGTAGGTTCTGCTTTCAGAGAGTTACGTGCTAGTTCTCATATATTCCAAAGGGTTATCACTGATGTTGTTAGGGTATTGACAAGTGGTAAGATATATTGGAGTAAGTCTGGTGGAATTACTGATGAAGAAAAAGTATCTGATAAAGAGATTTTACCTAATGGTACTCTTGTAAAAGTTAAGGGTACTAATATTGTGGGCATTATTAAGGGGTATAAACCTGTTAAAAAAGACGACTATATTACTCTAGATGTATATACAGTTAATAAAGCTAAGATTGATAGTGTTGATGTTACTGACTTAGGTAACGATGCTAAATTAAACTCACCTGTGTATATTGATAGTGGCGATTTCTATGCTGATTTAGATAGGAAATATATCATACCTATTGATGGCTCTTATGGTTCATGGGTAGAAGGTACTACTGAAGAGAAGACAAGTTTATCTGCTGAAGATTTAGCTGATGATTCTTCTAATAGTAATGATTCTAGTAATGACATGGGTGATATGGGTGGTGGAACACAGCCTAAGTCCGTTAAAGTCGGTGACATAGTATGGATTTCTAAGAAGAAGAAATTTGGTATTGTTACATCGATTGTAAATGGTTCATTCCATGTAGAAGATGTGAGAGAAGAACCTTGTATTGTTTTAGACGATTCAGATAATCATTTATAGTGGAGGTATAAAATAGATGGCTAAAAAACAGTTAAAGAAAAGAATATTTGTACCTACAGGTAATGATTTAGGTGAATTTACTATTTTTGATTTACAGCCAGTAGATGTTACTTTTGTTGATAGTGATGACAATTCACAACAAAGTAGTGGCGATAGTAAGATGGGTGGTTCTAACAGTTCCATACCTGACCCTGTAGATAATAATCCTTTGAGTAAGGGTAATAGTTCCAATGGTTCACAGGGTTCTAGTGGTGGTAAAGATGCTAATCCTTATGCTAATAATAGTAGTGATAATAATTCAAGTGATGAATTTTCTAAACAAGATAGAGATTTAGATAATGACCTTTATGGTGAGGATTTAGATACTGATAGGGAAGAACAGAGCAACAATAATAATTCAGATGGTGAAGGTGGTTCATCTGGAGATGATGGAAGTGGTGAGAGTGGTGGTTCTTCTGGTGGAATGGCATCAGAGGATAATTCCTATGCACCACCTAATTATGATGGTTCTTCTAATATGGGCGATGATAGTAGTTCTTTAGATAGTACATCTGAAATGGAAGATGCATTAAATAAAGAGCAAGAGAATATGTCTGATACTGCTAAGGAGAGAGCAAGTGAGGTTAGTGGTGAGAATTCACAATCTTCTACTTCTCAAAAAGGGGATAACTCGAATCAACAGAGTGGTGATAAATCACAAAATGGTGGACAATCTCAGTCAGGTGATAGTTCTCAACAAGGTGATAATTCTCAGTCAGGTGATGATTCTAATTCACAAGGTGGTGAGGGTTCTCAATCACAAGACAATCAAGCAGGTAGTGGTAGTAGAGGTGACAAAGGGAATAAATCTAATGATGACTTCAAAAAGGCACATGATACTAAAGGCAATGACTTAGATGATACTGATGGTAAGGGTATTGTTGATAAGATTGTTAGGGAAGCCGCTAAACGTATGCAAGAAGAGTTAGATAAAGATGAGACATTAGCTAATACTAATCAACAATCCTTAGATAACTATAAAGACTTTGGTGCTGGTACTATGACTACATTATTTAAAGGTAATAGTATGGTTGCTGATTGGAAAGCTAAATTAGAAAAGCTTTTCAGAAAAGCATTAGGTCAACGCATTACGATGAATCCTAATATGATTAACAAGAGGATTGAGGATGCTCCTCCTGGTAGGGAAGATATTGAAACACAAATGATTAAAGTTGCTGTTTTAATTGACTGCTCAGGTTCAATGGGTAGTGGTGCTTTTAAGAAAGTTATTATGCAGATGGATGCAATGATTAAGGCTGATAAACAGATGAGGAATGTATTATTCTACATCATACCTTTTGAGGCTTGGAGTGCCGCTGAATGTGTTAAGCGTATGGTTAAGTGTAAAGGTACTAAACTTAAAGCTGAATTGATGAAATTTAGAGCAGAGGGTGGCACTAATATTGTTCCTGGTGTTCATGCAATGATGAAGAAAGTTAAGAATCCAGACTCTATCATTGTGTTGTCTGACTGTGGTGTTACTGTTAGTACAACTGTCTCAGATTCTACCTATCAAAAATGGTTAAAGAAATATCGTGATAGGATTATTTGGGTATTAACTAGTAAGAGGGATATTTCTTATATGAGTGCGATTGACCCTTATGCTAAAAAACAAGATAGGTATGTAGTATTTAAGGGCAATGGTGATTAATTTCACGTAAAACATATAAATATTTTTGCACATATTATATATCAATATGTACAATATGAGAGGATATGCACATTTTGTATATCCTCTTTTCTTTTAATGGTCTATCATGCAGATATTTATGGTAATAATGTTTTCAAGATATATAAATTGGTGTACATTATAGACCTTAAAAGTAGATTTTGTATTTCAATTTTATACATATTGTTAACTAGCTTGTTGTTGGTTGATAATGTTTTATGTTACTTTGGGGGTATTAAGGTACAACATGAATAATAGTGAAAAGACATACTTATCAGATATTTCTGTATTTGATAGGAGTGTATACGAGAGTAATGTACCTACGGATTCTACCTCTAATTCTGTTCTAAGGGTAATTAGAGGGCCGCTTGCTGAGTGGGATTCTCTAAATAGGAATGGTAGAAAGTATTCTGAGAAGTTGTGGGATAATGTTCTTGCTAGTCCATACGTAACAGAACAGTTAATGTATAATACCCTATATGGTGAGGCTAATCACCCCGCTGATAGGATGGAAGTAGATTTTGAGAGGGTTTCTCATAGGATTGCTAAGATGTGGAAAGTGCCACAATCTAACCAAATCTTCGGTGAGATACATATTCTTGATACTCCTTTTGGTAGAATCATTAATACATTATATGAGGCTGGTGGTGTTATCGGCTATTCATCTAGGGCTGGTGGTGCGTTACATCAACGTAAGGATTATATTGAGGTAGATGAAAATCAATATAACTTTATTACATTTGATGCTGTTCCATTTCCGTCCGTTCAGTCTGCACGTCCAAATGATGTTGTAACTGAGGGTGTAGTTGAAAAACAGGCACTAGAGACAAATGTTCATAACGCTCTTTTTAAAATCATTAAAGAGTGCGATGAAAAGGACTTTAAAAATATTAAGTCCTTTATATATAGCATTGATGGTTATGACTTAACACCTGAGAGGTTATTACTTGAAAGTGTTGAGGATATAATCGTTGCTAAACGTGATGAAGCTGTTGTAGATGACGGAGACACTATTGAGGTTATTGATGATAGTGAATCACAAATTGATACTTTACAGCGAACACTTCAATCTATTAAGGCTCAGAAACAATCTCTTGAAAAAGAGAATGAGGGTTTGAAACAAAGTTTAGATAATGCTCTAAATAAAATTTCAAATGTACTTCAAGACTCTAAAAATAAAGAGGTTGAGATACAATCTGAAGTTGAAAGCCTAAAAGACACTATTGCAAGGAAAGATGCACAGATTATTGAGTTGCAAAATGAGATTGATGAGTTACAGTCTGATTTAGATGAATTAAATTCTATTGAGGAAGCCTGTAAGGCATTAAAGTATCAAAATACTTCTCTAATTCAAGAGGGTGTGACTACATCTAATAGAGAGTTAGAACGCAAGCTAGATGAGAGTTTAAAAGCTAATAAGTCTTTAAGTGAGGATAATAAAAATCTTTCACAAGGTAAAGACAAATTAGAAAATGAATTATCTGAAGCTTATGATGAGATTGCATTAGCTGTTACTGATATTAATAAGAAAGATGCGTTAATTCAAGCACAGCAAGATACAATCACAGCTTTAAAAACAGATGTACAATCACTAACTGAGGAATTAGATGGTGTTGAGGGTGGTTATCAATCTGCTATTGATAGGAGAGATAACCAAATTGAAGAATACGAACAGAAGATTAAAGACTTAGAGGCAAAAATTAGAAAACTTTGTGGTGAGGTTGATTCACTTGATGAATCTTATAATTCCATTAAAGCTGTAAATAAATCAATCAAACATGATTTAATTTCAGTCATTGCTGGTAATTATGGGTTAACAGTAGAATCTGTTCAGTCTAAGTTGCCTGTAGGTTTTAGTAAATCTGATGTGTATTCTATTTGTGAATCTATGAGTAATAACAATAGTATGAATACATTTAAAAATTCTATTGTAGATACTCAAATTGTTAATGAATCTTCCCGTGTTAGAAAAGAGAATATCGTAAATGCTAAACCTAGAGTTTGTGAGTTATTCTCTAATCGAAGGGGTTAGTGTTCATTACTATATAAGTTAGTATAAATTTTATTTTAAGGGAAATAATTTAACATATGAAAACAAATATTTATGAGCAATATCGTCCATTGTTGGAATCTTGGAGTGCATATACAGATGTAGTTAAAGAACATGTAGAGGGTTATTCCGATGTAGAAGCAACTCAACTTTCTTTGTTGCTTGAAAACACAAAATCTGAATTAGAAATGACTAAGGGTCGTATGATGAATGGTACAGCTATTCATGAAGGTACTGACATTTCTATGGTTAACACTTTCACTTCTAATGTGTTCGATATTATCACAGCTGTCATGCCTAATTTGATTGCTAATGACATTGTGTCCGTGCAACCTCTTGACCGTAGGAATGGTCAAGTATTCTTCTTGAAATTCACTTATGGTAACAACAAAGGTGGTATTAAAGCTGGTACTGATATGATTTCATCTCAACGTGGTTTCACTGGTGGTGATTTCAGTGGTGAACACGTAAGTGGTGAGTCTTTGACTATCACAGGTGGTAATGTATCTCAAAAAGTATTGCATACACCTATCAAACCTGGTACATTCCGTTTGACTTCTGTAGATAAAATCGGTGCAGAGTTAATCGATGTTCCTGATGCAACAGGTAAAAAAGGTACTATTACTGATACAGCAAGTACTGGTTTAGGTGCTGGTACTGTTGATTATGTTACTGGTGAAATCACATTGACTGGTGTAACAGTTGCACATTTGGAAGCTGATTTTGATTATGACCAAAATAGCTTTGATGCTCCTGTAGACCAAGTTGATGTACGTGTAGTTTCTGAGCCAGTAGTTGCTCGTCCACGAAAATTAAAATCCGTAAACATATATGCGGCCGCATAGAAGAAATTCTGTGTTGAATAACTCTATTAATTGCTGGGAAGTCTTAAAGGTTTTACGCTTTATATTAATATAAAGAGTTGAAAGACAGAAACAAGGTAAAACATGACCTATGCTGAAATAAAAGATATGGTATAATATAACTTGGTGCAAAGTTTGTATCATATTGCTAAGGGTTTGTATGTAAAATAGATTATCAGCAGGTGGTAATTATGGGTAAAGTAGAGGGTGTTGATTATGTCGTTTGTCCTGTTTGTGGTAAACACTATAAAAAGATAACAGGTGGGCATATGATGACACATGGTTTAAATATTTCTTCTTTTAGGGAAAAATTTGGTGATATTCCTACAGAATGTGAAAATCATATAAAGTTAAAGAGCATTAACGAGAAGAGGGTTATGAGTGATGAATCTTTTAGAAAGCATAGGTCTGAAAGTTCTAAAATGCAGTGGAAAGATTCAAAAATCAGAGAGAAAAGGGTTAATGCAATTCGTAAGCATCATAGTGATGAGTCTTTTAGGGAAAGATGTAGAGAACATTCAAAGAAGGTTTGGATGGATGATGCTTATAAGAAAGAGAAAGTATCTAGAATGTTAGAGTCAAATAAGAAGCCAGAGGTTAAAGCTAAGAGGTCTAAGAATATGTTACGTTTGTGGCAGGACCCTGAGTTTGTACGTAAGGCATTTGATATGCAGTCTAGGTGGATTGATTTTATTGATTGTTATGGTAATCTTATAAAGCTGAAGAGTTCATATGAGTTTAAGATTTGTACCTTACTGGGTGAGTTGGGTATTAATTATGAGTATGAGTTTAAAAGATTTGGTTACTATTTCAATGGAGGTTATCATTCTTATTACCCTGATATATACTTAAAGGACTATGATTTATATTTAGAGATTAAGCCTGATAAGTTACAAAATACTGATGTAAACATGGCTAAATTTCAGAGTGTACTAAATAGTGGGTGTAATATAGTATATGTTGGTGAAGATTATTTAGATGATAAAGATAAATTACTTGATTTAATTACTACTTCAACGACTATCCGAAAGTAGTGTAAGCTACAAGTAGACGTGAGATTCGTCAAAAGGAGTACGGCTCAAACGAGTGGGTGAGAATCCCTTAAATGGAAAAATAGAGTACCTAAGTCTTTGTTATAAAGATATGGTAGTGATATAGTCTATTCTTATAAGAGATTATAAGATTTACAATGTAACGTGTTGTAAAGTAATGTAAAGTTATATGTTTGACGTGGCATACGATAAAATTGCATAAAATGTAATTTTCAGATTACATTTTTAAGTCGCATGATTCTAGTAATAGAGTCTTGAATAACCTAGTGAATTGCTGAAAAACCGTAAAGCTGTGACACCTAATCATGGGTGACGAAAGTCAGAAACAAGTTCACAGATGGTATAGGGTGAAATAAAAGCATATCGATAAGATATGTCCTAAGTACTATTTATAATTGGTAATCAGCAGGTTTGTGTGATATTTATATCACATGGACTTCAACGACTATCCTGAAGCAATGATACGTCAGAAAATAAAATCATTGTGTATAGACGTGAAATTCGTCAAAAGGAGTACGGCTCTAGTGAGTGGGTGAGAATCCCTTAAATGGAAGTGCTAGGGTGCCTGTTTTAGGTACATGATATAGTCTATTCTCATATGAAAGTATGAGAGTACTAATGGAAACGATTAGTACGTAATATTAAAGTTGAAAATGTCATTCGGCTTAGATATGGATACAGTAATCCTTAAAGCCACTTCTGGTGAAATTGGTTACGAAATTGACAATGAGATTAACGTAGGTTATAATGCTACTATGTTGTTAGTAGCTTAGTAATACATAGTCTCCGTACATAGTGATATGTGCGAAAAATAATCTATTTAATTGCTGGAAAGTCCTAAAGCTAACTAAACTACAACGTAATCATGAAATATGGGTAAGCGTGAGAGTTGCGAAAGCAGAAAAAATTAGTTAGATAGTATAAGGTGAAATAAAAGCTATACAAGGGGTGTATAGTCCTAAGTACTGTAATAATGGATAATCAGCCGCTAAGTCCTTAATAGGGAAAAGTTCAACGACTATCCGAAAGCAACATAGTTTGTGAGTAGATAATGAAAATTATCAAAAGGAGTACGGCTCTAGTGAGTGGGTGAGAATCCCTTAAATGGAAATGGTAGATGTGTGCTTAACAATTAAGTACATAAAGATATAGTCTGCTCTATGGTGAAAGTCATAGAAGGGTATAATGGAAACGATTATACTCGTAACAAAAGGTATGCAAGATTTGTTAAAAATCGCTGGTAGTCAGTCTACTTGGAATAAACTTCCTGAGTATAAAGGTCAAGACGTAAAAACACATGAAGCTACATTGTTTAATGCTATCAATGATGCGTCCAATACAATTCTTGGTAACACTAAACGCTATGAAGCTACATTTATTATCTGTGGTAAAAATGCCGCTACATACATTGAATCCTTGAACACAAATATCGGTCAAGTACGTGAAATCTTCAAACGTGTATCTACAAATGGTATCGTTGGTGGCCCACACTTGGTAGGTATCTTGGATGAAAAATACAAAGTATATAAAAATCCATACTACCCTGATAATGAAATCTTGGTAGGTGCTAAAGGTGAAATGTTCATCGAAGCTGGCTATATTTACGCTCCATACTTGCCTTTATTCGCAAGTCAATTATTGGTTGATGCTGACTTCAAAGCACAACGTGGTTTCTGTACAATTTATGCCAAAAAAGCCGTAAATAAATACATGTACCATCGTTTGACTTTGGTAGACAACAAACAAGTAGCCGCTAACTAATTGATAGTTTAAGCTATAAGTCATCAGTAAACATGACTGTATATAAATACAAAACTAAATAATATATCCATTCAAAGAGGTGTAGTTAATTCTGCACCTCTTTTCTTTTTATTGATTTTGCTATGCGAATAGTGTATAATTTAGTTATAAGGTGTTATATTTTGTGTTAGATTTAAGAGGCGATTAGATTAAAGAGGTGGTTAAATTATGTGTGAGGACAATACTAAAGATAAAAAATCTTTATGGGGTGGTAAAGGTAAGAGAACATATAATAATGGTGTTGTAGCTAAACGATATTTTGAAGGTGAGCAACCTGATGGGTTTGTACTTGGGATGTTACCACGTACCAATGAGCAAAAGGCTGAGAGTAATGCTAAAAGAATTAAGACTACATTAGAGAAGTATGGTGTTTCTAATGTAGCACAGTCTAAAGATGTGTATGATAAGGTGTTAGAGACAAATCTTAAAAAGTATGGGGTTAAGCATCCACAAACTCTTGAATCTCAAAAAGAAAAAGTAAAGAAAACAAATTTAGAGAGGTATGGTACTACTAATGGTAAGGTGTTAAAACCAAAAGTAGATAAGCCAAAAAAAGAGAAAAAAGTAAAATCACCTAAAATTAAGGATACTCGTAAAGGACATTACTATAATAATGGGGTTATCACTAGAAAAATTAAAGAGGGTGATGCTATACCTTATGGGTTTGTAAAAGGGATGCTGTTAAGTGATGAACTTAAACAAAAAAGGTCATCTAAGGCTAAGGAAACATTCCTCAAAAAATATGGTGTAGATAACCCTGCTAAGTCTAAAGAGGTACTTGCTAAGATGCAGAAAACCAACTTAGAAAAGTATGGGGTAGAGTATTCAGCACAAGCAGATGTTGTTAAAGAAAAAGTTAAGAAAACAAACTTAGAGAGATATGGTGTAGAGTATTCTTTTCAAGCTGATTTAGTTAAGGGTAAAATCAAGGCTACAAATTTAGATAGATATGGTGTAGATAATCCATCTAAATCTGATGTTATTAAGAGTAAGATTGTTAAATCTAATCGTAAAAATTTAGGTGTAGATTACCCAATGCAGTCTAAAGAGGTAATGGATAAGTCTAGGGTTACTTCTTTAGAAAAGTATGGTACTGAATATCCTAATCAGTCTGATATTGTTAAATCTAAGATTGATGCTAGTACTTTAGAGCATTATGGTGTTAATCGTGTATGTAAGTTAGATGAATTTAAGCAAAAAGTTGTAGATACTAATAGAGAACGATATGGTGTTGATTATACCTGTTTAATCTATAGTGGAAAGTTAAAGGGTAATGATAGTAGTTACAATCGTTCTTTTGCTGAGTTGTTAGATAGTAACAATATTACATATGAACGTGAGTTTTTATTACAAAAGTACTCATATGATTTTAAGGTTGGAGATACACTTATAGAGATAAACCCTACTGCTACACATAACACTAGATTTAGTCCTTATGGTAAAAATAGGATAGATACTAATTATCACAGAGATAAATCTGAGTTAGCTAGAGATAGTGGTTATAATGTAATACATGTGTTTGATTGGGATGATACTGACAAGGTTCTCAATCTATTAAAACATAGGGATACAGTATATGCTAGAAATTGTGATGTTAGGGTAGTTAACGATATAGATACTAATAAATATTTAGATATGTATCATTTACAAGGGACTTGTAGAGGGCAGAAAATTCGCTTAGGTTTATATCATAATAATCAATTAGTGTCATTAATGACATTTGGTAAATCACGTTTCAATAAAAACTGTGAGTACGAATTGTTACGATACTGTTCACATTACAATGTAGTAGGTGGTTCTGAGAAGTTATTTAAGTATTTTGTAGATAACTATAAACCTAATAGTATTGTTTCATATTGTGATACATCTAAATTTAGTGGTAAAGTGTATGATGCTTTAGGGTTTAAATATATTAAAACTAATTCACCTAGAAAGCATTGGTATAGCTTAAAAGAAAAACGTCATATCACAGATGGTTTATTATTAAGTCAGGGATATGATAGATTATTTAAAGAGAATCATGGTAAAGGTACTTCTAATGAAGAATTAATTTTATCTAGAGGATATTTACCAGTATATGACTGTGGACAAGCTACTTATATTTGGAGAAGTAATGATGTCTGATAAAGTTAAAAAGAAATATTATCATAATGGCATTGTTAATAAAATGTTTGAAGAGGGTAAACAGCCAGATGGCTTTGTGTTAGGTATGCTACCACGTACAAAAGAAAAACAAGATGCTATTAATAAAAAGAGAGAAGAGACTACATTAAAGAAGTATGGTGTATCTCATGTATCTCATTTAAGTGATGTTAAATCTAAGAAGAAAAAATCTTTACTAGAGCATTATGGTGTAGATAATCCATCTAAGTCTAAGGAAATACAAGATAAGAAGAGAGATATCTTTATTAAAAAGTATGGTGTAGATAATCCTATGAAGTCTGAAAAGATTAAACAGAAGTTTAGGGATAACTATAACACTAAATATGGTGTAGATAATCCTTTTCAATTAGATGTTGTTAAAGATAAAATCAAAGATACTAATAGGGAAAATTTAGGTGTAGATTATCCTACACAATGTCAAGAGGTTAGAGATAAAGTGCGTTCTACTTTCATGGAAAGGTATGGTGTACCGTATACATTTATGTTGTCTAAGGAGTGGTTAGACGCTAATGACAGTAAACCTAATAGAGATTTTGCTGAGTTGTTAGATGATAACAATATTAAATATGAGCGTGAATTTAGGTGTGGTAAATATTCTTATGATTTTAAAGTAGGCAATACATTAATAGAAATAAATCCTACTGCTACACATAATACAAGATTTAGTCCTTATGGTGATAAATCTGTTAAAGATAAATATTATCACAGAGATAAATCTAAGTTAGCTAATAACAGTGGTTATAATGTAATACATGTGTTTGACTGGGATAATGAAGATAAGATAATCAATCTGCTTAAAAATCGTAAAATTATTTATGCTAGAAAGTGTGACATTAGAGAAGTTGATATCATGGAGTGTAATCAGTATCTTGTGGCATATCATTTACAGGGCAAGTGTAATAATCAAACAGTTAGATTAGGTTTATATTATAATAATCAGTTAGTATCATTAATGACATTTGGTGTTGCTAGGTACAATAAAAAATATGAATATGAGTTATTGAGGTATTGTGCTAGTCATAATGTAGTAGGTGGTTCTGAGAAGTTATTTAAGTATTTTGTAGATAACTATAAACCTAATAGTATTGTTTCATATTGTGATACATCTAAATTTAGTGGTAAAGTGTATGATATGTTAGGGTTTAAAATAGATACTATAAATAGTCCATCTTGTCATTGGTATAGTGTTAAAGAAAATAGACATATTACTGATAACTTGTTGCGTATGCAAGGGTATGATAGACTATTTAAAGAAAGTCATGGTAAAGGAACTTCTAATGAAGAATTAATTCTTAATAGAGGGTATTTACCTGTATATGATTGTGGTCAGGCTACATATGTGTGGTATAATCATAAAAACATAGAATAAATTTAATGTTACCTATATATAGTAGTGGATATATTAAATTTAGAGTTTGTAAAATAACAGAGTGGGTATATTAATTTAGTTTTTGTAGATTGGTATATGTTTACTGAGGATGTATGGGAAGAATTCTATGTAAGTATTCCTATATATCCTTTATTTTACATTAGATGAAGAATGGGAGATATAATGGGATTAGAGTTAAAAAATACAACTAAAAACACAATCCGTATTCCTGATTATAATTATAATGGCACTTTGGTTTTTGAACCTGAAGAAGCAAAACCTTTGGATAGCATTGATAAAGTTGGTTTCTTTAGACCATATGCTAGGGCTGGTATTATCGTTCAAAATTCTGAGGAACTTGGTTTATCTCAACGAACTTTGGACGATATCAATAAAGCTAAAGAGGAATTAAAAGGTCATGTTTCTAAAGTAGCTGATAGTGTTGTAGATGGTGTTAAAAATATCTCTACTAAAACACAAGATGCTGTTAAATCAGTGTCTGATAATGCAGGTAAGATTGCTAGTGACGTTGTAGAAGATACTGTGAATGATGTTACTGATAAAGTAGAAAAGGTAAAAAAACTCACAGCTGATTTTCTTGATACATTAACACTTAAAGAGTTAAAAGCTACAGCAAAAGAAATTGGTGTAGATGCTGATAGTGTTAATAAAAAAGCAGATGTTAAAGAAATGATTTTATCTGCACAAGACAAAAAATAATATTTTGAAAGGTGAGTAGTCATGAGTAGAATAGACGATACTTTACTTGTAGATAGTAGTTCATTTAGCAATGACTACATGGAATCACTTTCAAAAGAGAGACGAGATATTATAGAGGATTGTATGGTGGCTTTAGGGTATCCTGTAATCACTCTATATATCACTCAACGTCAAATAGATAAGTTAATAGATTTTTCTACTAGGAGATGTGAGAGTAAAGTATCATTACCTTATTTGGCAACATTTAATGTTGCTAATGGTGTAGTTGATGTTACAGGGTATGATATGGAAGCTGTTAGACAGATATATAATGGTGTAGGTAGTGGTGCTAGTAACAGCAATGCTGAGTTGGTTGCCAATCCTGATAGAGATGGTGGTGGATGTAACCTAAGTCTTAGTGGATGTGATATTTGTAATCAACTGTGTCAGTATCGTGGTATGCAAGCATTAGGTAATGGTGGAGACCTTAAAGGTATTTACAACTATGTTGCCTTTTCTGGTGCTATGTCTGAGATGAGTATGTTGATGACAAATGATTGGTACTTAGACCCTACAGATAATAAGTTATATATTGATGGTTTCAGTGGACTTGTAACAGTAGAGTATGTTAAGTCTAGTAATACTTTTGAAGATATAGCTAAGAACTCATTTTGGAGACAGTGGATTCGTGATTATACACTTGCTATGGTAAAAATCACTGAGGGACGCATACGTTCTAAGTATAAAATCAGTAGTGGTGTGTTTGAGATTGAATCTGATGAGTTGATAAATGAGGGTAATACTGATAAGCAAGAATTAGAGCAACGATTGGAAGATGGTGGCTTTGGTTATTGGAATATCATGAGGGGTTAATATCTTATATAGATAGGAAGGTTAATATTAATGAGATTTACAAATTCTCCTTATGGGGATGATACTCCTACATTATTAGGTGGTGTTGGTGGTGGACAGCCAGTTAGGTGGTTGTACTCCGAATTTGGGCATTTCCTTAATGTGTGGGGAAAGAATAATAATGTTAATGTTACTTTCAATTTAAAATCTAAAGACGATATCGATAGTAAGTTAGATGCATTACGTAGTTACGTGCGTAATGGCTTGTTAGCTAAAGATGACCTAAGTGAGTTGGAAGAAAGGTTACGTACATATAGTAATCTTGTTAGTGGTGGTAATGGTAGTCATACACATTCTGCTATTGTTTCTGAAGCACATGCTAAAGGTAAAAAATATACTACTTATAAAGATGGTAAGTTAGTAGAAAAGGTTGGTAGGGGTGAGCGTAAACATGTTACATCCGCTCAACTAAAAGCTTTAGCTGAAGCACGTAAGAAAGCACATACTGATGAAGCATGTACTAAGCGTAGAAAATCTATTCAAGCTAGGCGAGATGCTAAGACTTTAGGTTTATAATAGTATAGCATTATACATAATATTGACAGTTAATATAGTATTTATTTTTAATAAGGGGATTCCTAGATAAATGAGGCAAGTAAGAAAACTTAGCAATTTGATTGCTGACGAATTAGAAATGCAAGGTATTGAGGTTGGTTCTGCATTATTTGAATCTACTGTATCTAGCATTGTTAAAAGCGTAAATGAAGCCTTGAAAGATGCTGACAAAAAAGACGCTGGTAATACAGACGTGTTTGAGGAAGTAGAAGAGGGTTCTTTCTATTTTGCTACTGCTGATACAACTTTGGGTGATTATGAAGTTAATCAAGATGAGATTGTAGAGTTGGTAACAAATGGAGAACCTTGTATTGTAAATATTTACGATGCTGATGGTGAGTTGCGTGAGGAAGAAGTAGAGGTTTCTGCTGAAGACTTCGTAGCATTTGTTGATAGTGCTGATGAAGTTGTTGTTGAAGATGTGGAAGAACTTTTCGATGACGAGGAAGAAGATGTAGAGGAAGGTGCTAAAATTTCCTTTAAAGGTGGCAAAAAGCGTAAAATCAACGCAAAAAAAGCCAAACTTCTTCTAAAATCTAAAGAGAAGGGTGAAAAGTGGAAAGTTCAAGGCGATAAATTGGTTCGTAGGACTGCCGCTGAAATTAAAGCATCTAAAAAGAACATTAAAAAAGCTAAAAAAGGTAAAGCTAAAGCTAAGAAAAATCGTAAAAAAGCAATGAAAGCCAATGAGTCTGTAGTTGTTGAAGGTTTCGATATTTCTGCTAATGGTACTATCTTCCATGTAGAAGATGGTGATGTTCTTTCTTATGAAGATGGTTTCTTGACTGTGACACGTGATGGTGTTGAAGTATTCTCTAACTTAGCTGTTTCTGAATCTTTCGTTTCACGTTGTGTAGCTGAGGGTGTTGTCGAAGATTGTGAAGATTGCGATGACGAGGAAGAAATTCAAGAGGCTAAAAAACGCAAAACAGTTAAAGAAGACGAAGATTCTGATGAAGACGAGGAAGAAATTCAAGAGGATTCTGACGAAGACGATGATGACGATGATGACAAAGATGAGGATGATGAAGACGAGGACGAAGAGTCTGAGGATAAAGAAGTTTCTGAATCTATGTTGACATTTAAATCTGGTAAAGGTTATTGCTTAGTGTCTGAAGGTCGTGAGTTACAAATGGGTAACAGGATTCGTGCTAGGGCAATGCTTTTGAATCAAGGTTTTGAAGTTTCTTCTGAAGATTTAGATAAAGCTTCTAGTGGTCAAGTAGTTATTCTTTAATAGGTAGGATATAGATTATGGGTAAGTTGTATTTAAGTGATACATTAAAGCTTATCCTATCAGATAAAGTGAGTGTACCTGATAATGAGATTGAAAAGTTGTCAGGTACATTTTATAAGTTAGGTCTATCTGATAATGATGAGACATATGGGATACTTTTTATGATTTATTCCATAGCTGTTACTAAGTCACAGTTACCAATGTCTATGGGGAATTTCCGTAGCATTTGGAGTAGATGTGGTGGTATTAGTTTAGATTTTGTATCTACTTTAGCTACATTCGTTAAGAGTGGTATTTTAAAAATTAAAAAGAGGAATAAATCTACTGTATTAGATATGTTGACAGTTGAGGAAGAGGAAGATACTTCTAATGTTGTTATCTTTGTAGAGGCTACTGATTTGTTTAATGAGTGTGTGTCTTTACTATCTAATCTTTTAGATGCATATCGTAACCCAGTATATGAGGGTGTGATACAGGATGAAGTTCCGTCTTTTGTTAAGAGTTATGTTAAGCGTTTATATGATGTGTTGGATGATTTACATGTATTCGTAGAGTTAGAATCATTTTCAGATGAGAGTAATTCTAGGAGAGTAAATCTTAATATTAACAATACATCTAGGTATGACATTAATGATAACGAGATTGAAAAGTTAGCTAAGTCTTTCATTAAGAATAGGGAAAGTAGAGTTGTTGATGTAGAGTGCTACAAGGATACAAATAAAACTTTATTCTTGGGAATTGACTTCAAACAAGGTACTAAGGATTTTAATTTCTCATGTGCAACTATTTTCTCATTCATTGAGGAATTAGAGTTAAATCATGTTAAATAGTAGGGGAACATATAATGAATTATATTAATCGTGGTGGTAAGTCTATACTATCTGCTATTCGTGAGGGTGCTAAACACGTAAGTGATCAGAATGGCATAGCTAATATGAAATTGGTAGATGATGCTACAGTTAAGAATAGTATTCAAGAAGCCTTTGGTCATATTCCTAATAGTTCTGATACAAGTCAAGTTCCTTTTACCAATTCTTATACTAAAGTTCAATCTACGATTGACCCAGTAATTAGAAATAGTACTTCTAGTGTGGGTACTAAGAGTACTTCTAATGTTTCTTTGAATACAAACGCATTTGAGGATAAATTAGTTAATAAGCTACAAAAGTGTGTTGAGACTTTATCTGATACTGGTGAGTATTATAATGCCGTAGATGCATTGTTTACATTGTATACTATGGGTGCATTAACTGATGGTGTTGTTGATTCAATTACTAGACGAGATTTAAAAGAGATTAAGTCTATTGTTAGTGAGTTCAAGGATTTAGTAGATTCTTTCTAAAAGTTATGTAAATGTGTTATAATGCTTGTAGGTTTATTTTACAAGGAGACTAACATATGAATACTATAACAAAAGAAAGTTTATTTCAGATGATTGTTAGGTCTGATGAAATATTACTAGTGGATGTGTCAAATTTTCTGTATCGTTATGCTTGGGCATATAAAGATATGTATATTGATATTAGTGGTACAGATACGTTTATTGGACATATTCATGGTTTTCTTAAATTCTTAACACGTTTAGAGGGTACGTTTAATAATCCATCAATCGTTTTATGCTTAGATGGTTCTGATGTTACAAGAAGAGAGATAAATCCTAGTTATAAAGCGAATAGAAGTAGTCATAGTGACATTAAAGCTATGATTCAGTCATCTACTAATGACATTGTTAAGATGTCTAGTTTGATAACTTCTACTTATTGTTGCTATGATGTTAGTTATGAGGCTGATGATTCAATACATTCTATTGTTGAGAGTGTATCTAGTCTTTGTAGTAAGAATAAAATACGTAAGAATGTTTACATTTTATCTAATGATAAAGATATGTATCAGTTAGTTAAAGATAATGATTTTGCTACTGTAAATATCATTCGTAAAATAGGTAACAATAATTCGTGGAAGGAAACATCTGATATAGTAGATGAAAGTGTTGTAAGAGATACATTTAATGGTGTTTCTCCTAGTGATTTAGTTAAATATCGTGCCATTGTTGGTGATAGTTCAGATAACCTAAAGGGGTACTATAGGTTTTTAAAAGCTAAGGCCAGTGAGATTGCTAACAACTATGATTATGATATGTGTAATAATACACTAATTCAGAAAAATGGTTCGCTAGTCAGTGACGATATAGTAGATAAATATCTTCCAATAATTCTTGATAAGTTTCACATTTTTGAAAATAATTATAAGATTATGAAAATGAAGTTATTTGACTTTGAGATATCACCTATTTCAATGAATTTATCAAGAGATGATGTTTCGTCTATATTATCACTAATAAATTTATATCGTATGGATTGGTTTTTACACTATTGTATGAGACGTAGTTTGTATAGTGATGTTGTAAGGGATTTATGTGGTGTCTAGTTTTTACGTATATGTTCTAGAGTGTAGTGATGGTACATTATACACAGGCTACACAAACAATCTTAAACATAGGTTGGACGTTCATAATAGTGGTAAGGGTGCTAAATACACTATGGCAAGATTGCCTTGTAAGTTAGTTTATTCTGAGGTGTACGCATCTAAGCAAGAAGCAATGAGTAGAGAGTGGTATATCAAAAATAAACTATCTAGAAAAGATAAATTACAATTAATACAGTCATATTTGTGTGGTATACATGGGTAGTTCTTTTAATGTTTTCAAATTTAATGAATATCACTTTATCTGTTGTATTGTATTGTATTAGAGAGGTAATATGGAACATCTTATTGTGTTAGCGTTTAGTTTACCTTTTATTTTAGGTATTTTAGCTACAATTTTAGTCTATGCGTTCTATTGTGTTGTTAAGGCGATATTGCATAGGGTTACAAAATAACATAGATTTTTATGAGTACATGGTAATTCATGTACTCTTTTTTTATTATATGGTGTATAATATATGTGTATGTGATTTCGTATTTTTAATATGAGGTATAAACTATGCTAGAAAACTCTAAGATTGTGTACGTTGCTCATCCATATGGCGGGTTGTCATCTAACTATGATAAGGTGTCAGATATTATGAGGCTATTGTGTGATAAGTTTAGTGATAAGACATTTGTATCACCTATTCATGCATATGGCTTTATGTATGAATCCTTAGACTATAATAAAGGTATAAACCTTTGTTTTAAGCTTTTAGATTTATGTGATACTGTACTCTTATGTGGTGAATGGGAACATTCTAAGGGGTGTAGTATGGAGAGAGGGTATGCTTTAGTTAATAATAAGATTGTGGAGGTACTGTAATGATACAAGATATTCTAGAGGGTGTTAAAGATATAAAAGACTTAGCTAATAAGAATAAAGCTTTTATGGATATTGGTGATTATAAATCTGTTTCTGATGGATATCATACTATAGGTGATTTGTATGAACATAGGACGTATCTTTTTGCCATGATTTGTAAACTCTATATTCCTACAGTGTATGTATGGAAGACTAAGAAACATGAAGATGGCACTATGTATGATGATATGTTTTTAGTTGGTATTGATTTACCTAATGGTCAGATTTCATATCATATTAAAAATAAGTATTGGGATTTATTTGAAGACGTACAAGAAATTCCTAATGCAACTGATTATGATGGGTACACATCTGAAGATGTTATCATTCGTATGGGGGAATATATTAAAAATGTCTAGGTTTGATTATACGTTTAAATCTATGTGTGAGGATATTCTATCTAGTGGTATTGTTTCAGAAGGTGAGACAGTTAGACCTAAATGGGAAGATGGTTCTGATGCTCATACAGTTAAGAAATTTGCTGTTGTTAATCGATATGATGTTGGTAAAGAATTCCCAGTACCCACTCAACGTCCTTTAGCTTTTAAGTCTTGTGTAGAAGAAATGTTATGGATTTGGCAACTACATTCTAATAATGTTAATGATTTAAAAACAAGGATTTGGGATAGTTGGGCAGATAGTAATGGTTCTATAGGTACTGCATATGGGTATCAGGTTGGTAAGACATCTTTCTATCATATTAAATCTGATGATATACATAGGGATATTTTAAAAGTATTCCCTAATATGTGGTTTGATGAGAAAGAATCTATTTATTATGATGGTGATAGTAAACATCATATTGTATATCATGGTGGTAAAGATGGTTCTTATTTACTAGAGATGAATCAGATTGATAAAGTATTATTTGATTTAGTACATACACCATTCTCACGTAGAATTATTGCTCATATGTACAACATTGATGAGTTGAGTATGATGAATTTATATCCTTGTGCTTATTCTTGTACATTTAATGTTACAGTTGATTGTAAAGGGAATAAAGTATTAAATCTATTGTTAAATCAACGTAGTCAAGATATATTAGCCGCTAATGCTTGGAATGTGGCACAGTATTCTGTACTAATGTATATGATTGCACATCATGTTGGTATGAGGGTTGGTGAGTTAGTACATGTAATTGCTGATGCTCATATCTATGATAGGCATATTCCTGTTATTCAAGAGTTAATAGAGCGTGATACATATAAAGCACCTACTTTTAGGTTAAATAAAAATGTCACAGATTTTTATGATTTCACAGTAGATGATGTGTCACTTGTTGATTATAAACATGGTGAGCAGATTAAAAATGTACCGATTGCTGTATAGAGGATATAACAATGAAAGATAAAAAAGCATTAAAGAAGATTATTAAGATTATTGAGGGTATTAGTAATACAGATGATGTATTAGATTTACCTAATACACATAGGATGAAACGTAAAGATATTGTATCAACTATAGATACAGTTATCAGTATATTAGAAGATGATACAGATACATATACTAAAGAAGATGCTATAAATCTTCTAGTCAAGATTAGGAATAATACGCTATAATATAATACATGTATGAGAGTATGCTTGTATCATATGTGGGATAAAATAGGATACTCTATAACATAAATTAGGGTATCATCTAATAAGCACACAGTAATAATAAACATAATAAAACAGATATAGATACTACTAATTATATTAATCATAATATTATACAAACTAATAATATAATAATAATGAATTGAATTAATTTCTTCTAACGAAGAAAAGAATTCAATAAATGGGGGATGTATGATATTAATAATTAATAGAGATATATCTGGAGACTAGGGATTAAGGATGATACTGAATTAATAACTAAGTGAGCGAATATATTAAATGAGATTGATTAGAGTTAATTGATTAGAGTTAATTGATTAGAGTTAATTGATT
>FLRW01001723.1_pt1 | contig 79973 bp, 86 predicted proteins | sample 1550421 | NCBI WGS metagenome assembly FLRW01 (sample SAMEA4031753, study PRJEB14383) | metagenome | biome: human; feature: oral; material: saliva | place: Philippines | collected 2014
GGGGGGGGGGATAACAGCAAGAGGATTGCTGTGTATATAAGGTGTTCTACTTTTACTTTTATATAATATAAATTTTCTCTATATTTTTAAAAATTTCTCTATGTTAAAAAAAAATATTAGAATACATAATAAAAATTTGTATAATGCTTTTGACCTTTTGTATACGGTCTCCAAACATATGAATATCCTTGGTAAGCCTCTTACTCTCTTGTAGGGTAAGAGGTCTTTTTTACCCTAAAAACAATAAAATACTGTTTATCTTTTTAGTCCCCATTAGGGGACTGGTCTATCATTATAGAGTTCTGTAAGAGAGTTCTTATTGTTTTTCTTTTCTTGGTTCTATATTATGGGGCGGTTTCATAATACTTATATAAGGGGTTGTATGGCTAAGTTTAATTTTAAGAAACAAGAAGTAAGTCTTGCTGATAAAGAACAAGCTAAAGCTGATAAGGCATTAGCTAGAGGGGATTTTCCTAAAGAAGTTGATGTTGATTTTGATAAGAAGGTTAGTTTAGATATTCTAAAAGAACCAGAACCAGAATTACTAACAGTAGAAGGGTTACAGAAGATTTATCCTAGAAAGGTGAATAGAGAGACTTTGGAAGAATGTATTGAGATTATGAATAAATCCATTGTAGATATGGATTTTGTCATGAGAGAGCATTATAGAGATAATCTGGTTAATGTTATTGATGTCATTAAAGAAGGGGAAAGAATAAAGTTTGCTGATTATGTTAAAGCAGTGAAGTTCTGTTCGTTTAAGATGGCAGGATATACTGATGTAAGAGCATATAGTTTAACATTTCCTGAACGTATAGAAAGAATGGCTAAAGAAGGTATTTCTAATGCTAATCTGTATGTGTATGCGAATAGTTATTCTAAGAATAAGGTTGTCGTAGAGATTATGGCAAAGCTTATTGTACCTACACATATCATGTATCAAGATTACTTCCATATGGCTGTAAAAACACAAGTAGAAATTATGACTGATGATAGTGTGAGTCCTAAGGTGAGAAGTGATGCAGCAAATAGTTTAATGACACATTTGAAACAACCTGAGATTAAACAAGCAGAACTTAAGATTAGTACAAATGATTCTGGTGTTATTGGTTCATTAGCAGAAGCTTTGAATAATTTATCTAGTGCACAAAAACAAGCTCTTTCTTCTGGTTCAATTAAATTAAAAGATATTAGTGAAGCTGAGATTATTGAGGTAAAAGAAAATGAGTAAGACAGTTGAAGAATATCTTAGTGAGGTGAATTATAAGGAATGGGAAGAAAGTTATATTCCTTCTGAGTTTGCTTTAAAGTACATGAACTTTATTAAAATGGTTAATGCAGGTAAAGAAGATATTCAAACTTCACCTTTAGCTCATTATAAAATGGCAGATAGCCTTGTTACTACGAATCATAAGATAGCTAATCTTTGTTCTCGTGGTTTTGGTAAAACAGTCGTGATGGGCGAAATGTTAATATTGTATCTTGCTGTATTTAATGAACTACCTAATCTTGGTAAATGTAATGTAATTATTTATGTTGCAGATAGTATGGAGAATGGTGCAAAGTCTTTAAGAACTAACGTAGAAGCTAGATACAATCATTCAGAATTTTTACAACATTATATTCCTGAAGCTAAATTTACAGATAGTGAACTAGTATTTAAGAATATTGAAGGTAGAGAAACATATGTAAAATTGTTTGGTGCAAGTTCTGGTGTTCGTGGTTTTAAACGTAATGGTGATAGACCTGTATTAGCTATTCTTGATGACTTGATTTCAGATGATATGGCTAACTCTAAGATTCAATTAGAGAAAGTATATGATTTAATCTATAAAGCTGTTGATAATGCTTTAAACCCAAAGAGAAATAAAATTATCTTTTCCGGTACACCGTTTAACAAAGCAGACCCTTTGTATAGAGCTATTGAATCTGGCGCATGGGAAGTAAACGTTTACCCTATTTGTAGTAGATTTCCTTGTGATAGAAAAGACTTTGATGGTGCTTGGGTTGAAAGATTTGGTTTTGATGAGATTAATAAGAAATATCAAGATTACGTTAAACTAGGTCGAGTTAAAGCATTTAACCAAGAATTGATGCTAAGAATTACTTCTGATGAGGACAGAGTTATTTTAGATAGCGATATTTCTTGGTATAAACGGCAAGAAATTCTTGATAACAAGCAGCGATATAACTGGTATATTACGACTGACTTTGCAACATCCACAAACAAAAAAGCTGACTTTACTGTTATAGGGGTATGGGCAGTAGATTATAAACAAAATAGATATTTAGTTGATGGTTCATTAGGAAGATTCTTAATGAATGAGACTTTTAATAAGATATTTACTTATGTGTCTAAGTATAATCCTATGTCAGTAGGTATTGAAGTAACAGGTCAGCAAGGTGGTTTTGTACCATTGTTTAAAGATGAAATGCTTAAGAGAAATATCTGGTTTACTATAGCTAGAGGTAGAGAAAGTAACAAAGAAGGTATTGCTGTTAGAACCAATAAAATGGATAGATTTAGATTGACTGAACCAGTGTTTAAGCAAGGAAAATTCTTCTTGCCTGAAGAAATGAAAGATAGTATGCTAATACAGGAACTGCTCGAAGAACTATCTACTGTTACTATTGACGGTATTAAAGCTGTTCATGACGATGCTATAGATATGGTATCTCAATTAGACCAAATGGTTATCGTCTATCCTAGTGAGCAACAAGCTAATCTTGGTAAAGGAACTTCACATGATATGGGTGAATATAACCCATTCTTTAATGAAACCATAACAAGTAATACTACTCTTTATAATGATTATTTGGCATAGGTTTTATTATGGTGAAGTTAAAAGATTTTTTACAAAATATTGCATTAGGTGAATTACAAAGTTCACCTCTTGTTCCGATTGGCTCTTGGGAATTAAATCCTGATAGAGTCCCTCAAGTAATTCATGCTCTTAATCAAGGGCTTGAATATTTCTATTCAAACTTTCCTTTAAAAACATCTGAAGTAGTGATTAAGGTTTATCCTGAAATTACACGATATTATCTTGATAGTTTTTACGGGTGTAACGGTAATAGTTTTAAACAATATATTATGGATACACCTGCAAAACCATTTGAAGATGATGTCCTTCATATTTTGGCTGTATGTTCTTCCTCAGGCGAAGAATACAACATTAATGATGATTATAATGGATTCAGTATTCATACACCTGAATATAATTGTGTTCAAGTCAATGGAAGCTATCCTGAGCATTATCTCGTTGTACAATATCAAGCCAGACATCCAGATATTCCACTTACAGAACCGCTAGATAGTGAGTTGCCTATACATATTCCATCTTCATATAGAGTAGCTTTACAGACCTATGTTGCTTGTTTAGTGTTACAGAATATGGGTGGTGAACATTTACAGGAAAGTAATGCTTTGTTTGCGAAATTTAAAACGCTAACAGAGGAATTAAAACAACATGGTATTGGTACTACAACAACAGTTGGTACTAATATTAAACCAATGTTAAGGGGTTGGATATGATGCCAAATGCGAGAGTATTCTCTCCCAGTATTCATGAACCTGCTCGAATGGTAGAAAGATATTTACCTGAATCATCTTTTGATGTGGTATATCAAGTATACACTAATTTAGCCAATGTTCAGGCTATTGCAAATAATCTTCGTACTTTTGCAATGATTGCAAATAATTCGCAAAACATTTCACAAGTTAAAGAGTATCTTACTGAAATTCAAAATGTAGCTGAAGAACTAGAGTCTTTAGTGAATTTATCTGACAATATTGACTATCTTAAATCTATTGAACCAGATCTAAATAAGATTGTGGTTGATATTAAAGATATCAAGACTGATTATGATGCTTTCTTAGATAAAGCTAATGGTTTGGAAGAAGATATTCGTAAAACTGCTTTACAAGTGATGAATTCACTTGGTGAGTATTTTAAAAAATCTTGTGAAAACTTCTCTAAGTTAGTAGAAGAAAAACAAACTAAGTTAGAAGAGTTAGCGAAAAAAGTTCACAATGATTTAGATGAAATTTCTGATTCCATTGTTGAATCTTATAATTTAAAGAATGAATTGAACGATTTACGTTGTTACATTCTTTATTCTAATGCTTATGTTGCAGTACAAGATTATAAATATCTTCCAAATAGTGAAACTAAAGCTCGTGCATTAAATGCTATTGTTTTAAGTGAATCTTATGGTAATGATGAATCAGTTAATAGACTTAGAATGAATGAGGCTTAATATGTCGTGCAGTTTACTGGAACAACAAATTTGTGAGATGAATCCTCAATTCTCACACAATGTAAATTGTATCTACAATAAAGACGCTATTGTTATTAAGAATGGTGTTATTTATGTTTCTTTAAAAGACTGTAATATGGCTAACCTAGAAGATGTAAATTCTTGGGATAAATTAGATATTAAAGCTTTTAAAAACAAAGTAGGTGTAGATTCTGCACCAGTAGGTACGATTTTATCAGTACCAAAAAATACAGCTAAGTTTGGATATATTGATTATGTAGAAGGTAAGACTTTTAATAAAGTTCTTTATCCTAAACTATATAATTTGTTTGGTTCAAATGTATTTCCACCATTGGATGATACCAATGTAGGAGATAATTTACCTCTTGGTTCAATCATTCATGTAATGGACGATGAAGCTATTCCTAATGGTTGGGTTAAGTGGGAAGTTAAAGCTAATAATTTAGCTGGTACTGATTTATTAAAATTATTTAAAAAACTATCTCGTAATACTACAGATAGTAATGTGAAACAATTATTCGATAATGCTATTGCATATAATACTTTCCCTGATTTTGAAGATTTCTTCTTACGTGCAGGTGTAAATGTAAATAGTGTCATTGGTTCATTTGTTTCTGATAGTGTAGCTTTTAATGCTTCATTTAAAGTTTTACCTTTAGTTATTTCTGATGATGTTTTAAATCCTGTAGCTTGTTCTACAAATAATAAACCAGTATCAGCAAATATTATTGAAGGTGATGTAAATGTTCATACTTGTGAATCTTCTTGCGAAGTTACTGCAGGTATTAAAGGCATTAAATTAAAAAGTGGTTGTGATAAAACTTTAAGTACTAAATACAGTCTTTCTGGAAATGGTACTGAAACTGCTCCAAAACATTTAGTTACTTATATTGCTGTAAAAGTAGTAGATAAAGTAACTAAAGCTTCTGGTAATTTTAAACAAATCATTAAAGGTTACGATACTTTAGATACAGATGTAGAAAATGCAGTTCTAAAACTTAGTGATATCTTGAAAGAATTCTCAAGACAGACTGACGAATTTAAATCTACTGTAGAAGAATTTAAAGAAGATTTAACCAAAAAATTAAAGTTAAATTCAGAAGCTCAAGGACTTATTAATACTGCTGTAGAAGAATTTATCAAAAATTACAACGAAAATAATCTTAAAGATAAACTTGGAAATGGTTTAACAGGTAAAGGTACTTTAACTGATAAACTAGGTCTTAAAGTAAATGAATCTGATTTTGCTTTTGACCCAGATGGTTCGTTAAGATTAGCAACTAAAACTACTCATGAAGTGCTTAATTTAAATAAAGCAATTCCAACATTAGGAATGTCTACTTTCCATGGTTTTATTAATAACAAGGTTGAGCCATATAAATTTGTAATTGGTGTGCCTAAAGATATTAATATTTCTGATAATGGAATTACTCCTAGTGCATCTACAGTAAGTGATTTAGTTGGTAGCGTAGATTATGATTTTATCGGGTATCAATTAGCTTCTTCTGTAGAAGTAATGCAGTATTTCATTAATGATGGCGTTACTTTTGTTCGTTCTAATGATGCAGGTATGAATGAGAATGGTGTTCTCAATGATATCAATCGTTGGTCTAATTGGCGTAGAACTGATAATGCACAAATTCCTTTTGATGTTATTAATAGTCATACAACTCAGTTAGCAGAACTGACTAAAGAAATCGCTAATGAAAAACAAGCTCTTGAAACTGCAAAAGAAAATTTTTCTAAATTATTAGAAAAATATAAACAAGAAACTGATAGTAGTATTTCTGGTATTAGTCAATCTCATGGAACTTTAGCAAATGCAATTCAAAGCTTACAGACTTCTCTTACAAGTAGAGAGAATGAACTTAATACTTTGAAAGAAACTGTTGAAGCTCTTAAAAACAAATTAGAAACACCTTGCACAATCGGATTAAAAACAGTTGATAATTATACTGTACAAAATTCTGATAATACTTTGCTATGTTCAGGTGGTACGATTAATATTCCTAATACTATTACTGTAGGTAGAATGTTTAATTTTATTGCTACAAGTGCAAATAAAGTAACTTTAGCAGGTATTGAGGGTATGACACTTATTCCACCAGCAGATGGTTCTTTAGTATTAGGTAAACAAAATACCATTGCTACTGTAATTGTTACAGGACAGAACCAAGCGCATGTATTTGGACAAACGGAGTAATTTATGTCTTGTGCAATGTCTTGTGGATGTACAGTTCCTGTTGGTGGTATAGCAAATATTGGTTTACCAAAACAACTCAGAGATGTCTTAGAGAATATGAAAAATCGTGGAGCTAATATGCAAGCAGAAGCTATTTTTACATTTTTCTGGGAAGGTCATTCTGATTTAGATATTTGGGTACGTCATAAAGAAACAGGTGAAATTGTTTCCTATACTAACAGAACTAATGCAACATTAGGAATGGTATTGGATGTTGATGCTAATGCGAATACTAGTGGATTAGTAAATAACCCAATAGAAAACATTGGTATTACATCAAGTGCTAGAACACCTGATGGAACATACGAATTGTATTTAAATAACTATGCTAATCGTAATAGTGGTCATAACTTCTTTAATGTTTTAATTGCTTTTAAAAAAGAAGGTGAAAATTTCTTTAGAAATGTTGCTTGGTTCAGAAATAGTAAATCTTTTGATGCTGCTAATGTTTCTGGAGAATTTTCTCAAATGTTAAAAGTTACTGATATTGTGAAGCAGGGTAAAAAATACAGTTTAACTAATCTTACGGATACACTTGAAAAAGTGTATACAACTAAAGAATTTATAGTAGGGTAATTATTATGACTTGTACTACTTGTAAACCAAAAGTAATTATTGAGCCAGATTGCACGCCAAGAAAACCACAACCTCAAAGAAGTGGCGATTGTGGATGTGTATCTGAACCAGTTTGCGCATCATATGCAGATGTTCGTAAACTTGTAATAAACTGGCTTTATGATTTAGATACTTCTGTAGGTTTTGGTAAAACCTTAGAAAACTTTGTTAAAAAAGCAGTTATTACTGGTATTGAATCAAATGAAGAAAGTATGCTCGAATTGAAAAATACAATTCGTGATGCAATTATTAAAGCAATGAAAGCAGAAATCCAATCATTTACTCAAACTCAGTTAGATGAAAAATTTAATTTAATCTCTGCTCAATTAAATGCACACTTTAGTAATTTAACAACTGAGTTAGATACATTAACTAAAACTAAAAAACAAATTTTAGAGAATACAGTTGAAGGTATTGTTGATTCAGTTAAAAAAGAATTAGCAGGTGCATTACAAAAAGCAGAAAACGAACTTTCAGGTACAATGACTGAAATTCGTTCTACTGTTGTTAATGCTAAAACTCAAATTGATATGAAAGTAGACGGTGCTTTAGACCGAGTATCAACTAAAGTTGATTTATTAGCGCAACAGTTAGAAAATAGAGCTTCTCAAGCTTTGCAAGATATTAATTCAGCTAAGACTAGTTCTTTACAGGATTTAACGCATTTACGTGATGATGCTGTTAATGATATTGAGTTAATTGTTTCTCAAGCTAAACAAGATTTAAGTAGTTTAACTAAATCTGTAGAAGCTGCGGGTAAAGAAGCATTAGAACAAATCAAAGCAGAACGTACATCGTTAGAAACGTACAAAGCAGTAATTGATGCAAAACTTGCAGAAATCGAGTCTAAATTGGCTCAAATTAAAGCGCATAAAGCAGATGTAGAATTAGCTGACGGTGTTGGCGATAATGTATTTGCATATGCTCATTCTGAAACTACAAAATAAGGAAAAAACTAATGGCTAAATTTAATGTAATTGTTCCAAGCAACTTAGGTAAAACTATCACTTTAGGTAAATTAGACCCTAAAAAATGGGATATCGCATATGATGAAAATCATTTTGAATTTGTTGAAGGTGCTGGTTTAAAACTTAAAGATTCTGTTCTTAAACCATTACGTGATGCTGGAATTGTATCTGGTGCAGTAGAAGGTACTCAACTCGTCTTAAATAAAGCTGACGGTAACAAAATCAGTATTCCTGTAGGTAGTATTGTTCCTGCCGCTAAAGCTGATAAATTTTTGAAAGCAGTAAGCTATAATGCTAGTACACAAAAATTAGTATTTACTGTTGGTAACGATTTAGATGCTGTAACTGAATCTGTTGAAGTTTCTGTAGCGGATTTAATCCCAGTAACTACTGGTTTTGGTTTAGAAGGTAAAGGTACTACTGCTGAACCAGTAAAAGTAAAAGTAGGTGAAGGTTCTCCACTTAAAGCTACTGCTGATGGTTTAGTATTGGATACTGATAACTTAGTTGAATTGGTTGACGGTACTGGTGATGTTTCTTTAGGCTACATCATTAAAAAAGCTTAATATAACTGATGCCCTATTTCGGTAGGGCATCTTAACATCGACTACTTATAAAAGAGGTTAAAAGATGGCAAAAATTAATGTAATTACCCCTAGTAATTTAGGTAAAGGTATCAAGAAAAATGAAATTTCTAAAAAATGGGAAGTAGATACAACAAGTATTATTGGTAATACTTTGACTACTAATAGTGAAGGTAATTTAGAAATTAATCCTGAAGCTGTAAAAACTGAACTTAAAAAAATTCCTTGTCAGGCTAATATTAAACAAGTTACAGATTCTTATACAGTTAACCCTAAAGAAGATAATGTTCTTTTGGTTCAAAAGGGAACAATTACTCTAGGTGCTGACGTATTAGTAGGTCAACAATTTACTATTGTTCAAACAGGAACAGAAGATGTAATTATTGCTTCATCTGGTACATTGCATGCTCCATATCAAGGTTCTAAAACTTTAGCAGGACAAAATGCTGTAGTTACAGTACTTTGTGTTGGTTCTAATGAATTCCGTATCTTTGGTCAAACTAAAGGAGCTTAATATGAGTTGCCAATTATGTTCTGTAGCAGCAGGTGTAGTAAGTACTGTTTTGCATAGTATGCCTACTCCACAGCCGCAACCGTCAGGTAAATTTGTAGGTATTACTCGTTTAGGTAATAAATATAGAATGGAAACTGATTACACAGATCAGATTCTTGAAAATACAATTATACCTATGGAAATACCTAGAGTGGCTATTCAGAAAAATTCTGATGGTACTCTTAATATTAAACGTGCTATGGATTATTTAGGTGAATGGTGGGAACATAAAAGACTTAACGGTGGTGTCATAGAACCCCCTAAAAAAATTCGTATGAAAATCCATGAAGATATTGACGCTCGCAGAATCTCTAAAATTCGTCTTGTAAACATTTTAAGATATTTTGCTCCGTCATTTAATTACACTGATATAGATAATGCAGAACATCATTTAGGACTTTTTGATACTGAAAATGGTATTTTTTACGATGGATTTTTTCTTTATAAAATTCCTAAGAATTTAATTGAACGTTTTGGTGATGCTAATAATGTATTAAGAACATGGGTATCTAAAATTGAAGATAACATGACTCCAGAAAAAGCTGAACAAATTTTTGAAACAAGAAATCTTTTAAGAAAACCAAAAGGTTCGTTAAAACTCTTTGGTTTAACTGAAGATGAAATCAATTCTGTTAATGTAATTGATTTTTCTGAATTTATTTATGCTAATTTGGATTTATTTGTAGAAACTAATCCTGTACATATTATTCAATTAGAAAAACAACCTAATGGTAATTTTGTAAGTGAATGGCGTTTTGCTCGTAGAGTGGAAGATGATGGTGAAACTCGTTATGGGTCAAAAGATAATTATCTAATTAGTGAAGATTATAAATATGAAGCAAGAATTCAAGGTAATAACTTAATTATGCCTTATTCTCGCTCAAATTTTTATAATATGGAGGACACATCATTTGATATAGGTATAGGTCAGAATTGGAAAGATATTGTAAAATTATTTGATAGTATGATTTTAGTAAAAGAAGGGAATGACTACTATTTAGAATTTGAAAAATATCAACTAGATTCTGATGTAGTTTTGCCTATGCTAGTACAATTATATATCGAAGGTGAAGATAATAATTATACTAATGAACCTACTATTGATGATAATAGAATTCATCCATCACCAATTAAAACAGAACAAATTGTTTGGAATAAAGGTACTAAAATTTATAAAGAAGAGGAATTTGTATGATTTACAATTTCACATACATGATGAATAAAAGTACTTTTTTAGTATTTAAATTAAAAGAAGGTAATTAATTATGGCTAATGTAGTTTTTACTGAAGATTTGGGTCAAACATTTGAAACTGAGAATAACAAAGTAGAACTTAAAATTTCTACTGAGGGTAATGTCAGTTTAGAACGTACTCCAAGTGGATTAAAAGCTTCTGTAGAAATTCTTCATTCTCTTGGTTCTTTTAAAGTAGTAGATACTAATGATGGTGAAGATTTTTATTTTGATACTGAATACGTCAATCTTGAAGACCCAGTAACAAAAGATATTTATTCTATGACTAAATATGTACGTAAAAAACGTGCTGAACCAGTAGAAAATGATATCCATATCACTACTAATCTAGTAAATACAGATGTACCTAAATACACTACTCTTGCGATATATGCTAGTGCTGAAAGTTATGCTGAAGAAAAGTATTTTGATTTGAGTTCTGAAGGTGAAATTAAAGGTATTAAAGGCTTTAATGCTTTACCAGAAGAAAAACGTACAATTACATTTACTTCTCCAGATACTTTCTTACAAATTGAAGGAAAACCAAAAGCTAAAAGTGTTACTAAGTCTTTTGTAATTCCTGAACAAATATATCCGTTAAATATTGTAGAAGTACATCGTGTTACTGCACCAGTAAGTACTCAAGATGTAATTCATATTGTTACCGATTTGGCTGCATATAATGGTGGCATTGATGGTTCTAAAATTGAGGCGAAATTAAACTTTATTAAAGTAGATGGTTCGCAAGAAACTGCTTTACCTGAGAAAGATATTGTAGGTGTTTATAACTATGCTGCAAACGCTTTCTTAGTAAATGTAGAACAAAATCCTCATTTATATGATGGATTAGAAACAGGTAATTATAAAGTTCATGTTCACATTGATACTTCTTATGCACATGAAGATTATAATTATTCCACACTGGTGCAGACTTTTGATCTTACATCAGAAGTGCAAGCATTCACAAAATAATTAGGAGAAATTTATGGAATTTTACAAAGCAAAAGATGCTATTCGCTCTTGGTCTAACTGGGTACTTGCTGGTGTAGCAGTTACCCCTATTTTAAACGCTAACGTTGAAGCTGTAGCGAATTTACTTCCAGAAAGTTGGAAACCATACTTCATTACTGTATTGGGTGTTGTTGGTTTAGTGGTTCGTCAGATTAAACAAAAACCAGCAGGTAAATAAATGAAAACAGTAGTTTATGATTTTACATATTGCTCTCGCCATAAGAAATGTAGTGTAGAGGGTTCTGGAAAATCAGCCTACGAAACATGGTTAAGCTTAGGTAATACTGGCTCTGAAGCTGATTTTATTAAATCCCTTAAAGGGGAAAAAGGTGATAAAGGTGATAAGGGTGATTCAGGTACTGCTACGGAAAATACTGAAAATTTAGTAGAAGTATTAGATGTAAAAGGTAATGTATCTTTCTTAGCACATAAGGCAAACTAACATAGGAGAAACAAATGTCTTTAATTAAAGTAGTCCACGCAACAGACTTAGGTAATTCTTTAGAAATTGATAATGGTTACGTAGAAGTAAAAGTATCTACAGAAGGTAATGTTACTTTATCTAAAACACCTACTGGTTTAAAAGCTGATGTTGCCTTACCAGAAGTTAAAAAATCTGTAACAGGTGTTGCAGTTGATAGTGGTAAATTAGTTTTAACTTATTCTGACGGTGAAACTGAAAATGTTGTATTACCAGCACAAACTGTAGACGTTAAACTTCAAGGTGCAGAACTTACTGAAGAAAATAAATTAAAATTAACATTATCTAACGGTGATGTTATTGAAACTGATTTAGCTCGTTTCGTAGATGCTCCAAAAACTGCTGTAGAATATTGGACAGAAATTAAAGCTCTTGCTGATTTTAAAGCAACAGTCGTTGAATTATTAAAATCTGACGAAGCTAAAGCAGCATTACTTGAAGTACTTAAAGGTGATGAAGTTCAGAATGTAGCTGGACAAACCAAAGGTTATTTATTGCCTACAGCATAATCTTAGGGGGAGAAATCCCCCTTTGGAGTTTAAATGAAATTAGTTGATGTTACTGAATACCATCAAAGTGATTTTGAAATTGTAGATAATAAATTAAGAATCGTTAAACCTTATTCTTGGTATATGCTTGAATGGGGTCAAGATAAAAATATTATTACTACAGAAAATCCTCGTGCATACCAAGACCCACAACTTAGAATGTTGTCAGTTTTGGATGGTACAGGTAAAACTCATTTAGAGTTTAAAGTTCTTCAAGACATTAACGAAAGTACTGTTATTTTTAAATTTCCTGCTGATGCACCAAATGCTCTAGACCGTGCAAGTACACAAACATGGGATGGGGGACAGATTTGGTATAACAGTAATAGCAAGAATATCTATGGTAAAGGTTTAAAAGCTGGAAATATTTATGCTGTAGATTTACTTGGTTTCTTTGGGGAATAAGTTATGTGCTTACTAACTAAAACATTTAATAAAGAAACTCGTAGTATTAGAGTTTTCAATTTAACCTATCATTTAGTCTGGTTAGTATTATTGATTTCCCATATTACGAATGTATTTATTATCGATTTACCTGATACTTTTAAACCAAAAATGGATTTACTTATTTGGTTAATTCTAATTTGTATTGGTTTAACAATTATCAGTTTAGTAGCGCAAGGAAGACGCAGAACATTAACTAAATATGTAAGTTTATTACTTGGTTCATTAATCCAATTAATAATTACATACAAATACTTAATGTTATATCCACCATTGACCCCAATGGTTATTATTTCATTTGTCTTAGCTGTATGGTTTATTGGTGCAGCATTGTTTATCAAAAAAACTAATAGGGAGACTCTTAATGGAAATCCTAGAACACTATGATACCTTTATTGCTGTAGTATTAGGTAGTGTTCTTGGTTCATTTAAAGCATCTCTTGATAGTAAAGATGGGCAGACTAAATGGGAAAGTATAACTAACTTTTTACTTGGGTTTTATTGTGGTATTGCGATAGCTTACGCTTACAAAGATAGTTTAGAGATTGGTTTTCTTGGTTTAATGTCTTTAGTATCCGCTATGATTGGGACAAACGTTTTAGAAGTTATTTCTGATTTGTCCCCTAGTATTGTAAAAAAATACTTAAAAGGTAAATTTAAATGACATATAAATTAAGTAATAAATCTTTAGAACGTCTTGAAAATGTTCACCCCGATTTAGTAAAAGTAGTGGTGAAAGCAATAGAATTATCTACTTGCGATTTCTCAGTATTAGAAGGCAAACGCTCATTAGAACAGCAGAAAACTAATGTTGCGAAAGGGGTAAGCCAAACGATGAATTCTAAACATCTGGTTCAACCTGATGGTTATGCTCACGCAGTTGATTTAGTACCTTATCCTTTAAGTTGGGATTTAAATGCATTCTATCCAATCGCTTTAGCGATGCAACAAGCCTCAGAAGCTCTAAATATTGATATTCGTTGGGGTGGATGTTGGACTAAACTAAACGGGGATAAACGTTCCCCTATGCGAATGGTAAAAGAATATAGTGATGCTCGAAGAAAAACAGGCAATAGAGTATTTCTAGATGCCCCACACTTTGAGATTATTAAATAATATTATATTATTTACATTGGCTCAGAAGAGCTAAATTTTAGGAGAAAATTAGATGGCAATTTTACGCTATGAAGAACGTGTACGCATTGAGCGTGCAAATGGTTTACGTAAACCAGATGATTGCGTTGAAGGTACACATGGTTGTTCTGTATATGGTAATGATGATGCTTATAAAGGCAAATCATTCTCTGATATTGCACAAACACCTTTACGCCAAAATGCTGTATGTCCTCATCCAAAAATGGTTGTTCCTGTTAAAGGTGCATTCGTGGTTGAAGAAGCAGTTAAAGTAATTAAACCAGAATACAAAGAAGCACAATATCAATTAGTTGACGGTAATCCTTGTGATGGTCGTTTGATTGGTGTTATGGAAACAGCTTCTAATTCTGACCGTTCCACTATCAATATTAAACAAGCTCATACAGTAATTACTCAAACTACTGTTGTTGAAGATACTGCATTTGATGAACCAAATGAACGTAATGTTGTATTACAATCTATTAAGGCAGATGCAGAAGCCACTCAACCTGTAGCAGTAAATGGTACTGTAGCTGCTGAAGAAGTTGTTTCAGAAGTTTCTGACGGTAAAAACTCTGGTCGTAAACCTCGTAAAGCAAAAGCTGAAGAAGCTGTAGCTTAATTAACTAATAATTAGCCCTAGCAATAGGGCTAATTTAAGGAATTTTATGCAAGATAATACAAATATTGAAAGTAGTGGTACAGACAAGGTTCAACAGTTAATATCTGTATTGTCTGGCAGAAATATAGAAAAACTAACTGATTGGAAAAAAGAGCCTACTGTTACTGAACTAATGAGTGATTATAAACAAGCTCAATCGTCCCATAATTATCATATGGAACGTATTAAACACTGGCTCAATATTCTATACCCTAATACTGATAAAACTAAAATTAAAGCAGGTAGAAGTGGTGTAGTTTCAAGAATGTCTCGTAAACTTGCTGAATGGCGTTATAGTGCATTAGCAAGTGCAATCCTTAATGAACGTAATTTATTCCAAGTTACTGCGTCTAGTCCTGCATATATTGACGCATCTTTTCAGAATTCTCTAGTTCTGAACTATCAATTCAATACTCTTATTGATAAAGTACATTTTGTTAATAGTTTGGTTCGTACAATGGTTAATGAGGGTACTGCTATTGTTCGTGTGGGTTGGGAAGTAGAACAACAAACCAAAGAAAAAGAAATTCCTGTTTATGAATATATTGAAGCTGACCAACAAGGCACAATGCTTATTATGCAAGCCATTGGTTTAATCGGACAAGAACAAGAACAATCTGGTGAACAGGATTACACTAAAACAAATACTTTTAAGAAAGCTCCAGTAGATTTACAAGAATCTATTAAAGCTACTTATGATTATGGTCAACCAGTTATTGCTAAAGATACTGGGCAAATACAAACTGTTAAAGAAATTATAGCAACTAAAAATAGACCTTCCGTTAAAGTAATTAATAACTCCGATTTAGTTATTGACCCAACTTGTAATGGTGATTTTTCTAAAGCTAAATTTGTTGTTTATCGTTATGAAACAGACTTATCTACTTTAAGAATGTATAACCAAAAACAACCTAATACTTATAATAATCTAAAACAATTAGACCCTAATGCACCTATTGATATTAGTGATATGGGGACATTAGCTGCAATGCCTAATGAGGTATTTAGTGATTTAGTAGATAGCGATAAAATCAATGAGAAATCTTTTAAATTCTCTGATGAAGCTCGTAAGAAAATTACTGTATATGAGTATTGGGGATATTGGGATATTGATGGTACAGGTATTGCACAAGCTATTTGTGCAACTATTGCTAATGGTAAATTTATTAAATTAGAACGTAATCCTTTCCCTGATAACGAAATTCCTTTTGTAGTTATTCCTTATTTGCCAGTAAAAGAATCTGTATATGGTGAACCAGACAGTGAATTAATTAGCGATAATCAATTAATTTCACAAGCTCTTACAAGAGCTATGGTAGATATTAATGCTCGTTCTGCAAATGGACAAGTAGCAATGCCTAAAGGGTATTTAGATATTGTAAATAAACAACGATTCAATCGTGGTGAAGATTACGAATATAATCCTGTTGCTCACCCTGCAGACGCTATTTTTATGCATACAGCAAATGAATTACCTCAATCTATGTTGGCTTTTCATCAAATGCAATATGCTGAAGCAGAAGCTATTACTGGAGTAAAATCCTTTAGTGGTGGTATTGATGGTAATGCTTATGGTCAAGTTGCAGCAGGTATGAGCCAAGCAGTTACTGCTATTAACCAACGAGAAGGGGATATTATGTTCCGTATTTCTCGTGGTTTAGAAAAGATTGGTAATAAAATTTTAGCTATGAATATGGAATGGTTAGATGAAGAAGAAGTAATTTCTTTAACCCAGTTTGATTTCATTTCTGTTCGTAGAGAAGATTTGAAAGGTGATTTCCATTTAGCAGTTAAAGTTAAATCTAATAGTGAATCTGAAGGTAAAGCGCAACAACTTACTTTTATGGCTCAAACATTAGGTGAGCAAGCTGATTGGGGATTAAGAAAAATTATGCTTATGGAAATTGGGCAACTATATAATCTTGATACTTTTGTATCAGCAATTAAAGATTATGAACCTCAACCTGACCCAATCCAACAAGAATTAGCCCAAGTACAATTAGAATTGGAAAAAGCTAAACTTGCTAAAGAACAAGCTGAAACTCAATACTATCAAGCACGTTCTGCATTTATTGATGCACAGATTGGTAATACTCGTGCAGATACTGACCTTAAAGCTCTTGATTTCATGGAACAACAAGAAGGCGTTAAACACGCTAGACAACGTGAAATTGTACAAGCTCAAGCAGAAGCTCAAAATAAAGGTAAAATTGCTACTGAGTTACTTAAAGGACAAAATGCTTTACATAAAGCTAAAATGGATAATGATACTAAAAGAGCAGTTGCTGATGCTAAAGGACAGGATAAAAAACCAAAAAAGCAATCTCAAAAAGCACAAAATCGTGAAAATGCTAGACAAGCTCAGAATAATCTAAGAAAATTGCCTAATCCTGAGCTAGGTGCAGTTCCAGATGGATTATTTAAAGCAGACGGTTTAGGTAATTATATTCGTGGTGATGGCAATACTGTTCAAAACCAAATTTAATAGACTAACGTAAGAGGACTATACAATGGAAGAAACCCTTATTGAACACATTGAACGTGAACGTGAAAATCAAAAACTTACACTAAATCGAGCAGAAGCTCTTTGGCGTTTAATGAAGAATGAAGATTTTCAGTTGGTAATTCGTGATTACTATATGGGACTATATTTACAACGACTTGTAAAAGAAGACCTAGCTACTGCAACTGCAGAAATTACAAAACAATCTGCAGTAGATCGTATTAAATCTATTGGTTTATTTGACCAATTTATTAAACAGTTGGATAGTGATGGCATGCAAGCCAAAGCATTTATTAATGCTTCTAATGAAGAATTAATTGAAGCTTATCAACAACAAGCTAACTAATGGAGCTAATAGATGAGTGAAACACTTCCAGAACAAACATTAGATATCAGTGCAGTACTTGATAATGCTACTGATGAACAATTACAGAATGTTGATACTTTTGAAGAATTCTTGGCTCAACAACAAGTTGAAGTAAAAGAACCAGAAGAAAAAGAAAATCAACAACAAACAGAATTCCAAACCGAACCTGAGAGCAACCCTGAACCAGAAAAAACTGATAATGTTGAAGGGACTACAGAAGGTGAATCTACTGAACAAGAACTATCTGATGCAGAATTTCGTGCATTAGTTACAGCAACATTCCGTGCGAATCATCAAGATGTTCAAGTTCAAAACCCTGACGACATCAGAAAACTGATGCAATTCGGTATGAACTATCACAAGAAGATGGGTGAACTAGCTCCACACCGAAAAATTTTAAAATCGTTAGAACAAAATGGTTTACTAGAAGCAGACAAGATTAATTTTGCTATTGACCTACTTAAAGGGGATAAAGCTGCAGTAGCTAAATTCCTTAAAGACCAGTCAATCGATACTTATGATTTGCCTGACTTAGAAGAAACCCCGTATCAAACCAAAGACTATATGCCTTCAACTGAGCGAGTAATTTTTGATGAAAAAACTCAAGAATTACAGCAATCAGAAGCTGGTATGAAAGTATTAAATTACATTAAAGGTTTAGACCAAGATAGCTTCTTTGATGTCTACTCTAATCCAGTAATTTTAGATAATTTACAGCGTCATGCTGAAATTGGTCTTATGAATGATACTTTAGCAGTTCTTGAAAAAGAATATGCATTAGGTAACGTTCCTGCAGGAATTAAGCCTATTGATGCTTATGCCCATGTAGCAGAACAACTTCAATCAAAAAATCCAAGTAAGTATAGCATTCAGAATACTCAACGAGTTGTAGGTAATAACTTGGCTCAAGGTAATAAACCTCAACAACAACAAGCCGTTAAAGCACCAGCTAGTGCGAGTATTCCAAATAATACCCAACCACAACAAACTCAACAAAGTTTTAGTGGAATCGATTTACTTCTAAATGCTAAAGAAGAAGATTTAAGTAAATACGATAACTGGGAAGCTTTCTTACAAGCTAACAACATTAATCTTTAAGGTAAAAAATTATGGCAGTTAATTCTCCAATCGATTCTGCTACACAAGCAGATGTAAACACTATGGCTAATGCTCATGCCCCAAGTTTAGGTTCTCCTCGTGCTAACCTTTACAATGACCCACAAGGTTTACGTGGTACTCCAGTACAATCTTCTGTTGGTTCACAACAATATGAGCGTATTTTCTATACAAAGAAAATCATCCCAGCTTTAGCCAAAAAACGTAAATTTTCTAAAATGGCTGATACCATTGCTATGCCTAAAAATATGGGTCAGCGTATCCGTGCAGAAGTAGATATTCCTTTATTACATGATGCTAATATCAATGACCAAGGTATCGATGCTCGTGGCGTACATACTCGTAATGGTAACTTCTATGGTTCTAGCCGTGATATTGGTAAGATTTTAGGTGCTATGCCAGTTCTTACTGAAGAAGGCGGTCGTGTAAACCGTGTAGGTTTTTCACGTAGTTGGACTGAAGGTACGTTTAACAAATTTGGTTTCTTCTTCGAATATTCTCAAGATTTAGAGAATTTCGATTCTGACCCACAAATTGTTTCTCGTATGTATCAAAAAGCTTTAGAAGCTGCTGAACAATTAGTTGAAGACTCTTTACAGGCTGATTTGTTAAATGGTGCAGGTACTATTGTTTATGCTGGTAATGCTATTTCTGATGATACTATGGATGAAAATTCCATGATTACTTACCAAGCTATCCGCCGTTTATCTCGTGCATTAGACGATAACCAAACCCCTCGTGAAACTAAATATATCTTTGGTTCTACTAATTTAGATACTCGTACTGCAACTACTTATCGTACATTGTTTGTTGGTGCAGAAGTTCTTAATATTTTAGAACAAATGAAAGACCACTTCGGTAATCCTGCATTTATTCATGTTCACCAATATGGTGCTGGTATCTCTAAACTTATGGAAGATGAAGTCGGTATCATCGATAAATTCCGTGTAGTTTATGTAGAAGATATGATTAAATGGGAAGGTGCTGGTGCACAAGCTGACCCTCAATTCGGTCTAGCTCAAGAAGGCGGTAAATATAACGTTTATCCTGCAATGTGTATTGGTACTGATGCATTTACCTGTATTTCCTTTGATGGTTCAAATGGTGTAAATAATAAATTTACTATTCATCACCAAAAACCAAACCAATCCCATAACTTGTTAGACCCATATGGTGAAATTGGTTTCGTATCTATCAAATGGTGGTACGGTATTATGTTTAAACGTCCTGAACGTATTGGTGTTATTAAAACTGTAGCTCCAATGTAATTAATATAATGGGGTTCATTAGAACCCCTTTTCCTAGAAGAACAGAATAGAAGGAAAGTCCTATGACTCAAGAAAATAAAGAATTTACCGTTGAAGAAGTAGATATTAATGAACGTGATTATTGGAAAGAACAAGCTCATATTCGAGGTGTTTCTTATCCTACTAATATCACTACCCCTAAATTAAAAGAATTAGTGCAAGCTCGTATTGCTGAACAAGAAGCTATGAATACTGGTGGTACTCGTGGTCGTCAAACTCTTGAAAAATTAGCACCAGAAGTTTTAGCAAATATTGATAAAGCAACTGCATTGGTTCGATTTGAAATTCATGTATTAGACCCAAGTAAACAAGACTGGACAGGTATTCGTGTATCAGCAGGTAATGCTAACTTTGCTGCTATTAAACGAGTTATTCCTCTTAATGCACCTGTATGGCATGCAGAACGTATCCTAGTAGAAGTTCTTAAAAATATGAAATATGCCCATCGTAAATCAGAAAGACATCCTCGATTACGAACTCATATTGATAATGCAAGTAAAGCTAAATATTTACCTTGTTTTAAAATTGTAGAATTACCGCCATTAACAGAAGAAGAATTGAAAGCATTAGCTGAACAACAAGCAATGAACAATACTGGACAAATGGAAAACGATTAGTAACTTGAGCCTAGTTAGTTTAGAATTAGCTAGGCTTTTTTTATTGGAGAAGATATGACTGATGTTAATAAATATATAGGAACACCAATTACTGGTTTAGGAAAACAGTATGATGTTTCTGAATTTGGTAACGATAAATTAAATGGTGAAGCTGTAATAGATAGATTCATTAATATGGCTGGTGCAGTCAAAATTAAACCATTTGACGAAAACGGTAATCATATTAGTGCAGGTTATGAATTTGACAGAACTGTTGATGGTGATTCTGGTTTTGTTCATTCACAAGCAGCTTGCGATAATGTTTGGTTATGCGTACCAAATATTAGTATTCCTGATAGTCTTAAAAATTTAGGTTTTAACGAAAACGAAACAGAAACTACTAAGTACAAATGGAAAACAGTAGAAGAAGTAAACAAAATTGCAGATGAAATTGATAAAATTCCTGATGCAAACCAGTTAGTAGAATTTCTATCGAACGCATATAAACAAACAGATATTTTTAATTTACTAAACCCAAAACTTCAAAAAGCAATTACTGAGTACAGAGCGAACCATCCTAATAAATCCGTAGAAGATTATCAGGATTTATCTGCTTATTTAAATGCTCCGTTTAAACAATTAAATATTGAAGTTACACCAGAAAGTTTAGAACTTAAAAATATTCTAGATGAATTAGATAAACTTGGTTTAGAAGATTTAAATATTCCATTAGTAGAAGTTCAAAATGAAGATCTCACTACAAGAAAAGTAGACGGTACAGGTGTATTTGATTTTATTTCTTCTAGTGTAATGAACCAATTAGAAATGTTGACTAATCGTAACTTAATTACGAAATCTGAAGTAGCAACAGTATATTCTACTCTATTGGTTCAAGGTATGCAGACAGCGGCTCAATATGCTTTAGAAAAAGCAAATATTAAGAACCAGTCTTATGCATTAAGAGTTCAAGCAGTACAGTCCGCTGTAGCAGTATTACAAGCAAAAGCTAATATGCTTATGCTTCCTATTCAGCTTAGATTGCAATATGCTCAATTAGAGACTCAATTAAAACAATTAGAACTTATTAAAGTTCAAACTGAAATTGAAAAAGAGAAATATCCTCAAATTCAAGCTCAAACTGATTTAGTCTTGGCTCAAACTGATGCACAACGCATTCAAAATGAACAGTTAAAAGAACAAGTTCTTATTACTCAAGAACAAACAAAACAAGCTGGTATCGCTACACAATTACAAACATTGCAATTAGACCAACAAACTCTAATGAACAATAAACTTGTGGAAGATACAAAACTTGTAGATGCACAAACACAATTACAACTTAAACAGGTAATGTTAGCAGATGTTCAAAAAGTTCAAGCCAAAGCGGCTATTAAACTCCAAGCACAACAACTTGAGAAAGAGAAAGAAAATTTGGCATTGGTTAAAGCACAAACTGCAGCAGCTTATGCACAATTAGCGGCTCTTAAAGAACAAATTAAAGCCTCTAAAGCACAATACAATGATACGATTGATGGTAAACCTATTGGTGGTATTTTAGGCGCACAACTTGCTGTAAACAAAGCTCAAGCTGTAGGTTTTGAACGAGATAGCTTTATTAAGTTTATGAACCAAGCACAAGCAGGTTGGTCTGCTAAGAAAACAGCAGATATTGCTACATTAGCTCCATCTTCTTATTCTGCTTTAGGTGTTGACCGTCTAATGACTTGGATGGCTCATAAGATGTTTAATATGCCTATTGATACATTTGCAATGCCAGATGGATATGCAGATTACATTACTGATGATGAGATGGATGGTAAAGTAGCTACAAAAACATCCTCAAGTAACAGCAGAACCAAATAGAGGTAATAAATGAAATTCGGGAGTACAAGGTATTATCATTACTTTACTCAATACGCTGAAGAAATTAATGGGTCTTATATATCAGACCCTATTTCTACTTATGCAGCCGCAGCTATTGCAGGCGGTAAAGATGTAGGTTCTAGTGTAATAGAATCTCTAAAAACAGGTAATGGAATGAAACTTAAACAATATTACCAATATGCACGTATTCGTTTTGGTAATCGGTATTGGAAATGGGATTTACAAACCAGAACAGGTAATACTGCTGGTGCTAAGTTAGATAAAAAACTTGGTAAATTGTTTATCACTAATAAAAAACCATATACCTATATTGCAGAAGTTACTCCTGAATTTCATATTATAGGTCCTTATTTGAATCAAAAAATAAAAGATACTTTTGGTATTGACGAGTTCAATGATACTTATCAAGGTAAACAGTATATCCCTATGCCTATAAATGAAACAGATAAAGGTTTTAGTGTCTTAAAGACTTTGGATAAACCAGAAGAATATTTATATCTTCAGGAAAAACCAGAAGAAAGTCTTGGTGTAATTTATTGGGATTATTCTGAACCAGTATTAATAAATACAGAGAAAGAAAGTAGATTTACTTTTTATGATGATGAACCACCTGCACCTTATCCTAAAGAAAAAGGTAAATTAGTTTTACTTAAAGAATGGGCAGAAGAATATAATCCTTTTGGACAAGAGTCTTCAGATAAAACAGTAGAAACTGATAAATCAGAAGAAGACTTAAACAAAGAACAAGAAAATGATTCTAAGATTAACATTCGTTATACAAGAAAAGTTTATAAACGATATGTAGAACTAGATAGAGTCTTTCATACTAAAATAGATAAAGAAACTTCTGTTACTAGATTCAGATATAAGTTCACTGTAGAAACTTATGAAATTACTTACAACAAAGAAGAATTCGCTTATTTAACAAAGTCTGGTTTAACGAATTCACCGTCTCTAAAATTCTTCTTAGATAACCAAAAAGAAAATAAAGTAATTACTTCTGGGAAAATTACATCTGAAACTGACCCAAGTGTATTTAAACTTTATCCATACTTACCATTAAAAGACTTTGGTAGAGATGCTTGGGGTGAAACTTGGTTAGTACCTAAGTTATCTAGAAATTCTGAAATAATAAAATTACAAGCTATCTTAGATGAAGCAGGTAAAGCAAAATCTGAAAGTTTAGAAGAGAAACGTATTCATGAACCAAATCAATCTAATCCTAGATTGCCTTCTAAAGATAAAAAAAGTAAGAGACGAGAAGACTCTAAATTACTTACTTACAATGGTAAGAAATATACTGCACGAGCATTACAAAGAAGACTTAATAGATACCTTTCTCAAAAGAGAAAGATTAAATTTAATAAATTATACAATCCTTCTAAACAACTAACAGAAAGTGCAACAAAGAGACATATAGACCATTTAGCTACATTGCTTGGTGTAGATTATGAATCTTTAGCAGCTAATATGTTTGCTGATAGTAATTATGAAAATGGTACAACTAATATAAGACAGAGAGCAATTATGCCTTCTGTTAAGTTTTCATCTAATATTGCAGAAGTTCAAGCATACTGGTTCTATTTCTTTAAAAGACTTTACAGACTATATAGTGAAGAAAGAGATTTTGGTGAATGGAAAGTTGCAGTATCAACTGCAAAAAACTTTAATGATTTACCAATGAAACAGTTCTCTTGGGTTAATCAATCTGGTTTAGATTGGGGTGGTATGGCATGGATGTTTATTCGTAAGTTTGAAATTGATGGTTCTTTAAGAAAAATTAAACGTTATAGACGTTTAAAAGAAATTAAACGAGGTAAACCAATTACCATTAAAACTCTTGAAGAATTACAAGATATTATAGAACCGCCTCAAGAAATTGCAGATGATAAATATCATACTTCTAAAAACGGTACTCAACATTGTATTGGTGGGCAGAAGTTTTCAACTTCAGGAACTATGAATGGTTTAAGTATTACTGAATTATTAAAAGACTTTAATTATACTTTCTTTTGTAAACAAGGTTCTAACGGTAAATTAGAAGTCTATGCTGTAGCTGGTTTAGCGTTTAATATTAAGATGATTCATGTTTATGCTTGGGGAACTGCATGGCATGATTTAGGGATGCAGTATGCTAGAAACCATAATAGATATATTGGTAATAAAAAAGACCATCAAGTAACATACGATGCACAAAGACGTATGAGTAAACGTCATTACTTTACGACTAAGATTTCACATTTTGGTGTAATGCCAGTAGATTACAATATTATTCGTAGAATTGGTGCAACAGAGCTTGAAAGATTAGCAATAAGAATACCAATACTTTATGGATTTACTCATGCAGAAGCTAAAGGTAAGGCTAAATGGGTTAAACCTGTTATTCGTATAGTACAGGTTATTATTACTATTGTTGGTGCAGTATTATCTGTATTTTCTGGTGGTACTTCTAACGTTGCAGCGCAATCTGCAAACTTAGCATTACAAGCATTTATTACAGCAGTAGTTACTGCAGTTTTGACTAGTATTATTATTTCTCATTTGATTATACCTTTATTAAGACTTCTGGGTTTAAAAGGTATTATTGCTATGATTGTTGCAATTATTATTGTAATTGTTGCATCTATGCTAGGCGGTCAACCTTCATCTTCTCAATCGGCATTACCTTATGGTTCAGAAGTTGGTAAACAGACAGCTACACAAGTAGCATCTGAAGTTGCAAGAAATACTGGTAATTTCTTTGAAGCTTCAATAAATGCTATTAAAGAATCATTTTCCAATATGCTTAAACAGTTCCAGCAATTAGTGAAATCATCTGCAGATCTAACAGCAGAATCTGTTGCACAAAGCGTTTCACAAGGTATTAAAGATGCTTTGACGCAGTTTCCTAATATTAGTGGTTTACAAGCTATTCAAATGGTTTCTGATGCAGGATTAAAAGCTATTGGTCAAATTAATGCAGAATCTATGGCATCAATTAAAGCACAATCAGAAAAAGAAACTGAATTGTATGAGAATGCTCAAAGACAATTAGACGAATTAAAAGAAACAGTTAAAAATGTTTCTTACGATGTTAAAGCAGTTATGGAAGCACAACGACTAAGATTTAGGATGTATGACCCATCAGCATTTTTATCATCAAATGTGATACCAGATACTTATTCAAGTTCATTTGAATATTTATCTAATTTATTTAATATAAAACTAAATGTTGACCCAGCTACAACAGATGTAGCGATGACACCCGATTTTAGTTTTAATAATCCATATAAAACAGTTTAGGAGAAATTATGGGTATTTTTGATTCACCTGTTATGAGAGCAGGTAATTATGATTACTTAGGTACAGTAACCAATAATGATTCTTGGTTTGGTCCAAGTACTACTATTGATATTTCTGGTAATCAAACCTTACAAAACAATTTAGGTAAATATACTGGATTTAATTCATTCTCAGATGCAGGACAACAGAGAGCATTGCAAGCTTTAGGTATGCAAGGCGAAAATTTCTTAAAGACAGCTTCACCAGAACAATTAAGAAATGTTGTTAATGGTGCAGGCGGTGTAGGTGGTAATTCTTTATTAGGTTGGGGTACTGACCAATATGGAAATAGAACTTTAGCTGGTGGTACTGGTTTACAATGGGCTGGTGCATTAGCCAATATGGGTTTTGGTATTTGGGGTGCTTATCAGCAACATAAACAAACCAAACTTGCACAACAAGCATTTGAAGAACAAAAAGCATTACAAAGAGCTAACTTTAAAATGCAAGCCAAATCTTATAATAATAGTTTGCGTAACCAACAATCTGCTAGAGGTTTTGTTGGAATGTCTGGTTCAGCAAAACAAACATTAGGTCGTGAATATAACACAAGAAAGGCTGAGGAAACTTATTAATGGCTATCGACTGGAAACCTATAGATAATCAATTCGGAACTGTTATGGAATCTGCTTTGAGCCAAGCAAAACAACTTGCTCCGAGACAATTAGATTTGAGTAATGGTTTTGGTGGTAGATACTATACTCCAGAAGAATATTACTCAAATAAGATTAATCGAATTACAAAAACTGAACCAGTAATGCAAGAATCACCTGTTTCTTCTGTTGCTGGTTCAGTAACGGAAACTGCTTTAAGTACACCTCTCAAAGCTAAACATTCAGCTTTATATGGGGAAAACTTTAATAAGTATGCACCTACTATAATTAAAGAAGCTCAGGCTCAAAATATCGACCCTAATGCATTATTAACAATGACATACATAGAGTCTAAATTTGACCCTAATACTTCTAATAGTAAATATGGTGGACTACATCAAATTAATAAAGCTCAACATGCTAATTGGGCTGACCCAGAATATAACACTAAAGAAGCAGTTAAACTTTATAAAGCTAATGAAGCTTATGCTAGAAAGAATGGTATTCCTTTTGATGCAGGTACAGCTTATTTATATCATCAACAAGGTATAGGTGGTGCGACTGCTTTATTAAAGAATCCTAATTTATCCGCAGCAGAAGCTTTAAAGAAAACACCTCAATGGAAAAATAAAGATATTTCTTGGATTAACAAGAATGTTATTGAATCCAATGGTGGTAAAGCTGGAATGTCTGCTGGAGAATTTGCTAATCTTTGGAAGAATAAAGCAACTAATATTTACAATAGTGTAAGAGCAAGAGAAGCTCAACTAGGTAGTTGGGCTAATTACTTAAATAACGGGGGCTATAATGGCTGAAATTAAATGGTCTAATGTAAGTGGTAGTGATTTAAATGGTGCAGTATCTAATGCTAATAGTGCCGTAAATAACTACGTTAGAACTTTATTTGGACTTGGAGATAACATTGAAAGAACTGCAGACAAGTTTCAGAAACGTGCTGATGAAACTGCATTGTGGAATCGTGAACAAAATACTCAAGCAATTATTAACAAGATGCATGAAGCTGATAGTCTAGATGCGTTAAAGCAAATGCAATCCCAAGGTATTGGTGATGCGAATAAAGCACTTGGTTTATACAATGGACAAGTGGATTTAAAATCTTTAAACAATGCTAAAAAAGATTGGATAGTTGATACAGAAAATCGTGCATCTGCTAAAGATAATCTTTTAGATTACTCACCTGAACAGAAAGAATTAATTTCTCAAATTCAGAATGATTTATTAACAGGCAATATTCAAGATGCACAAAGTAAATTAGCTTCTAGTAACTTCAGTAATAAACAGAAAACTAGTCTTGTTAATTCTATTTATAAAGCTCAAGAAGATAATAGAGATTTCAATCTTAAACATGCAGATATTGCAGGTAAGTTTGCAAATAATACTGTAGCTGTACAACAAGCAAAACTTGAGATGGATAAATACAGTGCAGACTTTTTAAATGGTAGAGGTAATACAGCAGAAGCACAAGCTTTGTTAAAAAATGACCCTACTTATCTAAAACTATTAAGCAATTATCAAGCTTTAGAACAGAATGGTAATTTACTCCGTTCTCAATTAAATACCTTTGGTTCAAATGATATTTATAATGGTGGACAATATGCGCCTAAATTTGATGTAAATTTTGAACCAACACAATCTTCTATTTCTGGTTCAAAAGAACCTAAAAAAGCTGAAGCAACACAAGCACAGCAAACAATTAAACAAAGTGAATCTAATCCATTAACTACTGTAGCTTCTATTGTTAATGATGCCGTAAGTCAACCTAAGAATAAATCTTCTGAAGATTTCGCTACTATGATTGCTGACGCTGATTTTAAATCTCGTATTAGTGATAACATTCCTAAAGATTTAAAAAGTACGATTCATGGTTTAATTAATGGCGATTTAGACGTAACTTCTGATAAATCTTTGCAAAACATTAAATTATCGGAAGCTTATTTAAATAGTGTTATTGATGAATATAACAAACGTACTGGTAAAAACATTCAGCGTGTATCTTTACCTAATAGTTTAGTTACTGCTAAAGAATGGAAAGATAATATTTCCACTCGTAAAGAAAATCTTAGTAAAGATAAAAAATTAGCTTTAGAAGAAGCTTTTGGTATTAAGAATACTGATAATGAAAATGACTTAGACCCAGTAAAAAATTTATTTCTAAATGCTTTAACCAAAAATGAATGGTCTGGTGATGATTCTAAGTATCAATCCAAAAATGATGTAATGGAAGCATTATCAAAACCAAAATATGACCAAAAATGGTTTGATGGTAATGATTTAAAAGAAAGAGCGCAAAAGCTTTTAGAATACTTTGAGCCAAAAGAAGTTATGCGAATTATTAATAGTGTAACTGATAATGGTACAAGAGAAGTTAACGGATTTTTTAATATTGGTCGAGATGAATACAAACAAATCGATAATTTAATTCGAGATGTTAAGAAAGATCCTGCATTACTTAAACAGTTAAGAAAAGATGTAGCGGATATTGATAAACGATATGATGAACAATCTCTTGGTTTAACTACATTACTTTCTTCTGGACAAGCAGGAACTACTGATGCATTACATCCTAGTGCTTACGGTAAAGAATATTTAGAGACTAAAAATTCTGTATCCAAAAAAGTAGAAGCCAAAGAAGAAGCAAAAAACAAAGTAAATGCTTTAGTACAAATAGCAGATGAAGCAAGTAAAAATAAATCAATCAATGATGGTACTAGTAAGGTATCTGATTCTGAATTAAAAACTATGCTTGAAGAAGGTACATTAGATATTGATACCCAAATCAAAGCATGGATAGCTTTAGGTAATAAAGTTCCTAAAGACTTAGATGAAAAAGAATTAGATAAAATTAGAAATACTTTGTTAGAATTACCAGCAAATCAACTTAAACAACTGGTTCAAAGTAAAGTAGATATAAAAACTTTAAAGAATGAAGCGGATTCATTATATAAAAGTTTAAAAGATGAGGATTTACTTACTAAAGACCTTGAGAAAAAACTTAAATCTATCAAATAGTGGAGAAGCTCATGGCTGGATTTATTAATTGGGGTAATTTTGGTAATACTGAATTTACTGATGCTATTGGTGAAAGAGAAAATACTTTAGCACCAGTAGAGTTTGATAGTAATTCTTGGACAAATATTACATTGTCTAAACAATTAGCTATTAAACCAACTGAAACTACTGAATATGATAAGCGTAAAACCGCATTACAAGAAGCTACAGAAAGAAATAAAGCTATCCTAGGGGATAAGTTAGCTCAAGATGCTCAAAAGCGTGATGAGCTTCTTATTGCTTCTGGTGCTGATGCTCAAATGGTAAATGAAAATAGACAAGTACAGACTGACATTAAAAATAGAAGTAGTCTTGAACGTATTCAAAATCATATTGCGTCTAAAGCTGACCCAATGAATAAATCCAGTTTCTTTGACGAAGATCTAGAAAATGCAATTCATAATCTTACAAATAATCAAGTAATTGATTTGTATTCTGATAAACCAGAACTAAGAGATTATATTCTAAGTCAAAAAGGTTATGCAGGTAATGTACTAGCAAGAACAGGTTTATATACAAATGAATCTGCTTCTGTATTTAATAACTTAGAGTCTATTGGCTTAGGTGCAGCAAGTGAAGAAGCTACTCTTGTAGATTGGGCTAACTATACTGCTAAGTCTTTGACTAGTTCATCTGAAAAAGAAAAAAATGATGCATTAGTAAATGGTATTTCAAAATCATTAAGCGATTTAAGTGATGAGAAAAGAAATACTGCCGCTCGTTTATCTGATGAATCTGTTGGTGCAAGAGCTGAATTAACAGACTTAGAATACGATAAAAAAATTGCACAACAAAAAATTAACGGTCTTCGTGGAACAGAAATCAAACAAAATTCTATTGAAAGAGAATTATCCAAATTAGGTGATATGGCTTCTGATAAATACCAAGTTACTAAAGAAATTGCACAAGAAGTTCCAAGTACTGCTGTATCTCTTGGCGTAGCTAAAGGTGTAACTACAGGTATTAAACAAGCCTCTAAACAATTAGTAAAAGATAAAATTGAAAATAATCTCGCTAAAAAGGAAAGTCAATATGTCGCAGAACAACAAACCAAATCCAAATTATCTGAAGAAGCTATTAAAGAGTCTTCTGATTTTGTTAAAGCGCAAGAAGTAGCTAAGAAAAATATTGACGCAGTATTTGCAAGAAGAGCAAATAAACACGCAGGTAAAGTATTAGTAGGTTGGGAAACATTAAGTACTGGTGTACAAAATGCTGTACCGTCTTATTCAGATTCAGCTTCATTTATTTTGAACCAAGATGATAAATCATTTACTGATTCAAAAGCGTTTAAAGATTTACAAAAAGATAATCCTAATATCACAGCAGAAGAAGCGAAAGAAATTGTTGCTAATAAAGCAGGTGAAGAAGCTATGTTACGTACATTCTTTGCTACTGCTCCTATGGGGGCTTTATTCTCTAAAGCTGAAAGAAAACTATTTGATAGATTATTTAAAAATAAATCTTTAGCTACTCTTAAAGAAAGAGCCAAATCTTATGGTGTATCTGTAGGAACAAATAGTGTTCAAGAGTTTGGTGAAGAAGCTTCTTCTAAATTATTCTCTAATTTAGCTATTAACAATGCTTTAGGATATGAAGCAGTTGATGCTAAAAAAGATGTTATTTCTTCTGGTTTATTTGGTGCAGTTGTTGGTGCAGGTGCTACTACAGCAACCAATGCTCCTGAACTTGTAGGTAAAGGTTTATCTAAAACTGCAAAAGTAGTTGGTGATAAAGTTGCAAAAGTTGCACAAAATTCTACAGAAAAAATGAACCAGAAAGCTGTAGCAAAAGAAGCAGAAGAAAATAAATCTTTATTTGGTACATCTTCTTATACCGATAAAGATGGTAATGTTATTGAAGGTCAAAAAGGTGTATTAGGTAAAAGTTTTGATGAATCTAATTTAGGTACTGCCTATAAAAAAGCTATTGATACTTTAGAGAATTCTAGTGATATCTTGAAAGATGTTATTAATTCTCATGGCAAAGAAAACTATACGCAAGTTGTTCATGCACTTTATCAAGGTTATTCCAATGCTCGTACTGCATTAGAAAATCCAGATAAATTATCTAAAGAACAAGTTGAAGCTTATACTGCATTAAAAGATTCTTATGAAGCTTTCCAACAAGAAATTGCTACTGGTGTTAATAAAGATTTAGCTGACTATAATCAAGAATTGCATACAGCAATTAGTGAAATGAATACTGTTGCTATGAATGCTGAATCTACAGATGAACAACGTGAACAAGCTATTACCAAAGTTCAAGACTTAATTGGTAAAGATGAAGGATTCCAAAAATTATTGAAATCTCCTCTTTATGCTATGTTGTCTTCTGAAGGAAATGAAGCTCATAAAGAAATTAAAGACTTACCTAGAGAAGTATCATTCTTAGACGGTAAAGATAAAAAAGATTATCCAACTGTATATAACTCTGTATCTAATTTTGTAAAACAAATTAATGAAGACCATGCATCAGGTAAGATTAATGAACAAGAAGCTTATAAACGTTTTGGTGATGCACTTACTTCTATTCATGCATTAAAAGATACAGAAGCTACTGCACAAGAAAAACTTCAAGGTATCAAAAATCTTTTGAACCAAATGAATGAAAGCTTATTTAGTATTGGTAAAGACTTTGGTGATAACTCACCATATAAAGCTTTATTAGCAGAAATTAATAAATGGACACCATCTGAGTCTTCAAAAGATTATTCACCTGATGATGTATTCTTACAAAAATTCTTTGGTTCACAAGGTGTAGGTGCTTATTCTAAAGGTTATAAACTTGGTTTATTAGATTATGTAACTGATTTCTTAAACGCTAAGAAGCAAGGTACTCAGTTCCAATCTTTAAGCAAACTACAACGTTTCTACAATACTCAGGTTAATAAATTAACTGCTTTAAACAAAATGATTCATCAAATGGAAAAAGATAATGCTAATGGTGAGTTGAAAGACAGTTATTCCTATGACAGTAAATTTACTACTCTAAAGGGTGAAAAAAATAGATTTACCTCTTTAGATTCTGCTAAACGTTATCGTGATTATGTTATGGGTGAAATGGATAGTTTTAATAATATCACTCAATCTTTACTAACAGGTACAGTAAGAAACCATACTAAACCAAAAGCTAAGACTTCTACTCCAGTTAATAATAATACAGAAGAATTAAACAATTTACAGAATACTGAATCAAAAGGAACTGAAATTAAGTCTTTGAGAACTAAAGATGGTAAACCAGTTGCTACTGTTGAAATGGTTACTGATAAAAATCTTAAATCTTTAGCAGGTACTTCTACTAAAGGTAATAAACGTATTGTTAAATTAAGAGAAAACATTACTAAAGAAGATTTTAATAACTATATTCAAGGTAAAGACAATTCTGAAACTTCTGCACAAAAACAAATTGTATTTAATCAATTAGAAATTAATTATGGCTTTAATCAAGGCAGCTTGAATAACTTAATTCAAGAATATGCTGATAGATTCTTAGAGGGTAATACTGAAAAAGCTATTAAACGATTTGTTATTGAGCATGAACTTTCTCATGCAGAAAACTTAGAAAAAGATTCTGAAGTCTATAAAAAAGCTAAAGCTAATTCACCAGAACATTACTTAGAAGATGCTGAAGTATTGAATGTAGAACTTAGAGCAAATATTGATGCAATCGAAGCTTTAGGTAATCGTTTAGGTCTTGGTTCAAATATTGAAGAAATCTCTTCTGCGTTAAATACCCAAGAAGAAAATAAAGAAACAGAACCAGAAGTATTATTAGGTCTTCCTCATTATGAAGATACTAATGAATTTTCTGAAGTTACTTTACTGGATTTACAGAAACGTAACTACGAGAATATTAAATCACATTTGATGCATAGTTTTGCAGAAATGAATGATGAAACTATCGTAAGTAAGTATGGTGATTTATCTAAAGATAAAACATACAAAGTAGAAGTTCCAGCAAATGAAGTCTATAAAACAGATGTAGGTAATAAATTTACTTCTGTTAAGAATGGAGTTCTTACTGTTCATTTACCTGAAACTATTGCAAAAGAATTAATCAAACATGGTTTTGATGTAGAACAAAACTCTTTTGATAAGTTTATTCAAGTAAACAAAGATAATGTTCCTGCATTAAGTGATGAAGCTGTTAGCGCAATGGTTAGCTCAAAAATTACAGATTTCTCTTCTCAAGAGGGCAGAGATAATCGTGATGTAATTGGTGCAACCATTAATGATGGTACATTTGACCATACAGCAGGTGATAACGCTTTATTTGTAGAATCATTAATCCCAATCGTAAAACAAATTTATACATTCTTTAAAGGTAGTCAAGCAGGCGTATTTAATAGACATAATCGTAGAGGTTTTGGTAAAGATGGTAAAGCAGATCCATTACCAAGATTTACTGCATTTAACTTCTTAACAAATATGTTTGGTATTACTTATTCTGGTAAACAAGCAAGAATTAATTTACCTGAAAAAGTTATTCAAGCATTTACTGTTGCTATACCTAAGGGAATTGTTAATTCTGAGAATACACATTTCCATGGTGATTTAGGTTCAATGCTTGCTGAGAAAGGTAAAGCTCTTGTTGGTATTTATAATATTACTGCAGAAGCAAAAACCAAATATTCTTCACAAATTGAGCGTACAGAACAAAACAAAGAACTTAATACTTCTGCAATATCTGGAACTAAAAGAGATTTTATTAAAGACTTAGGAAGCAATGTATTTGATGCACTTGGTTTAAAAACAACAAATAATACTTCTATGAAACAAGAAGAAGTTATGAAGTTCTCTCTTGGTTTAGAAGCGTATAACTTTATGTTGAATAATGGAATTACCCAAGAATATATTGTAGATGCTTTTGATGTATCTACAGGTAATACAGAAACTCAAACTTACTTTGGATTCACTTGGAATAATCCAAAACTTCTTTCACCAGAAGATTACAATGATATGAGATTACTTCGAGGCAATATTGCTAAGATGGATGAAGATGCTTATGTAAAAGCTTCTGAATCGCTCAATAAGAAGTTTGATTCTCCTATCTTTAGTTCTGTACTAGGTTTATTGAGAACATCTCATAGTGAAGCTGCTAATGCTGTATTTGGTGATACTGAATTATTGCATGGAGTATCTTTATCTAATTTACAAGATGAAATTGGTAAAGCACCGGAAAAAGGTACTAAAGCTGAAAATAAACATGGTAAAACCAGATTAACTACTGGCAAAAATGATGTTCTAAAAGATGCATTACAAACTGCTAACTCTGTAGCATTTGTACCAGATGAAAATGCATTTAGTCTTTATGATAATCATCCTGAATTCTATAAAGTATTGAATGGCGGTATTCCATCTACTGTTGACGTAGATAAACTTCCAATTACTGAAGAATCTAAGGATGCATTACGTTCAAGACAATTACGTATTGACCGTGATTTCAGATTAATTGATACATATCGTGGAATGGCTTTAGCTCAAGGTATTCCTACTTTAAAAGATACTATATTCCGCTTTACTCATACTTTAGCAACCAACAGTCGTATTATGTTTACTTCAGATTTAAACCCTGTAGAAAGTAAACCAGTACGTGAAATGCTAAATCCTGTAGAGTTTAGTTTAAGTGAAGATGAAAATGGTTATGTAACTGTACAAGGAACTATTACACCAACCTTTAAAGTTACCGAAGTTAAAGCTGAAAATGGTGAATCTAAACCAAGAACATTCGAAGATTTAGTAGATATTGCTAATAGCAATGGTAAACAATCTAATGATGCAAAAGGTTTTGTTTTAGCATTGGCTCAAGCTTTAGGTGTAAAAGTTGAGAAGAAAACCTTTAATCATATTGTTGCTAGTGCCTCAAAAGAAATTACTAAACATCAAGATATTATTGATGCTTTATGGGATGCACAACAACAAGGTAAAGATTATAAACCAGACTTAGATTTAGCATATCGTTTCTATAACAGTAACGGTACTGGTTCATCTCGTTTAATGAAAGCATTAATGGCATATGGACAATTCCAATATCAAAACGTAGAGGGTAAAGATAACCAATTCGGTAAAGCTAAACGTGGCGATTTAGAGTTCCATATGTATCTAGAAGCTGATGGTATTGCTAATGGTTTCTATAATATTTTGAAACAATTCAGCACTGAGATTTCTCCAGCTTATATCAAAGCTCAGAAACGTACAGGAAATATTACTCTTGATATCTTGGCTCAAAATTTAGATAAACTTGATGAGTTAGAGGGTTCTAGAACTTTATTCGATACTTATAACTTAGACGATATGTATCAGCATATTGCTAAAACAATGCATACAAGTATTACAGAAAATATTGAAACATTCTCTAAAGTATTAAACCAAATTGGTGGAGATGTATTAATAAAAGAATTATTGCCACAATTACGTAATGTTAAAGCTTCTGCTCATTTAGCTAGTGTAATTGGTTTAGGTCAAGAAAAAGCTAATAGATACTATACTAAGAATGGTGTAAACATTCTTGATATTCCTGAATTAGAAACATTACGCAAAAATGTTAATAAAATTTTAGGTAAATATTTCAAAGGTGATGACTTCTTTGAAAAAGCCAAAGAAATCTCTAATGGATTAAATACTATAAACACTTATGGTCAAATCATTCTTTTAGGTGGTGTAAGCTTAGATGAACTAAACAGAATCAATAGTTTGTTATTGAAAGGTAATACAAGTGCATTAAGCAGTGAAAACATTCCAGCATTTGGTCGTGGATTAGCTAAATTAGGCGTTACTCCTGCAATGTATGGTGGTAAGTTGAAAGGTGTTACAAACCAGATTCTTACAAATTTAAAACCTCAATTACTTGGTTCATTGGATAAAGTAATGGGTTCTATTGATGCAGTAAATAAAGAACCATCCACAGAAAATTGGAATTCTTTGCAAACAGCTTTCGGTGAAGCTAGAGCATTTGCTTTACTTTTAGGTATTCCTAGTGATTTGTTTACTCAAAATAATGTGCATACAAACACTGAATACTCTAAAGCAATTTACAGTGAAGATTTAGAAGCATTGAAGAAATATACCAAAGTAATCAATAAAGAACTTAATGGTATTGCAGATTACTATAATAACAATAAAAGCCAAATTAATAATATTGTTTCTAATGGTTTAGGTAGTTTCTTAAATAATGCAATTCAAGGTCAATTTGAAGAACACTTTAGAAGTATTGAGTTTACAATGAACTTGAACCAAAGTTTATTTAATGTGTTTATGTCTGAATTTACAACTAAGATAAATGCATTTATTGCTGAACGAAATAAATCTAAAGGTCTTACAGAATTACAAGGTTCTACTGGTATTACTCGTAAAGAAGTAATCCAACTAATGAAACAAATGAAGAATGTTCCTATTGTTGGTACAGCATTCTCAAGCAATTCTGAATTGATTGATTCGTTAGTAGATTTAGGGAATACATTATTGAAAACAGAGGGAACAGTAGAATTAGATAATTCTACTAACGTTTCTTCTAACTTTGCTAATCGAGTATCCTCTAGTTCAGGTAAATCTGAACAAGTACGTGTATACCATGAAGGCATTAATTTTAAAGCTGCTGGAGCAAGTATTAATACAGCCTCTGTACCATCTACAGAAGCTATGACATTAAACTTGGTTCAAAAAGCTATGAATAGAATTGGTAAAGCATTCTTGAACGTATTTGATGGTCTTGATGCTAAATTCCAAATCCGTGATGAAGTTGGTCTTGGGGCAAATAAAGATACTTTTAATGTGCATACAAATACTCATCTATTAGAAGCAATGTTCCAAATGTTTAATAGAACATCTTTTGAAGATTTAATGGCTACTGATGACAAAGGTAATTTTAAAGATGCGCCATTAGCTTGGAATACGCTTGCATCAATGGTGAATGCATTAAATAAAAATAGCACAAATAGTGATGATTTATCCTCTGAAGCAAGTGATGTATTACATTATACGCAAGAATATTTAGATTATCGTAATAAAGCTAGATTATCTGAATTACCTGTAGATTCTTATGAAAACTTCTTCAAAGATAAATACAAAAACGATAAGAACCAATTAAACAGCGCTTTAGAAAGTGATTCATTTGATAATGAACTTTTAAAACAATATTTTGGTGAATACTTAGATGAAAATCTTAAAGGAAATGTTACACCAAAAGATTTATATAAAGCTGTTTTATCTGCAACACTTCGTAAATATAAAGATATGGTTGCAGATAACTATGCTATTCGCCAATTAGAGAATAATGATTTATCTGTAATCGTTAACCAATTTGGTGGAAGTAATATTGGTTATGTACACAATTTAGATTTACTACATTCAGATAACAGTGTAGCAAGTAGATTTAATCAATTCATTGAAGGAAAAGATGTAAGTACTCAAGATAATCTTTCTGAAGAATTATCTAAATTTATTGATACAGATACTGAATTAAAAAGTAAATTGAACCAATATAAAAATGAAAAATTGGATGAACTTACTTTAAATATTCCAATGGATGATTCTGGTTTAAATGTACATAAAGTTAAAGATGTTAAAACTCTTTTAAATTTCTTACAGAACTATATCCCTAAAACTACATTACAAAGTTCTACTGCTCATGCAGTAGGTCATTTGGCTAAATATTTATCTTCATTAAATCCAGATAGCAAAATCTATACTGATTTAAATGAATTCAAAGAAAAAGCTAAAGAAGTATTCCATGTTGATATGAATTCAGATAGCGGTAAGAAATTCATGGATAGTATTTCTATTGAAACTAGTGGTAAATATCTTGAGGGTGTTGGTATTTATGTTCATCCAGATGCTACATTGAAAGAACTGGTTCATGAATTACTTCACTCAATGACAAGAAGTAAATTTGCTAACTACTATTCTAATCAAAGATATAGATTATCTTTTGGTGAAAAACAAGCTATCAAAAATATTGAAGCAAATGCTCGTAAATTTACTAAACGTATGTTACTTGAACCAAATGTAATGGATGCAGTTGATGCATTACGAAAAGCTTCTATTGAAGATAAAGAATTCTTCTCTGATGTTGGTTCTACTGTAGATAATTCTTATAGAAAATATGCACCAGCTAAAGCAACTGCAATTAACTTCCAATATGCTTTTGAAGTATTACCTACTATTGAAGGTATGAGTGAAGCGAATATTCTTAAATTCCAAGAAGCAGTTATGCATGAATTTGTTTCTTATGGTTTAACTGAAGCTGATGTATTAAGAGAATTGAAATTTAATTCTGGTATTGCTATTACAGGTACATTTAAAGGTAAAGATACTGGTATTTCTAAACGTATAGCTGATAGTTTAAGAAATCACTATAACTATTTATCTGATGAAATGGCTATGGTTATGGGTCTAAACACAAGCAATGATTCTACTAAATCTGCTTTGTTTAATATCCTTACTTCCTTGAATTTCTTAGCAGAAGCTTCTTTGTATCCAAACAGATTCGAAATAGATTTTTTAGCTGGTTCAAGAGAAAGTAATAAAACCAGACAAAGAAATGAGGCTCTAAAACGTACTGAGTTCTTAATTGATTCTAATGGTGTTGCATATCCTGAAGTATTAAACAGTGTTTCATTGTTTGGTAATTCACCAGAACATACTAAACATTTGAAAGAGCTTACTAATAGTTTACGTAGTGCTGTAAAAATTGAATATCAAAACAATCCTGATATTAGTATTTTGTATAATCCAGCAGATAGTGAAGCACAAGAACTTGTTTCAAATATCCGTAGTACTGGTATTCGTATGACGCAAGATGAAGAAAATGCATTTATGCTTGCATATGCAACAAATAAAGTTGCAATGATAGGTAATAAAACATTAGAACAAGCTGGTTATAAATGGTTAGAGAATTTATCTCAAATTCTTGAACCAAGTGTATTAGGTTTATCTCAGAAAGATTTCAACAGAATTGTTAATCCTATGAGAAGTACCCCTAATAAACTTTCTTATATGCTTGCTCTCGTAGCAACTAATGAAGATATTAGAAATAAACTTCGTAATTATTACAATACTAAACCTACAACTGTTAAAAACAAAGTTAAACAATCTTTAGCTTATACTTCTGTATATAGTAAACAACTTGCTAACAGTAACTTTACTACTGGTGCAGATATTCTTATGGATAGTGTTAAAGCATTTGATTTAAAAGATTATCGTTCAGTTGAACAGAGGGAAAATCAATATAAAGCTTTAGAGCTTAAACAAGAAAAACTTAATCAAGTTGCTCGTATGTTAGGAGATTTGACTGATTCTAAGCATGTAGAAACCCTTCTTAAAGCTATGCAATCAGGTCAAGGAACTAGTCCATCTCATGATGATATGGATTCAGTATTTACTGAAGCTATGAATGAATGGATTAATACTTACGAGAAAAATGTAGGACGTAGAACTTGGATTGGTACATTAGTTCGTTTAGTTGTTGGTTCAACATCAAAAACTTACAAATGGTATAAAGCTAAAAACCAAAACTCTACTTTGTTAGAAAGTGTTCGTGAAAAAGCTACAACTGCAATTCCAAAAGGAATTATGGATAAGTTTAATAACTTAACCAAAGCGGATAAACAAGCGATTGATGCTATTTTACTTCCTACTAATTTACACAAAATTAAAAACTTTGTTGGTGTACAAGATAAAGAGCTAATTGGTTTATTAACTAATCCTAAAAATGCAGACTTTGAGAAATCAAAAGTTTCTGGATATATCCGTGGCGAACTTATGACTAAGTTTGGTGATAAAGAGGGTGAACGTTTATATAACATCGCAATGTGGCAAATTAAAGGTCTTGGTTCATTAATGGTTACAAAACAAGCCAAAACTTCTAACATTCGTGAAAGTCATTATATTATGCCTAATACAAGAGCAATCAGTAAGCTTATTGGAAATACAGACCATTCTGTACAAGAAGCTATTGATACATTAGCAAGTATTTATGCCCTTGATTATGTTGATGCTAAAGATAAAGCTCAAATTGCTGATTTAATGGCTAGAGAGCCAGAAGCATTTAACGAAATGTTAGACTCTGTGCATACAATGTATGCTAAATCTTTAGAGAAAGAGCCAAGTAGTCTTGTAGGTGAAGATGGTTTTGTAATGAATCATAGAGACCCAATGAGTAATGTTAAAGTTGTAGAACCAAATGATACGGAAACTCTCTCAGACCTCCGTAGACGTGGTTATTTAGAGAAAGCTAAGTTACCTACTGGACATTTAGTAATGGCTACGAATATGGACGATTCTGTGCGTTTTACAACAGGTATGTTTAACTTAACTGAATCTTCTATTATGGGTACAAATTTATCGACAATGATGTCTTTAAATTCAAAAGCTTTAAGAGAAAATAAAGGTAATATGCAAATTCCTGCAAAAATCTTAATGGCAGCAGGAACTAACGAAAATTACTATGATTCTTTAGAGCAAGTTACGACTAAACGTATTGTAATTGACCATGATGGAAGTATCATTGATACAGCTATTGATTTACCTAGAGCATTAGAAAACCAATTTATACTATCTACTGAAAACGGTATTGAAGCAATCGGTAACTATTTTGGACGTGTAATTGAGGAAGAAACTAATATTTCTTCTAACAAGCATGCTGTTGATTTATTAAGACAACAATACACAAACAAAGTATCAGATAGAAAATACTATGTTCCTTTTGATGGTAACTTTAAACCAAAAGCTAATGATGTTAAGTCAGTTAAACTAGCAAAAGAAATGAATGATATTTATAAATCATTACCTGCTAAGACTAAACAATATATTGAAAGTACTGGTGGTGTAATGATTGATATGAGAGAAGTGGAAAATATTCTTGGATATCATCAAGCAAGCCTTTCTGACTTATGGAATGATAGAAGTAGATTACCTGAACCAGTGCAAAAAGTGGTTAAAGGTGTGTTTGAAGTTATGGCAGGTACAGTAGGATATAATCCTGTAAAACTTGCTGTAAGTATTGAGAAAGGTGCAAATGAAGCAGCTTCATTCACTAAAGATATTATCTTAAATAGAAGTGTATTTATTCCTGCAGGAAACTTAATAAGTAACATTGCACATCTTTGGACTGCTAGTGTACCAGCTAAACACATTGTTCCAGATATTAAAGAGGGTTTACAGTTAGCGAAAGATTATCAAGCTACTTCTAATAAGATTGCTCAATATGAGTTCTTATTGTTGAACCATAAACTTCAACCTAATGAAAGAGCTAAACTTACTAATGAACTTCAAGTATTAAAAGAGAAATTGGTTAAATCTCCAATTAAACCTTTAGTAGATAATGGTATCTTTAACTCAGTAACCAATATTGATATTGGTTCAGATGCAGATATTGAATTTACTTTGTTTAATAGATTTAGAAATAAAATTGGTTTATCTAAACTCGAATCTAGTGTTGAAGATTCTATTGGTAAAAAATACATAGATAATGCTCTTATCCGCAAAGGAAGTGCAACACATAATTTCATGGTTCAAACATTAGACTATGGTGATTTTGTAGCTAAATATGCTTTGTATAAGCATTTAACTCTTCGTAAAGGTGTAGATAAAACAAATGCAATGGAAGTTATTCGAGATGAGTTTGTAAACTATACTATGAATAGAGGAAGAGAATTTGACTGGACTAATAAGGTAGGATTGACTTGGTTCTTAGCGTATAAACTAAGTATTCAAAAAGTTATCTTTAGAAATCTTCGTAGAAACTTCTTAAGAACTTTGGCTACTTACAGTATTGGTAAAGCAGTTCCTGATACTAAATTATTGGATGCAACTGTTATTGAACAAAACTTATTATTTGATGGTTCATTGGATTACCAATTATCACCAAGTAATATTGTTGATGGTTGGGAACAATACATCTGGCATAATTTATTATAATAAGAAGCCCCTGTTTAGGGGCTTTTCTTTTTAAGTGCTTTATTGTGTTGCTTAATCCAATACCAAATAATAGCTTTATCATAATCGGTTAAGAGGAATCTTCTATGTTCATAATAAATTGTATTTATATTAGAATAATAATCTAAATCTTCGGAACAAAAGCTTCTATATAGTGGTAATGAATGTTTAATACTATAAATATAATATTTTAATTCTAATAGATGTTGTGGTTCTTTATGTTTATGCTTTATTAAAAGATATCGAACTGTTATCGGATTGATTGAATCAAAAATAAAATTAAATGTAGTAAATATAAAAAAAGCTTATAGATACTAATTGTAAGATAATTACTAATATTTTACCTATCATTAATATAAATCTTCAGAAAATAAGATATTAGAGTTCGGTGAACCAGATAATCGAATAATTTGGTTTTGTTCTTTAGCAATTTTCATTGCTTCTTTACGATTAACAAAACGATCTTTGTTTGTCATAAAGCCTTGTTCATGATCAAGAAGAGCATGTTTGTATTGCTTTTCTAATTCATTGATTTGTTTAATCATTAGGGGGTCATAATGACGTAGTCCATATACTTCATGAATAATTAAACTACCATCATTATTTACATCATCTTGTTCATCAACAAATACTTGACAAGCAGAGCATACAATACGTTCAGGAATATCAACGTATTCTCTTTTTTGGTTCAAAAGTTTAACGAATTCATTAAATATTTCTTGTCTTTGTTCAGGGGATTGTTGTTTGATTAAATCGATAATATCCATAATAGCCTCTAATAAAAAACCCTCTATATAAGAGGGTTAAATCTTTTTATAAACCAGTTATAGGTTAAACAAAAAATGAATTTTTTAAACTTACTATATATTGTGTTTGGGTTATAACTGGTTTACAAAAAGCACTGGTTTTTATGCAGAACCAGTAAACTGCTTATCTGGTATAGAGCCGTAACCAGATCTCTCTTTTTAACAGCTCGAGCCTGTATGGTAGAGAACACCGAATTTATTAACAAGTTAATAAAAGGTAAAGGGTAACGCCTAAAGATTATTATATCTTTGCACTTTCTACAGTAATTCAAAATTTGTTACCCTTTAGTGAGCAGCCATCAGATGAATAAGTCAGGAATGAAGGAGGAACATCTGACAGCCACTTACTAAAGGGTGCTAGTTTTAATCAGACTAGCAACTGTACTTTCAACAACTTAACTTTCGTTAATTTTCATTATGGAATGAAATTTTGCATTACTGCGCATACATTATAAACAAGTTCACAGTAAATTGTCTAATTAGTTATCGAATTTCTTTAACAAAACAATCACTTCGGACTACTTGTACTAATCCGCCAGTAACTTTACTACGGTAATAAAAACCTGCACCGTTTTCACTAAATTCTACACGACCTGTAGAAATATCATCTAAGGCTAGAGAACCATTAGAATAGCATTGAATTTTTGCAGGATTATTCCAACGTAAGTTTTTATCGAATGTTGCATCAGAACATCCGAATAGAATTAGGGAAGATAAAATAATAATACTTGTACAAATAAATTTAAGCATAGTAACTCCATATATAAAAAAGCCCCTAGTTTGCACTAGGGGACTTTTGCCTAAGGAACAATAATGAAAATCAAACTTTTTCAGGAATACCCATAGCACTAGATATTCCTCAAAAAATGCTGATTTTTAAAGAGAACCAGCAAACTCCGCAAGCGTTCTAGAATGCTCACTTCCTTAATAATGGGTTGGATTCGAACCAACTTGGACTACCAATTATCAAATCTCATTATTAAGGCAAAATGACAGATGTATGGGTCTGTGTAAACATAACAAGAGGATTTGGAATGTTAATACATCTGTCAAAATTAGGTATAGTTTTTTCTTAAAAACTACAAAAAACGGATATCGCTCTACTCATTAAGTTTGACTATTCCTGATATCTGAACATAAACACTAATTTATTCATTATCCTAGAATAAATTCCCAATAATTTCAGTACAATTTATGATTTCGTCAGTTAGCTAAAAAGACTAGACCAATGGATGATAAACTATCGGGTAAAAATTACTCCAAATTTGGTGAGAAGTCATGGTATTACTTAAAAATATCAAGCTAAACGCCCTATGCCTTGAAATATTTAAGTTGATTTCTCATTATATGGCATTCCTAAAGGGATTCGAACCCCTGTTTCTACAGTGAAAGTGTAGCGTCCTAAGCCTCTAGACGATAGGAACATGGCGGATTGGGTAAGACTTGAACTTACAACCTGTCGGTTAACAGCCGACTGCACTAACCATTGTGCTACCAATCCTAATTTGGTGGGAAGAGTTGGTAACGCTCCAACCTTTTCTGCTCTTCAGGCAGACGCTAATCTATCTCAGCTATCTTCCCATGGTGCTACGAGTAAGATTTGAACTCACGACCCTCCGATTACAAATCGGATGCTCTACCAACTAAGCTATCGTAGCATTATTTAAACTGTGTCCTACACTCAATTAGGAACTAAAGACATGATTAAGGAAATCAAGCATAAGACACAGTTTAAATGACTTTACTAACAATCCCTGCGAAAGCCTAAACAGAGTAAATCCTAATTTTTAAAGAACTAGGAAACTTCTATGGAGTTATGCTGCAAACCAAGTTTACAAAAATGAATTCGCATTATATATAAAATTATAAAAAATAAAACTCATTTTTGTAGACTCTAAAGCCCCCGTTAGGGGGCAAATAACTATTCAGTAATATAAGCCAATATTAGAAAACAAATGATGCATCCTATAGTTATACCAAATATGCCAATTATGGGGGCGCATATTAAAAGCACAAACCCCATTACAGCAGTTAGGGTTAGTATCTTTTTACACATTAGTTTTCACTTTTTGGGGGAAATAGTTTTTTTACACCTACATTATGTACATTAGAAGGTATTACACCTAATTTCGCACCAAAGATGTTTTTCTTTTCTTCTACTGGCTCAGGTTGTTTTACTTGTTCTAATTCTGCTTCTAATGCTTCAGAATGTTCTACTTCCATAACTGGTTCAATAACTTCTTTAGTTACTGGTTCAGGTTCTGGTTTAGTAAATTCAAGCATTTCTTTATAAAGAGGATGTTCAGATGCACGAAGTTGTAAACTTTCAGACATAGAATCCACTAAATCAACTAAGGCTTGATAGTTTTTATATTTAGCATTATCTGTAATAAGTTCTAAGAATTCTGTCCAATCATCTAAATCTTGACCTTCTAATTCTTGTTTTTCTTTAATTTCCTGTCTTTCTTCACGCCAAGAAGTATTTGTAGGATTTACATTAGAACTTTCTAATTTAGCTTCACGTGTATCGGTTACACCTACAATATCAACATCTACGATAGCAGATAAACCATCTTTACTACGCATACCTTGTAAATCAAAACCTTTAACTTTTACTGGATTTCCAGTTACAAAGCTACTGATAAATGTTTCAATAGCTTGTTCAATTTCATGTTCTTTTAATTCAATTTTCATAATATTTTTCTATCTCCATAATAGCTGCTTTAGCTTTAGCTACATTAACGTGTAACCGATTAAAATCGGCTTCTTGTTTTTTAAAACCAATTCTATCTTCTATAGGAATTGCATTAAAATAATCGGTATTACACGCAATAATAGCTAGCAATGCATTTGAAATTACTGGTTCAAACTGGCTAGTAAAACGATAAATTTCATTAAAATATGGAATGATTATTGGATAGGCTTCACCAGTTTTAAGTTTTTGATAAGTCCATTCATAAAATAAATCAATACAATGCAAAGCTTTATTTAAATCATCTGGGTTTTTATTAGGATAACGGCTTACATATTTCATTGCATAAGTTAATGCAGTATTAAATTGATTATCCATAAAGAATTCTATAGGTTGGTATTCAAATTTTTTGTAATGATTGCCACCTATTTGCGTTTCTAATGCTGTTTTTTCCATAAGGAATACCAATAGTTGTTTAAAAGTAAAACCCCCTAGAATCGCTTCTAAGAGGTTTGTTTAAGAAATAGTAATTTCTACCCTTGGGTTGTCTTTATCAATACCCCCAAATTTATACTGAATATCTTGTATGTATTCGTAGTTATCATCAGGAAGTTTTCCTAATTCTACTAAAGCATCGCAAAAATATTTATCCACGATACTACATACATTTGAGATATCAGTTTTTCTTTTTGAACCAAAGAATACGGTATAAGTTATACTTACCTTATTGAATGCAGGAAGTTGCTCAATTTGTTCTTGCATAAGTTTTTTATATGAAGTTTTACTATTATTTAAAGTAAAGTAATGAGCATTTCTATACTGGTTCAAGTTCAGTATCATTTCCTTGGTTCTTAATGGGGAAATTAATGTAAACATTAGCCAATACTAATTTTACGAGTAGTACCAGCTTTAGTAGAAGCACCTTTAACTTCTTTATATTTATCATCAGTTTTACCTTCCCAAATGCCAATCCATTTGGTTGCAAATTCAGATGGTAAATTGTTACGTACTTCATCAAAAGTAAATACTTCACCTTCATCATTGATAACAAATACTTTATCAATATCGTTAATAAAACGTTCTTCATTTACTGGTTCATATTCGCCAGTAGATGTAGATTTTTCACGTTTATTTTCACGAATTAGCTTAATAGCTAACGCTAAAGTTTTACCAAATAATTCAGGAATTGCTTGAACTTCTGTTGGTTCTTCTTTACGAGATTCAAAGTTATAAATAGGTAATGAACGTACTTCAAATTCAGAATCTTGTAATTCTTTACCAGTTAATAATACTGATAAATGATTTGCTTGGTTAAAGCCCGGCAAGTTATGAGTTTTACCTTCTTTGTCTAGATAGAAAGTATTTCCTTTTTTATCAGAAATCCAGAAAGTAGTTGTAAATGGATATGGTTCTTTACCTTCTTGTAAAATATTAAATTTTACGGTTAAACCTTTAGCACCATTTTTAGAAGTAATACCATAAGCATAAACAATTTCTGCTTGGTAAATATTAGATTTTAATGGTTGGAATCCACCACCAATTCGGTCAGTGTTTTCTTGTAATGCTTCGCTGTTTGTTTTTAAAGTATTAAACATAAGTTTTCCTTAAATTAACGAGTTTAGTTAGTTTGTGCATCAATAAGTTTATCAAAATGGTTCATAACCAGTTGTATATCATTATCAATGTAAGTTTGGTTCAGATCCCATGTACCGAAATCTGAACGAATTCTTCCAAGAGCAAAGTCATCAGTTTGCTGAGTAACAAAAGCATATTTTGCTTTTCGTTCATTAGGGTTAATAGTAAATTGCTCAGGATTTACAAATACACCTTCATCTAAAAGTTTTTGAGCTTGGGATGTAGGGATTTTAGTAGTATATAGAACATGGTTAAAATACGCTTCTAAGCCATGTTTAGACTCAGCACCTTGAAGTGGGACACGGTATTGTTTCATACCTGTATTAGGTCCTGTTAAAACATTTTCTTCTTCATTATGAGCAATAATAATCCATTTTTTAGAAGAAGCACCTACTACTTGTTGCATAAATTTTTGAATAAATTTTGCATAGTCTCCCCATCCGACCTGTGTGTTTGACATATTATCAATAACTTCAGAGACGAACATTTTCATCAAAAAGTTAAAGCCATCAAGTACACAGTATTCAATGTTTGGCATTTCTTCTACAGCAGTAAAGAATTCTACTACTTGGTCAGGGTGTGTAACAGAATCTGAAGTAGTAGTAAAACGTTTAGCCCAAATTGGGGTTTTACCAGCTTCACAACAAATATAAGCTACAGATTTTGGATTTGGATGATTAAGAGCTAAGTTTCTTAAACTAGTGGTCTTACCAGTTGCTGTTAAACCAGCAATTAAAATATGGTATGCAGACATTATTTTTCCTTATATCTATTATTGATTGAAGTAAATACAGTAGATTGAATTTCAGATTCATCTAACGGTTTATCCAGTTTATCATTGAGTTGTAATAACTTCTCAAGAATCTCATTAGGTGTAAAACCATTATCCAGCAACATAAAACCATATTTAGCAAAGGCATTATTTCTAGACCCTTCTTCCATACGAGTAGCAAACCATCTTTCTATTGCAGTTAAATTTTGTAAAGACATTTGGGATTTATTATATTCAGCTTCTCTACTGGTTCGAGGAATAAATGGTAATACATCAAATAATTGTCCAGTATTTTTATAAATAGTTGTACCGTGAGTACAAGCCCATTTACGACTACGTTGGAATGTTTGTTCATCTAATTTGAATGGACACCATTGAGATACATTTTTCATGAATTGTTTAAATTCATCTGCATCAAGTTTTAGAACATAGTTCGTTGGAAGAATAATTCTAAATCTGTCTGCACATACACCATTTTCATCAAATACTTGATGTCGCTTTGTTGTATGGATTATGTATTCATAATCACTCAGAATATTTTTAACAGCTTGTAAACTAATATCTCCATCCACATCTAGAACAATACAGTTAAAACCATTAACCATTTGTTTTTCGGAACGATGACCATTTTCTGTATGGTGATTAGTCCAGCTATAATTTCCTTCAGGAAGTAAAATATCGAAATCTTTATACCAATCTATATCAACATTTTCATACCCTTCAGCGTAATCATCAGAATATGCACAAATGATTTTAGATAAATCAGTTTCTTTTAAACATTCACCTGTGAATAGTTCTACGCCATCTCTAAATGTTTTTTTAATTAAAATATTGTTTACATATCCATAAGCAATAGCCATATTCATTAATTCATTCTTAGCTGCTGCAGAACCTTTATAGAATGGTAAGTTAGTGGTTAAATCTACTTGAGTAACTTCTTTACCGTCCAATGAACCAATAAATTTAGCTAAACGTTCATACGGTTTTTCACGTTCAAGCATTTGTTTTAAAGATTCACCGCTGTCTTCTGCAAATTTAATAGCTTGATGTAAATCATTAATAGATACATCTAAACTTCCTCTTAAAAATGCATATGCTGCTGCTAATTTAAGAGCTTTGAAATATCTATGAGCTAATTCAGCACGATATACATGTTTGTGTTCTGGAATCTTTTGCGCACGATTTTCACAATCAATTCGATAACGTAATAATTCAATAGCTACTACTTGAGGAACAGAAATAACTGAACCAATAAGATTGGTTTGACATAAGCCTAATAGTTGTCTAGAAATCTTCTTGATTTCAGCATCTTGGTTCATTGCTGTTAAACGTTGATATAATTCTTCTGGAGTAAATTCAGTAATTGTGCTGGATTTAGTAGATGATGCGAAGAAACTTCTTCGTGCATAACCTGCCTCAAGTAATTCAAAGAATTTTTCTTCTACTGCTCCGCCATCTAATAGTTTGGATGGTGTACCAAACATTAATAAATTTGTTGGTGTTTTACCTACAAGTTCTTGATAACGAGTGGATGTTTCAGTATTTTTTGTTAATTTATCTTTGATAAGACCTTTATCATATAGCTCTAAGAAAGCGATTAAAGGTTCATAGTTTTTATCAAGATTAAAACCAATTTCGTCAATGAGTAAGTTTACACAACCAGCTTTGGCTAAAATTAATTTATTTCTAAATTGTTTAATAGCTGGTGTAGTAGCTTCACTGAATGAGAATTTAAATGCACCATAAGATTTAAACTCTTTATTAAGACGTTCTTCAGCTTCTGTTTGTGAAATACCTAAGTATTGCGCACGTTTAATAGCTTCTAAATCCAAGCGACTTTGAACAAATTTAGGAAATACTTCAAACATAAAATGTTCACGAAATTCTCCTAAAATTTGTTCTTCTAAAAGGTTTGTAGAAAACCCTTTACCTGAACCAGAATCAGCAACAGATACTGCAAACATATTGATAGGAATTTCACCTGTAATTGGTGTATCTACTTTAATATCAAGCATTGATGGAACTAAAGAGAGAAAATAATTAGCCTGCAATCTAAAGAATGTAGGATTACTATTTTGTGTTTTGGTTCTAAGAATTTCAACAATGCTTTCTACTAAAGGATTATAGGTAAAACTTGAATAGTCCATAATTCCTCTGTTGAAAGATGAATTTGGGGATTATCGAATCCCCAATGATTTAGTATGTGAAGTAGTCATCATTTGTGCTACTTCATTAGGATTACAAAATGGACACATAAAAGGTTCAGGTTTATGTTCAATTACATCACCTTGATAACCATTTTTAGCTCTATATGCTAAAGCTTGGTTCATAGTTTCAAAGTTCTTTGTTGACCGTTTCCCTTCTGCATATCCAGTTTTATAATACTTAAAAGTGCTTGGTTTAGAAAATAATTCTTTAGGTGTACAACAGGGAATTTGCTCTAAAGGCATATTCCAGTATTTCTTTAGAATATTGAGTTTATTGCGTAACCAAGCCTCTGTATCTTGTAAAGACATCAAATTATACTGTTTATAAAAACATTTTGCTGGTGGATAATTTGGGTTGGTAATGGTATCTAATTTTCTCCAATCAGTAAAAATAAAATTAATAGTAAGTGTATCTTTAGTGATTAAATTTGGGTTTAACCAACGATAAATACTGCCTTGCATAATATATTTTTCATCGTTACATCCACTTACCCAAGAGTAAGTAGAAGTAGTTTTTAAATCATGCAATTCACCATCTATGATAATATCGTATTGACCTGATACTACGAAATCCCCAAAAGGTTTATACATTCGTTGTTCTAAATAAACAGGTATTTGGTCTGGTTCAACTTTTTCAGGATTAATAACAATTTTTTTAATTGTATTTTCATGAATACCTAAATCTTTCATTGCTTTTGCATAATTGTTTTTCCAAGCATCTTCAAGAGAAGCATGCATAGCTGTACCCATACGAGAAGCAATCTTCTCTTGTACATCTGGATAAACAATTTCAGTAGGTGGTTCAGGTCTAAGTTCTTCAGGGAATGATTCTGGATACATTGCTCTGAGTGAACCAATAATATATCTAGGTGATTTTAATAAAGTTGTTGCACTAATTTCATTGGGATATTGAGCATACTTATATTCATCAGTTGCTAACCATACAGCAAGAGGTAAAGGTAGATGTGTTTTATTTTGATACATAATACCGCACTCTATATTCACAATTATTATGCTCAGGGAATTCTTTAATGAAGTTTTCTATAGCTTCTGGAATAGTACATTCTAAATAGTAGCGTACAAATTTGTATTCGTCTGAGCCGACTAAATAAAAAATTTCAATGCAAGTTTTAGAAGTAGGATTACTGCTTTCTAATTCTTTAAAAGATTTATAAATTTTCATTTTTATTCCCTTGCATTTTATTTAAATTTAATTGATTAATAAGCTCTCTACGAGATTCTTCAAGGATAGTTAAGCGTTTTTCTAATTGATCAATCTCTTCTTCTATTTTTTTCTTACGTTCTAAAAGATGTAAGTGTTTTTCTTGCAGACTATGCATTAGTTTTTTCCCTCTAAATGATTATTAACTGTTTCAATAAGAACTTGTTCATCACATTGTTCAGGTAAAGTAATTGGTGTTGCCCAAGATGGATAAAATAAATCTAAGTTTCCTGAAAGATGAACATCATCATCCGCTATTACTGGATCTTCTTGCCATTTAGCGGCTTTAACGCATAAAGCATTTAAGGTATTAATGATATTAATATCATTTCTAACTAAATAATAACCACAATCATGAACTTTACCAACTGGTAGGATGTGTTCAGTTAAACCTAATGAATCTACATTTTGTAAGACTTCATTCATAGCTCTATCATTTAATAGACCCCAACTTTGTCCTAAAGCATTACCAGCAGTTCTTGCTTCAGCAGATGCCATAGAAGATTTGGGACTATTTTTGAGTAAAGGTGTTCTTACTCTTAAACCAAAAGCTACTTCAACATATCCGGTAAGTTTTGCTTTTTCTATGTGGTTTGCTGTCCAATTAATAGTTACTTTATAAAGTGAACAATAACCTCCATAAATCTCTTTAGCTTCTTTTGGTGTAAAACCTAAATTGGCTACTAAGCCATGGTCAGTACCGCCATACTGAAGTAAAAATCCACAAGGTTTAGCTTTTTGTCTTACATCTTTATGCCTATCTGCAATACTATTAATAATTTCTACACGTTCTGTTTTAGAAGAAGCTTCCTCGTGTTCTTTAACAATATCGGGAATAAGTGAAGACAACATCGCAAAAGCATTCATGCAATGACTATCGTAACCTTCAATATATACAGATTTTCTTGCAGGGTCTTTTGTAGTTACTGCTGCAATTCGTGCCTCTAGAGCATTAAAATCAATACCGCAAAAAATCCATTCATCTGTAGATTTAAAACATTTTTTAATTGGTTTAGCAAATCTTGAACCAGTAGCAGGAATGTTTTGAAGATTAGGGTTTGATGAACTTAATCTACCTGATACTGTTCCAGCAAGATTAAAATAACCTAGTAAATGAGCATTACCGTATTTATCTATATGAGCCTCAGAAAATGCAGGAATAAATGTTGTAAGCATTTTATCTACATCACTTAATTCAATTAACGCATTCAATAAATCTTTATACTCTTGGTTCACTGTAATGTTTATTAACTTAGAGAGAGTATTTTTAGAAGTGCTTGGTTGTTTTGAATCTGTAAAATCAATACAAGGTAAACCCATAACATCATAAATTAATACAGTTAAATGTTTTGAACTACCAAAATTAAAAGGTTGTAAATTTTCCTCTGCAGTTGTTTGTTTTTTCTTTAATTTAGCATTACGTTTAATTGTTGTTTTTTCTGCAATAATATATTCAGCAGATGTAACAAGTTTTGAACTGCGTAAAGTTTTTGTAAGAGTTTCTTGTTCTTGCAATAATTCTTTTTGAAGTCTTTTAACTTCAATTAAATTTAACGGTAAACCGTTAAGTTGACATCGGATGTTATCTTTGAGATAAGGAAGGAAGTGATTTTTATATATGCTTTCTTGAGAGTCATTTACCATCTTAGGGTAATATGTTTCATACACATACCAAGTTGATAAACAGTCAATAAGGTTGTATCGCATTAATGAATGTAAATCTACTTTTGTTACATCAGAAACATCTACAGCCCATTTACCTGCAAAAGGTTGAGCTAATTCTTTTAACCCAAGAGTATTACCGCCACAAGAATTAGTAGCCAAGTAAGTGATGAGTAAAGTATCATCAAGTTTGTTGCACAATTTAGAAAGCCCATATATTTGAGCTTTAATATCTGTAATATCTTCATTTTGAAAAAGAGTATAGTTGATTACTGGAATATCGTAATTGGCTTTATGAACTATTAATCGACCTTCATAAACATCAAAAAACTCTTTTAATAGTTGTCTCACCTCACTAGATTGAGTAGGTATAGCATCTACAGGAAAACAAATACCGTTATGTTTATCCCAAGCAAAACCAATAGTATAAATACCTGCCTCAGTTACTTTTAAAGATTTAGCCTCAATATCGCAAGTTAATGCAGGATACTGTTTTAATTTTTCTAACCATCCTTTAATGCTAGATACAGATAGAGGATAATCCTCAAAATGAATAATATCTGAACCAATTTCAGAATAATTATCTTCAATATCGTTCTTTAATGAAGTAATACACTGAGAAATTTGGTTATTTGCTTTTTCTTTATTGAAGTAAACTGCTTGATAAGAAGGGATGTATAAAACTTTATTGGAATAATCTGTAGGAAAGATTAATCCTAAATTGCTTTCTGCTTTAGACTGTTTAGAGATTACTTTGAAATACTCTGGTTCAGAAACCAGAAGATAATCATAGTCTTTTAGAGCTGGTTCAACCGAAGCTAACCAATCTTTTTGAACTTGTCGTGCTACCTTTTTTACATTATCGGGATGATAGACAGGCATTAACTCGACAGAGACTTTATTGCCTAAATCTTTAATAAAATTACCGTAAGTTTTTGCAAACTCTTTATCGGTAAGCCTGCCTTTATACATTAACAATACTTTTTTCATATATGCACCTCAAATAGGGGGTACATTGTACCTAAAACTAAAAGTTTGTTAACAAGTCTAATGCATAATATTTTTGCATTAATTCAAATACACCTTCATCACGCATTTCTGCAAAGAATTGTGCTTTCCGTTCATCAGTAGGAAAAGCATTATTGTATGCATATTTATGTTTTTGAAGATCTTTGATTTCATCATCATCTAAACTACATTTTTTTAATAAGTTAGTATCATTGAGGATAAATTCAGGAAGAATATCTAAAACAAGTTGATGGAATTGTGCATTTGATAATTCAGGAAATAGCAAAATGGTACGCATTGTAGTTGCTTTAAGGTATTTTAAAATTAAAGCACTTTCAGTTATGTAAGCATGATGCAAAACAAATAAGTCTTTAGCTGTTTGTCTATCTTCATCAGATAGTAAAACACTATCTGCGAATTCATTAACATAATTACCATTAGGATATGTTTTTGATTTTGAATGAGGTAAAAAGAACTCAGGGTCATTTAGAGGTTTAGAATTAGTTCCTAAACCATCTAAAAATGCATCAACATTTTTCTGAAGTTTACTAATTGTTGATTGATTTAATTCTTTTGCTAAAGTCATTACTGTTGAAAAAATGGTATTCATTTTTCTAATTCCTTGCTTGTAATATGAATAAGTTTACCAAAGTCTACTTTTGCATTAGGATTGTCAATACAAATCCAAATGGTCTCAAAAGGTGTTGGTTTTTTGCGTTTATCGCAATATAAATCAGAAAATACGATAAGAAATTCTGGCATATTTTCTGGTTTCATGTAATGGTCAAATACAGGATCTAATTCTGTACCGCCTGAAATGTTTAACTGTACTTCATCAAAATCATCATTCTTTTCAATATTAAAAATATCTACAATTTGATGATTAAAAGAAACAACATCCATTGTTTCAGGGTCTAACTGATTCTTAATGACTTTCATTTCATCTAAGAAAGCTTTAATTTGTCTTTCAGTTACTGAACCAGAAACATCAAATGCAACTGCAACTTTAGAAATTTGATTTTCTGATTTATAGTCAGGTAAGTACAAATCGTATTGTAAATACCGTCTATTAAATGTAGACCAATCTTGTTCTCCACGAGTAAACTCGTCTAAGAATTCTTGAAGAATAGTAACCCAGTTAAGTTTACCTTCACGAATATCCTTAAATAATTCAGAGAATACAGAGCCATTACTGGATTTATCCATACCAGTACCACTAGATAATTCTTCAGACGCATTAGCTTTCATAATACGTTGTTGAATTGAATTCATTTGATTTTGGTCTGGTGAAGATGATTGGTTTAAATCATTACCTAATGGGTCATTACTATTACCGTTACCACCATCGTTGTTATTGTTATTTTGCTTATCGTTGTTGTTCTTATTGAACTCTTGTTCTAAGCGTTCATAGACAGCCTCAGTACTTAAGTTTTTATACTTTTTGTCGTACTCAACATTAGGGGGAATATCAAATCCCCCTGTAGCTAATAAGTTATTAACCACTTCATCCGCAGCTTTTTGATAAAGTTGTGGATTACGTTGCCCTCTACGAACATCGTGCATTAAAGCATAGTGATATACTTCATGTGCTAAAACAGAAGCTTGGTGTTCATAAGTTAAAGTACAAAAGTAATCAGGATTAACCCGAATACTGTGATTTAAGGTATCTAAAGATACTGTACCAACTTCATAATCAGGAACAAAATCTAGGTCATATAATAATGAACCAATAAAGGCATTATGCGGTTTATTAATTAATCTTAATTTAGCTTCCTTGAAATCATCTAAACAATTTTGTTCAGTAAATTCATGTTCTTTTTGGTTCATACTATTACCTATGGGTTTGTGCGGTTGTTATTGATTTTATGGCGTAATGCGCCTAATGTATTTAATACTTTAGGGTTTGTAGCGATTTGTGGATAACGGCTTAAAATCATACGATAAGCTAATACCAATAAATCTTTTTCTTCGATACGCTCTAAATATTCAACAATGTTGTTAACATTAGAGTTATTAACTTTTTCAGCTAAATACGCACCTAAAGCATATTTAGCACCGCTTTCGGTTGGTAAAGGTGCTTTTAATGGGTCAGTTTCAATTTGTTTAATTGAAGGAAGACTGTTCATGATTTGCAAGAAAGAAGTAAATTCAATAGAAGCAACTTCACCGATAGTACCAGTAATAGCTGGAACATAAATTTCTTGACCTAAATCTAAAAGACCATTATCTAATTCTTTAGATAAGAATTCCCAAGTACGACCGCAAGCATAAGTTTCAACATCTTTTTTAGGGTTAAAGTTGTTGATTAATTCAGGACGGAAGTTAAGGAAAGCTAAGATAATTGGATTCCATTCGCCTTTAACCACACGGTCTTCAACGAATTGTAAGAATTCTTTTTTATCAATACCCACATTAATCCAAGTCATACGGGATTTTAATGCTGATGACATTTTACTTGCTACAGCGTTATCAGATAATTTATTACCTGCTAAAATAATACGAGTTTCTGGATGAAGTTTATATGTATGAACCATACGGTCTAATACGATACGATATAAAGCACCTTGAACATATTTGTCTGCTTGGTTAGCTTCATCAAAGAAGATACAAAAACCTTTGTATCCATCAGGAATTTTACAACCTTCTAATGGGAAGGTATCGAATGGGATATAAGTACTGAATGCACCAGCTTCGCCACTTAAAGTCGGCATTTCCATAACTTTAGGCAAGCCTAATAAGTCCATTGGAAGCATTTGTGATAGACGAACGTCAATCATATATAAACCTTCTTCTTCACATAACTGTTTAACAGTATATGATTTAGCAGTAGAAGGTGAACCCATAATAAAACAAGGTACATTTGCTTTTAAAGAAACACGCAAACGTTCTTTTGCTTGATTTGGGGATAAAGTTAAAGTTGTCATATAAATTTCCTTGTGTTGTTGAAAATAAAAAAAAAGCCCATAAGGGCTTTTTGTATTTTGATTTAGTTTGTATTAATGAAATACACTTCTTTAGATTCTAATTTTACAGGATTAACATAATCCCAAGATGGTTCATTCCATGAAGAATACATACCATTACAAGAAAATAAAAAGAATGTTGAATCATGATAATCTTTTGCTGCAAAAATAGTAATACAGTTGTTACCATCTCCCATATTATCGTAAAAAACTTCAATAATAGTGTCATTATTATTAATTTTTTTATAATAATTGTCTGGGTCAGCAAGGATTCTATCTAATCCATTAAAATCACCATTTTCCAACATTTCAAGTGCTTCATCGAAATCATCGTGTTCAGTTAAACCTAACCAATCCACTAGATAATTATATAATTCATCTTCACTTATAGTTTTTAATGTAAAACCTTCATCTTTAAAAATTTTTAAGTGTTTTTCTAAATCAGTTTTTTCTAAATAAAATTCCATAATAGACCTATTATTTAATGATTTTAGGCTGATACATCTCAACAGGTTCTAATTCGATTAATTCAATAGAATCCCATTCAGAACCATCCCAAGAGGAATATGTACCAAAGAAACCAAATAAAGTATAAGTTTTATTTGTTTCATCTAATAGAGCATATACTACAACTAAATCATTACCATCTCCGTCATTATCGGAATCAATAAATCGGAAAGGTAGAGATCTAAAATCAGGAATATATTCAAAGTTAGACATAATAACTTGTTCGCTTTGAGGTAAATTATGTACATCTAATTTATATACAAAATCTACATTTGCTTTACTTAGAATATCAACTAACTTTTCTAATAATTGATTTTTTGTTAGGTTAACTTGTTTATAATCCTTTAAGGATTTCATGTTAGTGCTAACAGCTTGTTTATAAAATAAAGGCATTTTTTAATTCCTTGTACTTGGAATGGTATTGATTAACTTGGTTAATAATTTCTACAAAATGTTCGGCAATAAAATCATTCCACCAGTTTTTAGATAGTTTGGTATAAACATGTTTAAATCCATTAAGCAGAGACAAATCACGTTCATAAGCTACAACCATACTTTCTTCAATTACACTGTAAATTTGTTCTTGATAAGTAAGTAATTCAAATTTTACTTTATCTACTGCAACTGGTTCACCATTTTTCAAGAACTTCTTATAGATTGGTTCATCCGTAAGTTTAAAGTGTTCATGTAATTGGTCATGTTGTTGGTTATATGATGCAATAAAAAACTCTTCAGGTTTCTTATTTAATTTAATTTGGTCTTTACCTTTATAGAATTCTGTCCATTCCTTTTTAAGAGCATAGACCAATTCCATATCTGGTTTAATACCTAGCGAATCCATATACATAATATCATGACAATGTTTATGCCATTGAGGTAAATCATAATGCATATGAGATATCTTAAGGGATTGCATTAAAATAGGAATAGATATGGCTAAATTGTTTAAAGCATTTTCCAATAAATCATGTACTTTAGGATGAACCAAAACATCATACTTATCTGAAAGATTAAGTAGATATTGTTTTTCATCTTCATTGGTAACAATAACATCTACATCATAATCTTGAGACAATTTCATAAGACGCATTGGACTAAGTAAATTAAACTTAGCCATTATTCGTGAGCCAACTTGAAACATAATTACACCGTAAATGGATATTTAATTGCTGGATGGTGTTGATAATTCTCAATACCAAAAAATTCATCAAAGTTATCTTTAGTGATATTTTTCATAATATCTTCTAAAGTAAAATCTTTTTTAATGATAAATTTAGGTGGTTGAAAAGGACTTCTTGTGAGTTGTTCTTTAAACAATTCATACTGTGGTTTATAAACATGAGCATTTACAATATTTAATAAACTGTATCCACGTTTTAAATCAAGAATTTTAGCTACTACCAAGTTTAAGAACCAGACTTGAATAATATTAAAACTCAAGCCAAGTGGTACATCGCAAGAGCGTTGGGTACTGGTCAAATACAAAGTATTGTCTAATACATTAAACTGATGCGAGTACATACAAGGTCTTAAGCAACCTTTATCGAAATATTCTGGATTCCAGAAATTCCAAATATGTCCTCGGTCATGTGGTTTGTCGTTAATTTGAGTTAAAACATCTACAAAATTCATACCTACAGCTTCTGCACTAGCACCATAAATAATTCCTGTAGAAGGAACACGTTCATTTTCGTCAAATTCAGTCCAACCTTCCGCATTAGCATCCCAAGTATGAACGCCTAATGAATGAAAATCAGATAATTTTGTGTAACCACGGATATAACAAAGCATTTCACAAATAGCCTGTTTCCAATAACATTTACGAGTAGTAAGTAGAGGAAATTCATCTGGTGAAATAAAAATATTATGATTTAAGTCAGTTAAACAAGGTACTTTAGTTCTTTCATTGTATACCCAAATACCATTTTCCAGTAAGGACTTGCCTAATTCAAGGTATTGTTGTTCTACTGTCATCATGAATTTATTCCTTGTAATTAATTGCTGCTTTCAAGAGTTTATTAGTTTCTTCCCATGTACGTTCTTCTGTCCAATACTCTGCTGTATCTCCAGCATGACGAGTATCAAAACCAAAAACCCAATAATTTGAATGATCTTTAGAAAAATCAGGGCAGAAATTTTTATCTCCATTAGAAAAAGTTAAGCCACCATGAATATAAATACCTCTTTTATCGAGTAAATCATTAATTTCATCATAGTTTTTTCCATAAAAAGGATGTTCTGGTTGTACTATTATATATCCATTAAAATATCCGCCACTAAGATGAGTAGATACACCAGATTTATACAAATCAGCTTCAATATCTTTGTAATATTCAGAATTATCCATTAAGAATTTACCAATAACTCCATTTATTGGTTCAGATAGTAAATTTAAGATAGGTTTTTGCATATAAACTCTTATTTTTGTAAATATTCTAAAAGTTTACCGATACCTCTACGTTGGTAATTTTTCTTACGGACAATCCATAAACCAGTAGAAGGATAAAAATCAATAATATCTTCGTTATGATAAATCATTAAATGAAGCCCATCATTATGTTCTGTATAAGAAACACCAGCTTGGTTTAATAAAAATGTACTATCATTTTTATTCTGTTGGCGTTTAGTTTGTTTATCTTTTCGATAACTACGCCAAGATTCTGTTTCTTCGTTTTCGTAATCATCGAATTTATGTTTAGATTTACCCATTTTAAATTTCCATAATTTTAGGTATAAAGTTCTTCAATATCTTTATGTTTACGTTGATAGCAACTCCATGCTTCCATTCTAGTATTGAAAGTTTGTTCCCAAAGCTGTAAATATACTTCTGATAAGTTTTCTTTATCTAAAACATCTATTGAAACTGTAGAAGTAGAATTTTCTTCATTGAAGACCAAAGATAAAACAAGTTCATTGTTAAATACAACTTTTCTATTTTGAGGTGTCATAAGTTAACCTTATTGATCTTTTTCTTTTAGTTTTTTATAAAATTCAAAATATTTTGAGAGAAAGTTTAAGATAGCTTCTTCGATTGGATGCATTAAAATAATTGCTACAATTAAACCGATACAAGAACTAAAAGTTAGTGGGGATGCAATATAATTGTATAAAAGTACTGTAACTCCCGTTATGTAACATAGAGTTAAAATAGTAATACTACATTTACCTAGAATATATTGAAAAAAGTTCATTCTGTTTTTCCTTGGTTCAATTTATCTAATCGGATATCCAATTCTTTATTAAGAATTTTAACCGCTTTATTAATAATTTCTGATTTATCTACTTGTTCAGTAACAATGTTACCTACATAAACACCAGAAAGCATTACAAAACCTTGTTTACTTGGTAAAAATAAAAATAATAGACAAGCTAGAGTAAACTTAATAATTTGTTTTGTTACTTTAGAACTTTTACTTTTGTAAAGTTCTTCATAATTTACAGAATCTTTATTAGTTTTTAATGTAAACGTTTTAGGACTTTCTTGTTCATTTTTAATTTTATCTTCTAAATCACTTAATTCTTTAATGTGCAATGAAGCACTAATGAAAAAGAATAAAGCAAAGAAAGCAACAATAAATAAAACTGAATTGTAAATATCGTACAAATAAACAAAAAGATATAGCATAGTTTTCTCCATAAAATAAAAACCCCGTTAGGGGTTTTATTTATTTTGTTGCTTGAACATAGATGAAATTACTGGGCATAAATCCTTCAGCATTGATAAAATCTTCTAGTTTAGGGAAATCTAAGATTTCAACGATTGTGTAGCCTTTTGTTCTTAATTTCATACCGTTGTAATCATTAGGTACAGAAACAACATCTTCTGGATTAACAATTACTTTAGCAATCCATTTTTGGTCTGAAACATAATTCCAAGCACCTACGTGAAGACCATAAGAACAGGTTACTGTTGGGTCAGGATTTACTTGCTCTTCGTGAGTATAAATATAATCGCCAGCTTTTTGAACAATTTCACCTGTATAAGCATCCGCAAAACCTTCTGGAATTTCTTTAAGATACTTATAACCAACAAATCGACCGTCTTTTAAAATAGTGATATCAGTATGTTTTAAGAATTCATAGAGTTGTTCAAATTTATCCATACGATTGGATACGTTCAAACGATGAACCAAAGAAATTAAACCACTAAGTGCATTATTATTACCACTTTGTAAGTATTCATTGTAAGCGTTAACAACTACTTGTTCATACTTTTGTGGTAAAGGAATACCATTTAATGAAAATTCTTTTGCTACTTTATCAAAAGTAATTCCACTTACTTTAGTGATTCGATTCATGGTATTACTAAGTTCTACTAATTCATCCCAAGAAGCTTTTTTAGCAAGTAATTGCAACATAGGCAATTCAGCTTCTGAGGTAGTGAGTTGTACTTCTTGGTCGCCAAAATAAAAATTAACTAAGATTTTGTCATCTGCTTGTGAATGAGCAACATAAGTAATTTGTTGTGTTGGTTCAGTTACAGGCGTAATAGTTTGTTTTTTCTTTTTCTGTTGTTGTTGTTTTTTAGGTTGTTGAGCTTTTGGTAATAAATCAGAAGCAATAAATGCCAAATCATCTTTACGGAATTCTTGCCATTTTTTATATAGTTCAACGCCAATAGCATCTTTTACACGTTTAATCATAGTAGAACGAGCTACACCATTTTTAATAGCAATTTCATCCCAAGATAATTTATCTTGTACATATGCTACACCAATGTCTAACAATTCTTGATTAGTTAAATTGTGCATTGTAAATCTCCAATAGTTTTTCATAATTTTCGTTTACCCAGTTTTCAATAACTGCGGTAAGTTTTGATTCAAAAGAATCATCCGTATCTACTAATCTATACATGGAACATGTTATAGATAATATACCTGATGAAATGTATTTCTGAATTTCTTCAGAAAAAGCTAATTTAACAAGAGAAGATTGATAAGGTAATTCTCTTGTAATAATATCAACTAACTGAGTTCTTGTATTTCTAAGATAGTAATTAATAACTTCAGCAGTAACAGTTTTTTTACCGAAATCACCCGCATAAACCTTAATAGCTTTTTTAACATCAGAATAACAAAGATAATTTAAACGTTTAGAAGTACTAATTACCCATTTGACGTGTTTAGGAATTTCATAACTACCTAGGCATTGGTAATAATCTTTTTCTTTAACAAAGCTAAAACCTTTATTAGCATAATCAGTTAATTCAGCATAAGTTAAAGTTTGTTTTGTTACTTTTCCATTATCTAAAATAGTAATCTGATTATTTCTTATGTTTCTTTTCTTGCTAACTGCTTGAATATCTATAGCAAATTCTTTAGCTAAATCTGAAAGATTGTAATAAAGCTTACCAACAAAATTACATCGTGCATATCTACGAAGTTTTCGTGTAGTAGCTTTACTTCTACAAGCAATAACTTTAATACGGTCATCTGCTTTAACAAGTTTAGTAATACCTTTGGTTTCGGTAATATGAACGATTGCTAAATATTTAGTTTTTGCATACATACTAATATGCGAAGAATTATATTTAGAATCCTTAGTAGTAATTAAACATTGTTCTTTAATGAACAACATTTTAGAGTTTGGAGTTCCCCATTTTTTACTTTCATTATCTGAAAGATTTTGAGCTTTTGCCCCAAGTTTATCGAATTCTTCTTGAAGGAATTTTTCAGTTTTGGAATCTAAAGAAATACCTTCACGAGAAGGTAAAATAGGAATAGCTCCGATAGGAAGTTCTAAGATAATACTTTTAACTTTATTACAGTTTTTATGGTAATACTTATAAGGGTAAAACACATTACCCATAATCACACCATCTTTATCGTATTGTGAACTAAAACGATATCTTTTAGTTTTAGTGATATACATTTCAGTATCGTGATACTTACTATCTACGTATTCTTCAGGGAAATACTTAAGAATATCTTTGATGGTTTGTTTAAATTTAACTTCATCATCTTTATTAGTAACATTAATAGTTACTTTTAAACCTGATGGTTCAGATGAAGGTTTTTCATAAAGTTTAGAAATCTTAGGTACACTATTTTCTTTATATAAAATGTATTTAGACTCTTTACCATTGAACCAAGAAATAATATTAAATTGTTCAGCATAAGCAAAACCTGCTTTACATCCTAGACCTAACATACCTGTTACATCATTAGATTCTTGTTTACTAGAAGAAAAATAAACACAATAGTATTTATATACATCTTCATCAGATAAACCAGTACCAAAATCTCTAACACTAAATGGCGTAGTTTCTGCAAATGATACTTCTGGTTCAATAACTTCAATCGGTTTAACCACACCAGAAGTCTTCTGAGCGTCTAAAGCGTTTGTAAGGTATTCACGTACTACTGCAAGAATTTTATTGCTATAGAGTTTATCTGAGAGGATATCAAAGGCAAATGAGGAAGAGTTTATGGAAAAGACTGTAGAATTGTTTACATTGGATTGAACCAATGTATTAGATGTTTGAGGAATCATATTAATCTTTCCATCCATAAATACGAATTGTTGGTGTTACACAATCACATCTTTTAAGTTTATATCCAGCGTTTATGATAAGTTGTTTCCAAGCTGAATCATTAAAATTAATTTTAAATTGCAGTACTTCATCTTCATCTAAATCAACATAATCATTTAAATAATTTATTTTGATTTTAGAATCAATATAATTTAGTAAAGGTTCATACATCTGTGTATGTAACTTTTTAATCTCTTCACAAGGCGTTAACATAGTAAATCCTATATAGTTAAGTTTTGAAAAGCTTTTTGGAAAGAGTCGAAGTCAAATTCCCTTTTTACTTCTGAACCATTAATCTTATTTATACGATTAGGGTAAACCTTATACTTTGGTTTTGTATAAAGAGATTCTGCTAAGACTTCGACTTTACAAGAATAGATAAAAATATCATTCTCTCTTTGCTTATCATAAAGAGAGAATGATTTAATTTGAGTTAACATTAACGGTTAAAAACTACTTGTAAGTTAGAATTTGCTGTATCATATAATTCTTTCATAATTAATTCAGTTTTATCATTAAATTTTTTACGCATTTTATCCTGTACTTCGTAATCAATATCGCTGGAAATAGATTCGTTATAAACGTATTCTAATACACGAGCAATACGAGCAAATAAACTACTAGCTAATGGTAATTCTAAATTCAATGAAATATCTTTATGAGTAATATCAGTAATTTTTACTGTTTGCGGTGAAATGCTGTAACGTTCATAGTTAGTTTTACAATTAATGGTTACATTAAGTAAATCACTATGATTACCGTTATATTTACCTTTCTGAATATCATCAAGCCATACATCATAATCGAAATAAGCAGATACGTTTATATCAATATGGTCAGGCAAATGTTTTTTAATAATTGTATTTGTAATATATTCCAATGTTTTACCATTAACTATAAGAGTACATGGTTTGTAATCCAATTTAAGATTCAGCTTATCTAAGTTGAAATTCTCAAATAAAGCATCTGCTGATAATTCAGGGAAGTTTAAAGCTTCTGTCATAATTTCACTAACAATGTCAAATGATAAGTTAGGAACAAATGCTAGTTGTGTAATGATGTCATTTGCACGTTGTGGTTCAAATTTAGATTTAACCAAGCTAGAATAAATTTCGTAAGGTAATGCTTCATATTTGAACGCATAACGAATACGACTTGGACGATTAAAGAAATATTTATTGATGCGATTTTCATCATTAGCAGTAAGTACAAATAAATGATTACTGTTATATAAGCCATCGAATAATGTTAATAGTTGACCTTGGTCATCCTTAGATTCAAACATCTTTTCAAATTCATCAACCAAGAACATTACAGGTTGGTTTAATTTATTTAATAACCATTCCAAATGCATAATTTCATTCTTTTGGATAATGATTACTGGTAAATTTAAATTGTTAATTGCTTCTTTAGCCAATAATTTCGCTAAAGTGGATTTACCTGTACCACCAATACCATAAAGCAATACGCTTAAATTTTTATTGGATTTGGTGTAAGCAGTAAGAATGCGTTGTTTTTGTTGTTCAATATTACCAAATAGTTTTTCAGGTAATGTTAATGGTTTAGCGTATTCAAGAGAATACTGCATACCAGCCATTGTTTCACGAACTTGATATTTGAATAATTGTGCTGGAAGTTTATCTACTAATTCATTTACTGGTGGTAAAGTTACAAAAGTAGCGTTATGTGCATTTACATGGATTTTTTGTTGGATAATCATATATTTTTCTTGGATTGATTTTAAAAGTTAAGAATTGAAAGAGGAAAGAAAAGCCCTCGTTAGAGGGCTATTGTTATTTACGCATATGTTGTAGAAAGTCATCAGCATTTCCAATGTATTCATCATCAATAAATACATGAGGGACTGATGAAATAGGTTTACCTAATTTAGTCTCTACTTCTGCACGATATACAGGTGAAACTACAACATCATAATACTTGTAATCAAGTTTGTTAGCTGTGCAATAATTTTTTACTGCTTGGCAAGGTTGACACCCTGCTTTTCCATAAATATAAATCATTTACTTCTCACTTAGTTCTTGTACTGTTGTCTTTATTTAATTCATTTGTAATTTTATCAGCAAGATAAACTACACATACCATTACTGTGATACAAATTACAGTAATACTTCCAAATACTGCTGTTGCCCAATCCATTACTTATCTCCAATAAATTGTTCAAGGGAAGGTTTAAAATAATTAGAAGATTTTAAAATCTTACCGTTTGCATCAATAATTGGTTTACCGTTTTCATCAAACTTAGACCAGTTACTGTTATTTACTTCAGTTAATGCACCATCAAAATTCATATTTGCATATTGTGCAATACCAGTTACTGTTACTACTTGGTCACATAATGCATCTAATAAACCAACTTTATCAGTGCGTTTCCATAATGCTTCACATTCAGCAGCAGTAAGAGATAATAATTTAGCTTTATATTCTAATAAAGCATCTGCTGTTTTTTGATTGTTTAAAGCATCACACATTTCAGCTACTTCTTCAAAATGATAAGCAGTTTGTTGAATGATGTTTTGGATTGTTGGTTCAGGTTTAGCTTTTTTGAACCAATCAGAAATATTTTTAACGGATACAGATTTATCTTCTAGTTTTTTACAAGGTGTACCAAACGGTACAAAAATACCTTCACATAACATAGTATCTGAAATGATACGAAATGCCTCTGGTTCAGTATAAATCTTATCCCATAATTGGTCGTAATGTTCTACTAACGTATCTTGAATTTCATTACGGTTAAGGGTAGAGAATGGCATTAGTTTGCCAAATAATGTAGTACCTTTTTTAAATGATACAAAATGTCGCATAATAACCTCTAAATTTTGGTGTATTTTTCAAAGAATAACTTATGATTTTCTTTAGTAATAATACAAGTATCATCTTCAAGTTTAATAAGTTTTGATTTATAACCATCTAAATTTAATTCTATAGATACATTAGTTTCATGAAATGCTACAAAAGATGTTATATAAAACGTATGCACTCTGTAATGTTGAACTAATTCTTTAATTAATTTTGCACCACCAATAAAAAATAATTCTTTACTTGGTTCAAAATAATCTAAAACTTCTTTAATTGAAGTAAAAGCTAAAGCACCTTGTATGGTTTCAGGTTGGGAAGTAATAACTACATTTACTCTATCAGGTAAAGGTTTTTCTCCAATAGCTGACCAAGTATTTCTTCCCATGACAATTACTTTATTTATTGTCATTTTTTTAAAGAATAGTAAATCACTTTTAAACATATGTGGTTGATAATATGTATTACCATCATAAGAACCAATATAAAAAATTCTATTTGGATTCCAAGCATTAAAAAAAACAGGTTGCACCACAAAAAATTACATTAATTCTGCTCATCAATAAATTCCAATTCTAATTCATTAAATTGAATATTTCTTAAGACTTCTAACCATTTTTCTGATGTATGGTAGTTTACAACTTTACAGTTACAGTCTATTTCAAAATTCGTGCCAATTAAGTTTAGCACTTCAAATTGATGAATAGTATCTAAGATTAATAAACCATCGCATTCTTTTTGCGGTCTAGCCATGTAATAAGGACAAAGCTTATGTAGTCTAGGAGCTTCCTCAAATAATTGCATACAAGCTTGCATAGCTAATTCTGAGAGGTCTTCTAAGACACATTCATTTACTGAACCAAAGGAAACATAATTAATGTAATGTTTTCCTGATTGGTCTCCACAAATTACACCGCAAATAATATCCCAATTACATCGAGTATTTTGGAAATGCCAAGATAACTGAGGTGAGATTTTGGTTGGTTTATCTTTGTAATAAACGGTACTACATTTGTTATTTTTATCTGCCATAACAAGAGTAATTGTGTAATTAGACATAATGTCTTGAGTTGTTTTGATTGCTCTTGCTTTGGCTTTAGAGGCTTTAGTGCCAGTAGTATGTTTACTTTTTCTTAGAACATAGTTCATTTGGTTACCTTATTGAAATAGTTTAATGCTTCTTCAGAATCAGCAAATTGTTTGTTTTTTGCATAAATACTTTTACCAAATAGGTAATAGTGTTGTGAAACAAAATGCTCATTCACGTTGGAATCAACATAGTATAAGGTAATACGCTTATAAAACAGAATACGTTTTAATGCTTTCTGTAAAACAGATATTTCACTTTTTACAGTAATATAGGGGTTCAAAGGTACTGGTATGGAATGTTCAGACATAAATTCCTCAACTGGTCTGACCAGTTAAAAAAGTGTTTACTTAGGGGGTTGACAAGATATACTAAAGATTCTTTTCTTTACCCTTTCTTTTCTGGAATCATATAATTAATTAAAACCAGTAGATAAAGTAAATAAACTATATCCATTTACTGTTATTGGTTTATTATTAATAAGAATATCTTGTTTATCATAATCTACAGTAATAGTTTCATTTAATGGAATAGTACTAATAGAAGTATCACCTACTTTAATCTCTTTATAAGATAGAATAGGTAATTCATCATAACAATAAGAGATTACATCATTTACTGTATCTCCAGTATTAAAGGTACATTTTAAAGCCAAATTAAAATCCTTATGGGGGTAATAGGATGTAGGAATACCTTCAGATAAATCTTGTAAGTAAGATTCAAATATCATGTATTCCTTAACCCAATAATCTTCATGTGGTGTTCCTCTAGCTTTCTTTAAAGCTTGTCTAAGGAACTCATCATATTTTGCCAACATTAATCACCTAACATTTTAGAGATTTGTTTTAGTCTTGGTTCAAATAAATCTTCAGTAATTTCAGAGTAATTTTCTTCATCAGATTGTTCACTAAGAGATACATTAATACCTGAACCAAGAATAGCAATAGCATTTTCAGAAATAGATTCTATAGTATGGTCAATCATCATTGTTTGAAGTTGTGTACCCATAGCAATGAGACCATCTAAAGGTAAAATTTCTTCAAAGGATTTGGATTGTATACTATTACCGTTGATGAATTCTACCCAATAAGATAGTTTTACTTTAAGGTCTTTCATTTAGTTTATCCCGAAGAGATTTAATAGTTTCTTTATATTCACCTTGACGCTTTAATAGACGAATATTGTTTTTATTAAGCTTTTTAATAGTAGCTTGGTTTTTATTTTCAGTCTTTAGAATAGTTTTTTTTAAACTATCTAGAGAATCTAAAGTTAAATTTAATTCTTCTATAAGATTTGAAATTTGTTCTTGGGTTTCTAAAAATTTTTGTTTAGGAATATAGCCTAAAAAATCAAAAATACGTTTAATCATTTATTACTCCAAAAGCATAAGTGAGTTGATGTTTAGCGATGAATCTTTGTAATGTAATTTTGGTATCATAAATATAATATTTAGAATCCCAAAATTCATACTTATAGATTCGTTGTGTATTGCATAATTTAAGGTTAAAGTAAGTGTTTACCTTAGAAACTTTATAAGAAACAATTAAAACACCTCTACCTTTTTTAGTATTAACTGGAATTAAATAACCTAGCTTACTTAAGCTAATCAATCGTTCCAAAGGGAACGATTTATGGTTTATCCAATCTTTAATTCTTTTAAGTTTTTCGATGTGCATGACCATTTCTCTTGTAATTTTAAACTTCGTAATTCCAATAGTTCTTTGCGTAAAGTATCTAAAGTAGACCTAGAAAAACTAAATACTTTATATTTACCATCTTCACTTAAGTGCATAGAATACATTCTTGATTTACTTCCTGTTACTGAGCAATAACAATAAATATATCTTTCTAACTCTTGATAAGAAAAAGTATATCTTCCATGTCTAGTAATTATAGTAAGAAAGTTTTCTTTTTCTAAATCTACTTCAATACCTAATTCACTTGGTAAACCGATTAACATAATATTCTTCCAATTTATTGAGAAATTCTCTAACATCATCTTCTAAGACTTTCATATAAGATACTAAGACAATAACTTCATCAGATTTTTGTAAATTTAATTTATCTAATACTTCATTCATTTTTTGGATTTTAGCAAAAGTTGCATTAAAATTGTTTGGAGAATATTTACTAAAATGAAGTAAAGGAAATGCAATTACAGGAATATTTAACCAGTCAGCTACAAAGCTAAAGATATTAAAAATCTTTGAACTAAAAGATGAATCATCACTTGATGTTAAATCACATATGATAATAGCTTTTTTTGTAAAAAGTTTTTTTAAATCGTAATTTAAAGTTAAAGGTTTAGAATGTTTAAATAATTCTAAATAACTTGAAGAAATGAAATTAGGTACTTCATCGCATTCAACTACAGTAAATTGCGGAAATTTTTCTAAATATTCTTTTAAGTCCGTAAGATATTCAATTTTCATAATTACCTTTAGTATTTGCTTTTTCCTTTAAATAATTGACAACTTTACTTGTGTAAGTAGTAAAAGGATTTAAAAAATCTGCGTCAATTAATAATATATTAGAATTCTTTTTGATATTGAAATGCTGTAAAGCATTATCTAGTTCTTCAATATTCTGAACAATTTTTTTATTTTCTCTAGAGAAATTTTTAGAATTACTTACATTATGTGTGATAAATATTAAAGGTTTATTAAGCCAATCACACATAACATCGAAAACATATGCTCTAGGGTGTATTGGTGTAATTCCAAAATGTATACTAGAAGCGTCAGATATAATTACTAAATCTAAATTTAATAACTTTAAATAATCGTATTCATAGAAATAAGCTAGATGCTTTTTATAATATCTAAACATAATTTCTTTGAAATGTAGAAATAGATTACTATTGCATTCAAGTTTTGTTATTTCTGTTGAAGTATTTAAACCAAAAGCTGAACCAATGATTTCAAGATTCATTTAAAATCCTTAAACACATTTTGTTAAATATTTAAGATTTTCTTCGTCAAAAATTCTAACTGAAGTTACTAAAAGAAATTTTGAATTTCTATCAAAAGTAGATAATGTATCTGCTAAAATTTTTTCATTAGTTACTATAGTAAAATTAGATGAATTATATTTATTTATATTCCCTGTAAGAGAAGTGGAAACATTTGTTATAAAAATGGTAGGAATGCTTAACCATGAAGCTATAAGTCTGAAAATATCTGTATCAGCGTGTGCACATTCATAACTATCTAAACCTTTAATTTCAGAATCACCTGAAACAGCAGTATCAACTAAAATAATTGCATCATAATTTGTAATGGTAGAATAATCAAAATCATAGAATTGTTTTAATCTATAATCATAAATTTCCATTAGATCACGTAATACATTGAAATATTTAGATTGAAAAGGATTTCGATTATCTCTATTTTTATTAAGTGTAATTGGGTAATCTTGAAAAGGATAACCCGTTAAAAAAGTGAATTTCATTTATCCCCCATAATAAGATTTTTAATAGCTTTTGTCATATCAGTATAAATATGTTTTTCTGCAAGACTATAGCGCATAGAGTCAAAAACAATTAATGTTTTTTGTGGATTTACTAATTTAATGAAATCAAAAAATTCTTTTAAATTAGAATTATCCATAAGTTTATATGTATCAGTATTCCAATTTTCTTTTAGAATTTTAGATACATAACCAAAATCAAAAAGTAATACAGGAATATCAAAGCATTCTGCAATAAGTTCTAAGCCACGAAATCTCAGTTGAAAATTTCTTGTAGTACAACAATAATGAGAAACAGTTATTGTCCCAAATAAAATGATTAAATCATATTGAGGAACTTTTTGATAATCAAAAAGATAACCTGAATGTAAATGTTCACATAAATCTTGATAAATTGGTTCAGATAAATCAAAACGAACAGTTTTTGAATATGGCATATTAATGTCAGAAGCGTTCCAAACATCAATCTGTTTTTTCTTCATGATTTAGTTTTTCCATTACAGTTCGAATATCTGATAAAATATTATTACATTTATATTCAAACATACCTGCCATAGGAGCAAAGATTATTAATATTTTTTCAGGATTTATATTTTTAAGGTATTTTTCTAACCGTTTTGCAAATAATACAGACATACCATATAGAAAAGATTCATTGTCTTTTTTTACTTTATCGAAATCCCATAAAGAGTTAATCTCATTTATAGTAACCAATAACGTAGGTTTTTCTAATAAATCTGTTATAGCTCTATAAAAATTAATAGAAGAATCCACATGACCTAAATAAGACTCATGTTCTAAGATATTATCTACTACATAAATGACTAAGTCATAATCAATAACTTGAGGATATTCAATTTTAAATAAGGTGTCATAATAGGAAATATATCTAATTATTCTTTCCATATTCCCAATAAGTCTTGTTTTAAATAGTTTTGATACATTAGGTAAATTTAAATAAGATAAAACTTTAAACATATTTTTTCCTTAAATACCCTATAACTTTGTTATAAATTTTAAATAACTCATCAGCAATACAAGCACTTTTATCAGTGATAGTTACAATCACTTTACTATTTTTCTTCAATTTATACTGGTTTAATGCGTTTGTTAATAGATTAGGAAATACAAGTTTATGAGTATCATATGTTGTCATAAACATTCCTGTTTGAGGAAAAGAAACAGATAACATTGGAATACCTAAACAACCTGAAATATGCATAAAAGAATCTGCATATAAATTGTTTAAATCCAATAAATTAGTAAACCCATCTTCTTCGTATCTATGAAGTGTACCTATTGTGATGACTAAATCTGCATCAAGAAACATCTTATAATCGATATTAGGCATTTTAGGTCTATATTCCCAACAAATATCATTCATATTTTCATAAAGCTCATAATGAAAAGGAAATTCTTCTTTTTCTTCGGGAAGTGGAACATATTTATTGAAATTTAATGTAATAACCTTCATAAAACCTCAAAAAAAACAGACAAGCTCTCACCTGTCTGTTTTCACTGTTGTCCTCATTAGAGGACAATTAATCCAATTTATCGAGTAATTTACTCAAGAGTGCTTTTAGAGCATCTGGAATATTTTCACCGATTGTGTTCATAAAGTTACGTTTAGCAAAATCTTCTGAAAGTTTATGGTTAGCATCCAAAGAATCAAATTCTTTTTGTACAGCTAAACTTTTTAAATAACCTACAGTGTAGTCTTGAATTCCATCTTTAATTACGTCCAAAACACCAAAAGATAAACGGTATTCTTCCTTAGTGTATGGTTTATCTTCTAATTCATTTCGTACGCTTTCTGGGTAAGCTTTACGGAAGTTTTCTAAAGTAGATGGTAAATAAGCTAATAACAATACATCAAGTAAGTTAGCAGCATACACTGTAGGCATAACGTGATAAGTTTCTAACAAATCAGCATAAATGCTAGCCGTACTGCGTTGGTAATGACAATAAATACGATAAGCCTTTAAGCTAAATTTAGCTTGATCACCTGTTTTTACAATTTCATTGAGTTTTTTCAATTCTTCAGGGGATTCTTCTGCTTGTTTAACAATGATTTTAGAAACTTCGCCAATGTTATATTTACCTTGTTTCATTGGTTCAAAATTTACCAATGGATCATTGTGATTTGCTGTATTTTTAGCGACTTTAGACACTAAAGTTTCAAGATGTTTTTGTACAGCTTCTGTATTACCATCTGCTAACAACTTCACAAAAGTACGGTGGTTGTCCTTAAACACTTTACAGATTTCAGATAATCCCCAAACTTTATCAGAAGATTCAGTATCTTCTTTTTCTGGTTCAACAAAAGATTGTAAAAAATCTAATTCAGCTTTTTCAGTTAAAGTTAGAGTTTTACTGCTTTTTAGTTCTGCTAGTCGTTCTAGCTGTTCTTTAGTAAGCATAATAATTTCCTATTAATAGTTATCCCATATGGGAATGTTTATATTAAGGACACTAAAAAAAAAGCGTCCCGTAAGGGACGCTGTATTTAGCTAATACCATAAGAGCTTTTTCTTATGTTATCCGCAATGATTTTTCGTGTATAAATATCTCTAGAAAGTTCGTGGTGTTCTAAAGTGATTTGATTAACAATACATTGTAATAAATCACTGTCTACGATATTTGCTAGGATATCGTTATACCAGTAACGAACATAATTGAGATTGTCTGGCAATGTCGAAAAACTATCGTGAATGATAGCAATATCAAATGGTTCATATTGTACCATTTTACTGATAACTTCTTTTAATGCATTACGATGATTAGTAGATAATCGTGCTATATCTGCAACAGATTTAATGTAATCTGCAATACGTACTGTAAGAATATTACTGTCTTCGTAATAATGCATTAATAAATCGAAAGTATTCATTGTTTCAAGAGTACCCTCTTTTAAATCAGCACCGTGTTCTAAATTATATTGGTTCAATAAATACAATACATATAGCATTTGTGCTTTATTGAATTTGACACGTCTAGTTATTTCTCGTGCAACATAACTATCTACCGAGTGTGTAACGTTAGCTACGTTTGATAGTCCGTGTTCAGCTTTACCTTTTTCTTTTACAGTAAATGTATATTTTTCACCATTTGCTTGGAAAGCATAGGTTACTTTATTCATTACTGGGCATACTACATTAAATCCATCTGGCATAATCCAATCTTGAGAATCTACTTCTGGATTCCATTCATCCAATAAGAATTCTCTTAATTGCCATGCACCAGTACACATTTCATCCATAACGTGATGGAAAGCAGGAATAAATTCTTTTCCTAATACACGTTCTGGTTTTTGTGTAGAGCCATAAAGACTCACCATAATTGCCTTCTTGATATGAGTTCTGCTGATTTCTTTTTCACATCCAGATACTTCTTTAAAACGTTTGAATACTTCTGTATACAAGTCCATACGGTCATCCCCTTGTAGACCTGTTAAATACAATCCAGAAGGGCAACGTGATAAAGCTGACATAATTTGGCTACCCGAACAGGAAGCGTCCAAAGCTACACGATATCCTGAAGGAATACCGTTTAATGTATCTCTATAAGCCATTAAACCAGCAAATGTTAATTCTGGTTCTTCTGCTTGGTTCTTCTTAACAAGTTCTTTTAGAACTTCGTTAGAAGCTGTTTTTACTACATCTTCTGGATACATCTGTTTAGTTTTAGCAATACGGTCTTCAAAGTTTAATTTGTCAAAACCAGTATTGTTAGCAATATCGATTTGTAGGTATTGTTTTCCTGAATAAAGTTTCATAATTTAGTCCTCAAAGAATTTAATAGTATCAGTTACAAGTTGTTTGTTTTTGAAGTTCAGAATAGCCTTAGCGTACGCATTGGACTGGTAAGAAATTTGATAGCCAACACAATAAATACGTCCTCTTTTATCGTATTTATGCGTTAAATAGCATTGGTTCTTAGAATTATAGATTTCAGCAGCAGATTTAAAGACTAATTGTTCAAATCTTTCAAAAGCTTGTACACGTTCTTTAAATTCACTTGCTGTTTCATCTTTCATTCTGTCTATGCCATCTGCTTTCTTTGGTTCATTCATAGAACTCCATGAGTTTCTATAATTACGCATAAGCTCAATATTAAGCTCAAAAGCAGTATCATTGAGTTTATCTAACACTTCAGTACAAATATCTCTTTTATGGTAGTTTCCTCCCATTAAAAGGCTATCTGAACCAATAGTTAAATATCCTGAACCACGATTATCATTTCTTTGGTTTACTGGAAGAGGTTTTACAATCATTGGATTTAGAAATCTAAATTCTTCCAACTGATGTAAAATTTCATCACTAAGTTTCCATACATTATGTATTCTTGTATGTCTATCTTTAGTGATATTCCATAAACCATATGCATAACCTAGTTCTACTACATCTGCAATGGCTAAAGCATTTTCTACTTCATCACGCTCAATAACCATTTCAATTAACGTAGTCATAGTAACTGTTTGTCTTTCTACCAAAATAGCTAGAATTTCTGATGCAATACGAATAGTGAAGTTAAATTCCTCTTGTTCTTTATCAGTATAGTCTGGTCTATATTGTTCTAATAAAGGCTGTAAACAAGGTTCTAAAACTTCACGAAGAATATGTCTACGTTGTTTCTTGTTGTATTTAATCTCAAAAAACTTCTGTTTTTCGATTAAGTCTACTGGTTCTTTATTAGCAGTTACTTTTTCGTAAAGCTTTGCATAATCCACTTGTTTGTTCTGACTGTTCATAGAACATCTCCATAGTCTATATATTCATTTTAAAGGGCATTTCTGCCCTTCATTTATTGGTTTACTTCTTCGATTACAGTAATCATAAGTCTTGCCATATATTCGATTTCTTCTGGGTTAACTTCAGCTAAATCAGACCATAAGACCAATTCCTGAGTACCAAACCAAAGAACAAATTTATCTGCCTCTGGTTTATCAGCAATATACATATAGCTAATTAATGTTTTAGCTAATTTCATACTGTTGAGTACTTCAGGATAATAATCTTCAGTGAGTTCAGTAACGTAGATATCTTCATTATCTTTAATAACAATGAAGCCATCTTTAATACCAATATGTTTGTATTCTTTTAGTTGTTTAGCAGATACTTTATTAAAGCCAGATGATTTGTTTTGGTTCAAGAATGACATAGCCATACTCGGTTGTTGAAGGAATTTTTGAGCCTCTGTTAATGGTTTATCACCAGCAATCTCTTTAATTTCTTGGTTCAAATTATTTAAACCACAAGCAGTAGCATTTAAACCTGTATTTACAATATTAACTGCACTATCTAATACATTTGATGTACTACGTAGAATATTTCCAATCATACGTCCTCCGTATATTGATTAAAAAAAAAATACCCACTATTTCTAGTGGGTAATAGATTAGCTACGTTTAAAGCCTTTACGGCGTTCAGAAGCGTCTTTTGGTGATGTAATGACATCTTCTTTGTGCATATCTTTATGCACGAATTGCACTTCCAAATCTGCTAAATAGGCTAAATCGTGGTCTTCAGGAATATCTTTGTTTACTGCGTTATTTCCCTCAGGGATTTCTGTAAATAAATCTTTGATATCTTCGCCGAGCATAATTTGGTCTTCAATGAATTCTAACCATTCTTCTGGTGAATTTTTACTACAGTTTTTACGTACACGTTCAATACCTTGGTCAATATTGTCCGCAGTAATGAACAATGGAATGTTTACAAAACGTTCTACCGCATTTTCACCTTCACCGTAGACTTTACGGAAGCCTAAGTTGATGTAGAATTCACTGATTTTCTTTTCACCGTTTTCTACTTTAGTTACAGAAACAGTAGTAGTTTTAGCTGGTTGACGATTGAAAGCTGGCATAATAATTTCCTCTTAGTTAAGTTGTTAAATTGAAAGTTTGTGGTTTACACCAAAGATAAAAGCTCGAACGTAGTGAGAGCAAGAGCGATGAAATCGCTCAAACAATAACTATGCTCAGAGCTTATGAGTCAAAGAATTAGAAAGGCATATCTACATTTTTGATGAAGTTTTCATTTGATGCATTGGTAACTACTTTCATAGCACCAATGTATTCTTGTCCTTTGTAGAATTTAATCCATTGTTCACCTTTATGGATAACACCTTTATATCCACAAGATTGAATTAGTTCTGCAAGAGCAGACATACATTCAGAATGTATATGAATATTTTCAATTTCCATAATTTTCCTATGTTAATAATGTATAGTGAGGTAATGATGAGGATATAACTATCCAATTTGCATTAGGCATAGTACAAAGAAGATTTAATAGATTATCACTAATATCTATAAATTTACTTTTATACTTTAGTTGATGTTCTGGTTCTTCTTCTGCATTAAGTTTTACAGAAGATTTACCATTTTCAATAGCAAACTGGATAGCTTTTACTGGACTATCAAATTTAAATGAACAATCGTTAAAGATATATTCCATATTTAATCCTTGGTTCGATATTCAGAGAAATATTCTGAATAATCATATTTACAACCTAATGTTTCATAGGCGTAATCAGTACCATTACACTGATGTGCAATACCTAGTTCATAGTCAAACGCATAATTAATACGTTTAACTACATCAATTTTTACTGCTAATACGCTTACTGCAAACAAAGTTAGTGCAAGTAAGATAATTGCATAAATGTTTAAAGATTTGTTCATCTTAGTCTCCATATTTGTCTAAGAAATCGTATAAATCGAATTCTTCTTCAGTTTCCATAATGTTCTCCAATAGAATGAGTTTAATGAAGAGTACCTATATTTGGACAGAACGAACGTTCTAGAATGCGTATAAGGTAAGAGAGTACGCAGGTGAGAGATGCTCTTGGTTAAATCCATAAATAAAAGCTTGAGCAAAGCGAAAGCTATAAATAGCTATAAACTATTTAGTTTCTTTCTCATTATATACAGAGTGTGGTTACTGTATTTTTGTTCAGGACATAAATTAGTCCCAAATACTCTATTGTATTGTCTTACTAATTCAGGATTAACACTATATTTCATATATCCTCCATAAGTTATTAACCCTAAATAAACTATACGAACGAAGTGAGTAAATGAAATATAAAAACACTCTAAAAAACAAGAGATAGACACTAAGAGAGATATTATAAAACTAGATTAAAAGAGAGTAGATAGAATATTAAACTATATAATTTGTATAAGAGAGCTATAAAAGAACTATAAAATAGTTAGTATTTATAAGTTTAGTTTGCCCCCTATATAATATAAGTTATTGTAATTATTATAAAAATTATGGTGTTTGACTTTTATTATTTTATATGGTACTTTTGCAACGCAATTTGCGATTGCTTAAAAGCTTGCTTTTAATCAATGCAATAGCTAAGCAAAAGTGTACTATAAATCATACAAATCCTACCTTATTTCTATTCTTATTTATTCTTATTATTTATAAATAGCCTATTATAAATAGATATTATTATTTATTGTATAAATATACAGTAGTATTTTAGTAAAAATAGTAATAATTATTACTATTTCTATGAATTATTTTCATAATTATTCTTATATAAATACAATTATTTATTTACTTTTATAATAATATATGTTATTAATATAAATATATTATTTATTATATAAATCTTTTAAAGAACCAATAGAGTAATACTATTGGTTTATTTTTATATAAATATTATTTTATTGTATGTATATACAGTGTTTATTTAGTGTTTATTTAGTGTAATAAATAGTGTAATAAAAATAAAAAGGGGATTAATATCCCCTTATTTATTATTTTAGAAGTAATGCTTTTACACTATTGACATGGTTAACACCATCTTCAACAGACTTATGTCCTAATGCACGAGCAGATTCTTCTAAATCTTTGGTTAATTCCATTTCATATTGAGCAGTACGTGATGCACGAGCAAACTCAGTACTTCTTCTTTCAATAGCCTCTTCAGCAATAGCAAGAGTACCAACAAAGGTACGAGATGCACTGTCAACAGATGCTGCTACACCAGTAGCTACTGAACGAATCATAGTATTCAAACCAAACATAGTAAAATCTCCTATAGTATACTAATGGCGAAATTGCCAGAGATAAATGCTATGAGGTACGAATAGCCAAGTGTAAAAATACAAGAAATTACAATAGGGGGGGGGG
>FLRW01000812.1_pt2 | contig 54333 bp, 59 predicted proteins | sample 1550421 | NCBI WGS metagenome assembly FLRW01 (sample SAMEA4031753, study PRJEB14383) | metagenome | biome: human; feature: oral; material: saliva | place: Philippines | collected 2014
CGAGGAGGTTGACGAAGAGGACAAGCCGATCAAGTTCTTGATAACTCACATAGGCTTCGATGGCGTTATGAACAACGATGGGTCAAAGGTCAAGAGCGCTATCAGACCAAGCGACTTTAAGAAATACGCCAAGGTGTTGATTGGCCACTACCACAACGCATCTACGCTGGGGAAGAACGTCTGCTACACGGGGTCAGCGTACCAATGCAATTTCGGGGAGACGATACCCGACAAGGGGTTCACCTTGATCTATGACGATGGCTCCACCGAGCACGTCCGCTCAGAGTTCCCTCAGTACAGGAAGACAATCATTGACGTCAAGGATAAGGAGGCGCTGAGAGAAGCCCTTGAGGAGGTCGAAGAGAGTAAGAGCAATGGTGATCATATACGCTTCGTCTTCAGGGGGTCAAAGACCGACTGCGATAAGGTGAACGTGTCCGAGCTGCAAACGAACTACGGCATTGACTGTAAGTTCGAGGTTGAGGAGACTACCAGAGCGATGGACTTTGCCGAGGACGAGTCAGTTGCCTCTTATGATAAGAGCACCATACTGTCGGACTTTGAGGAGTTCTGCAACGAGAGCGAGATCAGCAAGAAGAAGCGCACCTATGCCGTCAAGCTACTATCCGAGATATAATAAATACACCTATGTGGCAACCCAAACAAATAACCTTTACAAATCTGTTCGCCCACAAGAACTCTCACTATGAGTTCAAGGGCGGGCAGTGCGTGGTCATCTTCGGTTCCAACGAGACGGACAAGGGGATGGACAACAACGGGGCAGGCAAGACAACGCTTTTTGAGGCTATCTGCATAGCCCTGACTGGCGATAGCCTACGAAGCATCAAGAAGGACGCTTTCATAAATCGAGACGAGGACGACTGCCGTATTGAGTTCGAGCTGACGAATGCCGTCCTGAACACCTCTATGAAGATTGTCCGCCACTTCTACCGAGGGAACAAGACAACGAAGGTAGAGCTGTGGGAGGGCGGTGAGCTGAACGCTCAGATGACCTCTACGAACGAGGTGAACAAACGTATTGTCGAGCTGCTTGGTATCAGTCGTGAGGACTTGCTGAACTACTATATAATAAGCCAAGACAATTCGTATGTCTTCTTCACGGCTTCCGATGTCGACAAGAAGGACATCATGAACCGCATTACCTCAGCGAATATGATAAAGCCAGTGTTGGCAAAGATAGACGCTGAAGCGAAGCAGATACAGTCCGAGATAGACGACAAGCTGCGGGAGCGTAGTAAGGTTGACGGGAAGATAGAGTCAATCGAGGAGCAGCGTCAGGAGTGCCTTGCTAAGAGCTCAAATGCAGAGGAGGTAGAAAGACTACTGAGTAAGGTAGAGGAGCAGCGAGAGGAGCTGGAACGTGCCCAGAGCAAGGCATCCGATATGTCGAGCGAGCTACGTGAGATGAAGGAAGAGCTGAAGAGCCTGCCCGAGCTTCCCAGCTCAAAAGAAATTCGTGAGAAAATCTCCAAGCTACGTAGCGAGATAGACGACAAGGAGGAGGAGCGATCAAGCAACCAGTCCGTTCTATACTCTATACAGCACGTCATCAATGACGCTATCGAGTGCCCGAACTGTCACCATGAGTTCTCCCTCAATGACGAGATAGACCTGACTGTGGAGGAAGCAAGAGAAGCCAAGATAACCATCGAGGAGGAGTTGGAGGCTTGCGAAGAAGACATCAAGGGCAAGAAGAAGCGACTATCAAAGCTCAATGGCGAGTTGGCCGAGATAAAGGAGCTTGAGCGTGAGCAGTCCGATAAGGAGGACGCTGTAAAGAGGTTTGAACGCAAGGTGAAGAGCGCTAAGGACGATGTTGAGAACATTGAGAGCGCCATCGAGCGAGCGCTGAAGAAGGTAGACCGACTGAACGAGGAGTCAGCCAACGATAGCGCTATTGTCGAACTTGACGAGCGCAAGCGTCAATACGAGGAGGAGCTGAAGAAGGTCGATGCGGAGATTGAGAAGATCACCGAGCGACTTGATCTTGTTAAGTTCTGGCAGTTCAACATGGGCAAGAACGGCTTTATGACCTATCTCGCCAACAAGTCTATCAAGGTCATCGAGGGCGTTACCAACTCATTCTTAGCCAAGTTTGGCGTTGATATAAGAGTTGAGATGACGGGCTTTACAGTACTGAAGTCGGGAGAGGTACGTGAGAAGATAGACGTGTTTGTTCAGAACGATGGCTTGACGTCTGACCCCTTCTTATCTAAGTCGGGGGGTGAGCGAGGTCGTGTTGCACTTGCGGGGGTACTCGCCATCCAGCACCTTATCAATCTATCCTGCGATGGGAGAGGGCTTGACCTTCTTCTCTTCGATGAGTGCTTCAAGGGGCTTGATAGCCGTGGCCAAGAGAACATTATCAAGATATTCGAGGGGCTGGGGCTGACGAGCATGGTCATCACTCAGAACGTGTCCGATGAGTTTAACGTAGAGAACGTACTGCTGGTTCAGAAGGTAGATGGCGTTAGCTCTTATGTTTAGTGTATTTTTCGTATCTTAGACGCATAAAAGGTTTACAGACATGAGCGAATTAGCAAACAACAAAGCAAAAACAAGCAAGATAATAGCGATTGACCCTGGCCAAGCTGGGGGCATCGCCATTATGTCCTTAGACGGAGAGCTGCTTGACGTGAAGAAGATGCCAGACACCCCAAAGGAGCTGCTTGACTATCTTTCGGGCTGGTCCGAGAATGCCGTATGTTACCTTGAAAAGGTCGGGGGCATCCCAGGGATGGGAGCGAGCGCAATGTTCAATTTCGGCAAGGGCTTCGGGCACTTAGAAATGGCGTTACTGTCGTTAGGGGTAAAGACTATCGAGGTGACGCCTCAGAAGTGGCAGAAGGCACTGCAGTTGGGCAATAAGGGTAAGGCATCGAAGACGGAGTGGAAGAATAAGCTCAAAGCACGAGCACAGCAGCTCTACCCCAAGGTGAGAGTGACGCTTGACGTTGCCGATGCTCTTCTGATACTTGAATATGCAAGACTGACCGAGAAGCTATGAAGTGTATATGCAACAACGATACTTGTAAGCTGTTCGGGCAAGAGCAGACGCTGACGAAGGCAACGTACAAATTCATTGACGGCAAAATCAGACTGTCTACCTCTTGCGAGGGCTGCGGGAGGGCGCTTGAAGAAATACCATCAGAAGAACCGCCAACGATAGGTAGCATTTACATAGGCAAGTACTCTTCGGGGAGTAAGGAGCAGCGTCAGGAAATGCTCAAGAAGCGTGCACGTGACCACTTTAAGAAGGAGATCAAGCCCTTCAAGGATCACCAGCACAACGAGCTTGTAAAGGAGTTCAAGGAAATATCAAAGGGGAAATGATATGTTCATCAATGACCTATTCTGCAGGGAGTACAAGCACAGCCCCCGCATAGTGAACGTAATGATACGTGCTATAAAGAGGGGCGTGTACAGCGAAGCCTCAGAAGCACGTATCAGATGCCTTATATTTCGGATGATGAAGGTTGTTATAATGAAGAATTGCAACAACTATCTTCGTCTAATGAAGAACACAACGAGAAGAGAGCTAACGCCTGAGATGTCGGAGCTGATCACCGACTGCTTTGACGTTATGTACACCTGCATTAAGAACTACAATGCGTGTGGTACGTTTGACTTCTACTTCTACTTCAACAAGGCGCTCTCAAGGTATTTCTTCAAGCGGTATCAGACGTGTTTGGCTACTCAAGAGCGAGCGGTTGAGATTGGCGATGTTATGATGGCTGTCGATAGAAAGTTCATTGACTCTCAGCGGACGAACATGGAGCTTGACTTGCTCTTAGAGCTGATCGATATCAAGGGCTTCGACAGAGAGGTGGTAATGGTCAAGATCAGTGGAGAGAAGATTGACGACTTTCTTGCACGCCACCCCGACAAGACCAAGGCTGACTTCAGCCGTTCGATGACCCGCATAAAGAAGATTGTTACACGTTTAAGAGATAGAGGAGAGCTATGATATACAGAGACGCTATAAACGCCATTGTCAAGTTAGGCTATGTCGTTTTAGAGGTTGAGATGCCCGAGGGCGAGTGGAATTACTTTGTCGTGCACGAATTCACGCCATCTAATAAGACGGCAGTTGAGGCGATAGAATACAGTACAATGATAGGAGTTGACGTGACGGACTTCATCACCAAGCGGTCGGTGACCTTCGCTCAGATTGACTTCGCCAGCTCACTTGAAGAGTTCCTCTCATCCCCTGATACCAACGTTATTACTCTTGAAATGAGTAAGCAAACACGATGGTATAAATGGAAAAAGCTAAGATAGCACCAAGTCCCTATCAGCAAGCAATCTACGATGCGTTTGCGGGGACGAAGAAGAATATCAACATATCAGCCGTAGCAGGGAGTGGTAAGACAACCACGCTGCTTGAGCTGTTAAATCTTGTCCCAAAGAACAAGTCAGTACTGTTCTTGGCGTTTAACAACTCTATTGTAAACGAGCTGAAGGAGCGCAACAAGCGCCAAGGAGCGGTTATACAGACAGTTCACTCTTGCGGTTGGCGAGGCATTATGTCTAAGTATGGCGGTGGTAAGATTGACGCCAACAAGGTCTATGCTAAGATTGAGAAGGCGCTGAAGCGCTTCAAGAACGTCACCCCCAAGCTGCGAGGTACGTATATGTACTACGTACCTAAGTTGATCGATATTATGCGCTTGTCGATGTCCGATGGTAGCGATGCTTCGATAACGAGCCTTTGCGACAAGCACGACATAGAACTTGGGTCAGCTGACTTCCCCTTCGTTCGCTTCGTCTTTGATGAAATGGCGAAGGAGCGGGTTGTCTTCGACTTCACCGATATGGTGTACCTGCCCGTGCTGGACAAGACAATTCCCATCCGTCAGTTTGACTACGTGTTCTGCGATGAGAGCCAAGACTTCTCAATTGCTCAGCAAGAGTTCATCCGTAGATGTATCAAGCCCAAGACAGGTCGTGTAGTTAGCGTAGGAGACAAGATGCAGAGCATCTACGGCTTTGCAGGCGCTGACGCTAACTCTTATGAGCGTATGGCAGCGATCAATGGGGAGAGCATCGATATGCCTCTCAGCGTATCTTATCGATGCGCCAAGAGCGTCATCCGAGAAGCACAGAAGGTTGTACCCTACATTCAGTACTTCGAGGGAGCGCCCGAAGGTGTTTGCGAGTTTGGCGACTTAGAAGGCATTAAGGATGGCGACTGGGTGGTATGTCGTAACGTCAAGCCCCTTGTACAGCTCTATATCTATCTAACCGCTAAGCATGTCAAGAGCCACATTAAGGGCGTTGATATCTGCGATGGTATTATACGCCTCATCCGAGGAGCGAACACCGATAGCATCGCCAAGATGTTGGCTTACTTTGAAAGGCGCAAGGACATCTTGGTGATGGAGCTAAAGGAGCGAGGTGTCAAGGAGCCAACGAAGCACGAGCGCTATGAGGCGCTCAAGACTAAGATGGACGTTGTTGACGTTCTGATAGACGAGTGCAACAACGTTACAGATATCATAGAGCTAATCAAAAGGATATTCGATGATAAAGAGACAAAGGGCGTCACCTTGTGCAGTATACACAAGTCTAAGGGGCTTGAGGGGGAACGTGTTCACCTACTATGCCCTGAGTTGATACCGAGCAAGTACGCTTATCAGCCGTGGCAGCTTGAGCAGGAGAAGAACTTGCTATATGTCGCCATAACGAGAGCAAAGAGAGAGCTATACAAGATACCTGAAGAGGTGTTCAAGGCTCAGATAAACAAAGATACCAAGAAATGAAAAGATATAAGATAGACAAGGTGTGGATATTCGTCATCGTGTTCGTCATCGTGTTTTGGTCGGGCTTCTTCCTATTCAATTGGGTTAGCCCCTATGCAGCGATGTTCGCTTACATGGTCTCGCTATTCATCCTAATGTTGTTCTTCAAGCACATACTAAAACGAAATAACAATAAGAATGAGAACTAAGATTACAATGCTGCTTCTCGCAGCCCTCGCAGTCCTTATGGTGAGCTGCGAACGAGTTGAGCCGAACTACGCAGGGGTGCTGATGACGAACTACGGCAAGAACGGCAAGTCAGACTTCAGTCTGCAGAGCGGTCGTGTCAATGTTATGGCGCCAGGGACTGAGCTCTATCAGGTGCCCCTCTTCGATCAGAGAGGAGAGTTCAAGGATCAGGTGACGCTCAAGTCTTCGGACAACACCGAGTTCACCGCCCGCCCATCCTACTCTTACAAGGTTATCCGAGATAGAGCCGTAGACGTAGTGTTTGATAACAAGCACATTGGTTCGGATGGCGACTTCATGCAGAGCTTAGAAGATAACATCATTGAGCCCCGCATCTACGACTTAATCAAGGAGGAGAGCAGACGACATAAGACAGACGAGCTAATGGGCGATGGCGGTTCGCTATCCTTTGAGAAGAGACTTGAGGAGATTGTCGGCAAGGAGTTCGAGAGCCGTGGCCTGCAACTAATCTCTTTCTCAGCCCAGATAGAGTTCAGCTCAAAGGTACGTGAGAAGATTGATAGCCGTAACGAGGTGAACACCAATCTCAGCGTCCTTGACCAGCAAATCGAAGAGCAGAAGAAGCGCAACGAGCTTGAGAAGCTACGCACCGAGCAGAACATCATCCGCTCTCAGGGCATCACCGAGAAGCTACTGCAAGAGCAGTTCATTCAAAAGTGGGACGGCAAGACACCGCTCTATGGCTCAATCCCACAAATAGTCAAAATAAATCAGTAAGAAACAATGCAAGAAAAGAAGACGCTACAGCTTGTAAGAGTTGACTCTATCAAAGCATCCCAGTGTACTAAGAAGGAGTACCTGAAGGAGTTCCATGGCTACAGCGATGAGACGCTGTCGGGCATCGAGGATGAAGCAGGCTTCATCATCTACGAGAATAATGGGGTTGGCGACACAGTCTGCCTTTGGCGCTCCGAGGAGCAGTTTGTTCAGTCCGCCTTCCCAGTCGGCAACGTGCTTGGTCGTATGACGTTCACCGCCATGTCCCTCAGCATCATCCGAGACTTCCACAATCAGGAGCTTGAACTCATTCAGAAGAAGAACGAGGAAGGAGCTAACGATGAGGTGAACCTCAAGGAAGCCAACGCCATTCTTCAGGAGAGCGTTCTCACCGACATCCTTATTCAGAAGCTCGCTGAGCGAAAGGAGATCATCGATGAGGCGTTGACCAAAAATGTATCAGCTCCCACCGAACAAGAGGAGAAGCCCGAAGAAGATAAGCCCGCTGATCAGTAGCTCAGGAGCCACTTCCCATAATGCTTGATAAGTCTCTACTACCAAGGTTTACTAAGGTAGTAGAGACTTTCATTTTAAGACAACATATGAACAACGTATTAGGTTTCAAACACGAGGACTTCGCTATCAAGGGATATTCGTCAAACGCAGCTCTTACCAGCTTGGTAAATATAACCATCTTCCGACTTGATAAGGAGGGGAAGGCAAGAGTCAGCATAAAGGGGTATGGCCGTGACATCAAGGCTTTGCACGATGTGGAGTTCACTACCTTCGTTCAAGCGGCAAACGCCATCAATGTCTACGCCATTGCGTCCGCTCTTCAGACGATCAAGATGACCCGACTGCGGGACGACAAGTCAGACTACGCTGATGAGTTCGTACTCCCCTTCTTCAACACGAGGGTATACAAGATGCAGCGTGACGGCAAGATGCTACTCTATTCGGACATTGGTAGCGTACCAGTGAACGACACGATACTACAAGCCGAGGAGGAAATGCTCAAGTTGTTCCGATACTACCTCACCAACGCCATAGGCTTGCAGGACGAGACCGAATTCAGCCAGAAGGAGCTATGGGACATTTGCCGTTGCACTAAGACCTTCGTTGACGACTTATTCGATGGTAGCGTGTTCGTCTTCGGCTCTAACGGACAAGGCAAGCACGTAGGTGGGGCGGCATTATTTGCTCATACCCGTGCCGATTATCCGTGGGGTGTTAGCCGAGGACTGTGCATCAATAAGGAGCGTACCTGCGCTGCCTACGGCATTGAGACGCTCACCGACTTAGCGGGGGAGCGCACCGAGTTCGATGATCTTGTCAATTCGTTCATCGGTCTCATCGACTGCGCCAAGAAGCACCCCCATCTGAAGTTCATCTTGACCGAGGTCGGATGCGGGATTGCTGGCCGTGACTCTAAACAGGTCGCATATGCCTTTTACTTAGCGATGAAGGGGGAAGCGAAGATTTATGCGCTAAATATCTCTATCCCAATCAATTGGGTGTCTTACTTGTACTCTTTGCCCTACTAACACGAGAACAAGCATTTATAGCCTATTTCGTAAAGAATGCTGTAAAAAAGTATAAGAAATTGGCTTAAAACTCTTAATAGAAAGTAAAAGGGTAATGAAAGGTACAAAAATAGACATCCCTGAGGGGGTGGTAGACGTAGACCAGTATAAAAAGTATTTGGCGTTTTCAAGGCATCCTATCTTGCAGAATAAGGAGTACCTGACGAGCGATGGGAGGAAGCTCAGTATCTCTATGCAGATCAAGAACTTTCTCGCCAAGATTGACAACCTCCCCCCAAAAGAGCGTGAAGCGCTGACGCAGGCCAAGGAGCTGTATATGTCTATCGCAGGCAAGCGTAACATGGCTAAGGCACGAGCGTTCGGCAGATACGGCAGACCTTCAGAGTATAAGCCCCGCAAGGATGGCGGGCTGCCGATGAAGATACGTACTAAGAAGCTGAGCGCTGTAGAGGAGGACATTGTTGAGCTACTTGGGCGTATGTTTACAGTGCCCGAGGTGGTCAAGATAATGCGAGAGGAAGCCAAGGAGGACATAGACGAGGACGATGTGAAGCTGATCCTCAAGCGCTATATCACCGAGATTGAGCGCAAGAGAGAGGAGTTCAAGAACAAGCTCACCGATGTACGCCTATATAATAAGCGTCCGAGATTAGAGGAGCTGGCGTGGATGTACTCTAAGGCACGAGAGCGCTGGATGGCGCTTGGTACGAACGACTACTACATGTCGATGCTACGTACCCTTGAGCAGATACGCAAGGAGTCAGAGGGGGATGTCATCAACATCAATGGCGCTCTTGACGTCAACATTGAGATGACTATTCAGGCTCAGCTACAGAAGGAAGCCCTGAAGACGATCAACCTAAAGGAGGTGATCATCGGGCGTGTATGCGCACGAATGGGCTTTGATCCCGCCAAGATGATAGCCAGCCTACATAATAGCTACTATGCGAGGTTTGTCACTATCTCAGGCGACTTTGACCCCGATGCACGAATGGTGCACCCCTCTACGATGGTGTACGACTTTGCTAAGATAGAGCAGAGCACTGATATAGAGGCAAAGCAAGACATATCTGCAGAGCCTATCACCGAGGAAGAGAAGAGCGATGCGAGCCTGATCAAGGACATGTTCTTAGCAAAGCTCAAGAAGGCAAAGCAGGAGGACGAGCACCGCCAGAACGCAATGGACGTCATGGGCTCTTCCAATCTCACCGATGAGCGAGTCAAGCGACAGATAGTCAAGCGTGGCAAAGGCAGACCGAAGGGTGTAGGCAAGTAGCCAGATATAATATATACGCTATTCGTTCCCATTCGAATAGCAGCTGACAAAACGCAAAAGGATATACTGTTTGATAACTAAGAAGCTGGGTGGGCTGGGAAGCTCGCCCAGTTTTCGTATCTTTTGTATCTGTTTATTTAATACACTTTCCGCACTTTCGTCAGAAAAAGTTTGATGAAAATTTTGCCGTTCGAAAAATTCGCCGTACCTTTGTAATCAGAAAGGTAAGGGAAACGCTCATACCTCTAACAAAAACAAAACGAGACGAAAAATGGAAACGACAAAGTGCAACACCTACTACTACAACTCACCAAAGGGTGTTACCCCAGCAGACCACGATGTGCAGTATGACTACTGCAAGACAGTATCAGATGCTGACCTTGGCGACTACGATGTGGCTGAAGCTCGCCTTGAGATCAAGAACGCCAAGACTGTAGCCGAGTACATTGAGGATATCAGCGGTCACTACGTAGAGGGTGTAAAGAGCTGGGACGAAGCCCACGAGTACCTCATTGACCTTGTGCAGGGTATGGTTGAGGAGCTGGTTCGCAACACCCCAACGTTCAATGATATCAAGGAGTTCAATGCCGTGATCGAAGAGGAGTATGCCGATGGCTACGTTGTCTATTCAGCTTCTGTATGGATGGACAAGTTTGATCAGCAGCTCTACATAGACTGCAGCAAGAACTTGATCGACCACGTAGCAAGCCGAGAAGCTCTCAATCAGATGATCCAAATCAACGCTGAGGCGCTGACTAAGTAGCATATAACAAACAGCGGTAGCCTAATCAAAAGCGGTTAGGCTACCAAAGTTTCTCTAAAAAAGATCATATAAAATGGGAGACAATAAGATACTTGATAAGCTACGTAAGCTGCAAGCCTTTCAGAAGAGCGCTGAGGAGATAGGCAACGAGCACGAAGCCCTCAACGCTGCAGCCAAGATAGCCGACATCATCCGAGAGTACAACATCAACATCGAGGAGCTTGAGTACAAGGATGTCGAGAAGGGCATCATACACGAGTTCATCCGAGTAGACGTGTACAAGAACATTGGCGGTGCTTGGCGTGAGCGTCTTTGGGTTGCCCTATCCCGCTCTTGCTTCTGCCGAGTGTACTACACTCAGGGCTACTACAAGAAGAAGGATGGTGACGTTGTCTTAGTAGGCAACCAGACGAACATCGAAGCCCTAAAGGCGATGTATGACGCTATTGCTTTCCGTATTGTCGAACTATCGAAGCAAAAGTGGAAAGAGCGCAAGGGCGGTGAGAAGATGTCTAAGGACAAGTTTCAGCGTCACTACCTCAGAGGTGTAGTTGAGTCTATCCGAGAGCGCCTCAAAGAGGAGTATAAGGCATCCGAAGCCAAGATCAACTCCAGCGCTGTCGTCCTCTATAACGACAAGGCTATATCAAAGTACGTTGCGTCAGTGTTCGGCAGAGTGCAGCAAGGCTGTTCGACATATAGACCAAGCGATGCTTTTGACCAAGGTAGAGCGGACGGCAAGAACGTAAACATCAATGGCGCATCCGTAGGGTCAGGCGCCAAGCAGCTTGGGGCGGGTAATTAGTCCGCCCCCCTATCCCTCCCCAGTATGAAAAAGTTTGACGTGATCTTCGATGGTAACTTCATCTACCATCGTGCATTTAGCATTTGGGCTACCTACTATAAGGGCGAAAATCTGAGCGATGTCCTTGCAGAGAAGGAGGGGCGACAGCGCCTCATCCGCAAGGCAATCATCGACTTCTGCGCTATCATCAACAAGTTCGAAGGGGCTTTTGAGGTGAATAGGGTCATATTCGTCTTTGACGAGCGCTCTTGGCGATACAAGCTGTACCCTAACTACAAGTACGCCCTCACGAAGGTGAAGGGTGACCACTATGAGGGCTTCTTAGACGTGCTTGGCCGTCTTCAGCGACTATTAGAGTCAAGAGGTTTCATAGTTACGCACGTAGATGGGGCAGAGGGCGATGATATGCTTGCTACTTGGGCGTACGTAAACAACTGTCAAGAGGGGGAGGGCGTAGATCATACACTGCTCATAACGGCAGATAGCGACATACGACAGTTGGTAAGTGAGCGCCTGTCGGTATATTGTCCCATCGCCAAGAAGGAGACGCTGTACAAGCACTACCAAGCGCCCCTTGCTATCGAAGCGCTGCCCGAGGGAGTTAGCGTTGTAGACGTCAACCCAGTTGAGGTGATCATCGGGAAGATATTGCTTGGCGATAAGTCTGATAATATCCCCCAGCTCAAGAAGGGCTTCGGGCCAGCAGCGTTTACTAAGTTGGTAGGCAACTATCTTAATAGCGGTGTTAGCTACGAGTGGCCATTGGCGCCTATCATCATAGCGGGGCGCATCATTCAGAACTTCAATCTAAAGGAGCACGAGGAGCTGATAAAGAGCAACGCCACACTAACGTACCTGAGCCCGCTTTCTATGCCCGAGGAGGTGTGTGAGCGTGCCTTAGACGAGGTAATAAACAAGCACGACAGCTACGGCTACAACGGCACCTTCTCGCTTGACGGAGTGTACTACGGAGACAACGAATAATCAACAGATAGAATTATGTTAGACGTAACAAAGGAACAGTTCATGGCGTATGAGCGCCTACGAGTGAGCGGACGTATCAACATGCTTGATATAGTCAACGGCTCTATCATAACAGGCTTGCCCGAGAACATCTATGAGGCTTGTATCTTCAACTATGGCGAGCTAAGCAAGAAATATCTAAAGAGTTAGTGAGCGATGTCGCTAACGTTCAAGAAAGGCGACATTGTTATGTCTCCCCACCTACACGGCAAGAAACACTTTAGGGTGATATCAGTTCACGCCAAAGTGTTCTTGTTCGTTGAGGAAGCCAGCCGAGGATACAAAGCGAACATAATGATGTCGGACGTGATACTGGTGAATGCCGTCAAGCGCCCCTTCGTAAACACCAAGGACGCTCCCCTGAGCGTAATGGTATCTAAGGGCATAGAGGAGGCAATCAGGGAGTATCATATGCGTATAAACGCAAGGAAAGACAACTACAAAGTCCGATTATAAACACCGAGAGTATGTTTGAAAAAGAGTCATTTTACAAGCTGCTACCGCCCGACACGATGACGGTATGCAGGGAGAACTTGAGAGAGTTCTTTCAGACCATGTTCGATAGACAGCGCATCTGGTATGAGAGATACGTCAACAAGAGCCCAAGAGACCAGTGGAGCAAGGATGAGATACTGCTTGACTACAAGTTCACCAACGTGTACCGAGAGCTTGACCGCTCAAGCATGTGGATCATTCAGAACATCATCTGCAACGAGGAGTTCAATTTGGTCTGCTGCGAGCGAGCGCTGAGGCGTAACATGGTGTGGAAGCTACTCATCGCACGCCTGATCAACAACCCCGTCACGCTTACCTTCGTCCCCTCAGAACACACGTTACTCAAAGAGTTCGTTGACCCTGCTGACGGAGTATCTAAGCCCTTTATCTCAGCGTCTGAGATGGGCACGAGCGGCATCCCTAACGTTGACGAGTATGACCCTGAGAAGATGCGTCAGTTCTTGGTGGGCATTAAGACGCTTGGGCTGAACCCCTACACCAACGCCTATATAGTACATAGCGACTTTGGGATGGAGCGCAACTACAGCTTCGCACACGTCACGTTCAAGTACATAGCCGACAACATCGACAATATCCTTGACGTGATCGAGAACGCCAAGAAGCCCGAAGAGATCATCAAGGTGTTAGACAAGATACCGAACGTGTCGAGCTTCCTGACGCACGAGTTCTATCAAGACCTAACTTACATCAAGAGATACCGAGGTGAGAGCTTCTTCAAGTTTACTCAGGATGACTTTACGAATGTTGGTCCTGGCGCCAGTACTGGCATACGCCTTATTTATCCTTCTCTCAAGACGATCAAGGAGCAGAAGCAAGCAATCTATTGGCTAAGAGACTTGGCTATCAAGACGCTTGACGAAATAGCCAAGGAGCGTGGGGTGCCCTTCCCCTTCATCAGCGTAGATCATAACAATGGTACGCTGATAGTCAATGACCTCCCGCACGATGAGCTTGCCGCCAAGGTAGAGGACGGATGGTTTGACGACATCGACAACCCCTACAAGATCACGCTGCACCAGATTGAGATGTGGCTTTGCGAGTACCAAAAGTACTGGAAGGTCAAGTACAAGATAGGCAAGCAGCGCTCAAAGTTCCCTCCCTCAAAGCACAAAACAACGCTCTTAAATGATGAAGACGTTATTCTCACTTCGACCATCTGACATCGATGGCGATGACATCGACTTCCAGCTGATCTATAACGAGCTGGACATACACCCTGAGTGTATAGAGATAGCCGATGAGGCGAACACCCAAGACGCCATCCAGTCCGAAGCGTTCCGAAGAGCGCTTGAGGAGGTGACGGGCGGGTTGGACAATACCTATATGAGCATTGACGGAGACACGGACGTATACAGCGTAGACGACAATTACCTGATTGTACGTAGTTCGTTCAATGGGCGTCTTGTTATGTCTTGCGGCGCAGAAGCACGTAGGGCGTTCGAGGAAGCATATAGGCGACATCTTTAGCCAAATATATAGTAAATGATTGCTGTTTTTTAGTTTTTTGTTTACTGATTACCATTGTGGATGTGGCGGTAGTTCTTTTGATAAGGGCTACCGCCCTTTTCATATATAAATTAACAAAATTCATTTGGGCATAATATGAACGATTATAAAACGACAAAAGAACACCTTGACGATATAGTTCGCAGGGAGGAGCTTTTGCAAGCCGAAAAGTTCCGAGCCATCGAGAAGGGGCTAAAGTCTACAAGCCCCGAGGATATGGTGCGTGCAAGCGAACTAATTAAGAAGATGGAGCAAGGAAAGGGATTGGGGAGGGATGACGCCAAGTCGTTCTTCATTGATCCTCTTCAGTTCGCATCGGGGTTGGGCTACAAAGACAAGTCCTTCTCGCTCTCATATCGGACGTTGGCGAGAATGGCTAAGACGCCAATCATCAATTCGATTATTAAGACAAGAAAGAACCAAGTTGCCGACTTTGCCGAACCACAGCAGGACAAGTACTCCACAGGCTTCGTCATACGAAAGAAGAGTGTTGACGGGGAGGAGGCAAAGATGGACAAGCAGGACAAGAAGATAGCCAACGCCATCACCGACTTCCTTCTCAGAGGAGGTATGAGTGCGGGTTGGGACACCGATGACTTCGATACCTTCATACGCAAGATAGTAGAGGACAGCCTGACCTACGATCAGATGACCTTCGAATGTATACGTAACAATAGGGGGCAGTTGGACAGCTTCATAGCCGTTGACGCTTCTACGTTCCGCATTGCCGAGAGCTTCTATGATAAGGACTTCGCACAAGACTACGGAGGCATGCTAACGGCAGGCGCTCAGCGTGTACGACAGATGAAGCAGACGAGGGATTGGGGCAAGCCTATCGATGGCTACTATCCTGCATACGTACAGATATACCAAAACGCCAAGGTGAGCGACTTCTACCCTTGGGAGCTTTGTTTTGCTGTACGCAATCCCAGTACCTCTATCTACTCAAACGGCTATGGCGTCAGCGAGCTTGAAGACCTTGTTAATATAGTCACCGCTATGCTTTGGGGCGACGAGTACAACAGACGCTTCTTCTCTCAGGGCTCAGCGCCAAAGGGGATGTTAAGGATCAAGGGCGTGAATTCGGAGGCAGCGCTTGAGCAGTTTAAGCAGCAGTGGCAGTCGATGATCACGGGCGTAATGCAGTCGTGGAAAACGCCAGTTGTCGATGCCGATGTAGAGTGGATTGACCTGCAGAAGAACAACCGAGACATGGAGTATAACGCTTGGATGGAGTACCTCATCAAGCTCGCCTGCGCTGTATACTCAATTGACCCCACCGAGATAGGTTGGGACATTAGTCGCAGCTCAGGAGGAGGACTGTTTGAGGGTAGCCAAGCCCAGCGCCTTCAGCACTCAAAGGACAAGGGGCTGTACCCGCTCTTAAAGTTCCTTCAAAGGAAGATCAACAAATACATCGTAGAGCAGATACACCCCGACTTCGAATTTTGCTTCATGGGGCTTAACGGCATGACCATCGAGGACGAGTTGAAGATGAACATCGACAAGGTCAATAGCTTCGTAACAGTGAACGAAATAAGAGCTGAGTATGGGTTGAAGCCTATCGAGGGCGGTGACTCGCCAAACAACTCAGCCTACCTGCAGGCCAAGAACGCTGAGCAACAAGCCAAGATGCAGGAGCAAGCCGCAGCCCAGCAGGCCAACGTAGAAGGAGGAGCTGAGGGAGGAGAAGGCGGTAACGCTTTTGACGAGTTAGCGAGCCTCATCAGCGGTTATTCCGAAGGCGAGGGAGAAGGCGAAGGAGAGGATGACGCTACGGATGCCGAGGACGCTCCCTATGACGAAGAAAGCGATGATGAGGGGGATAGTCCCACCAGCCTCAAAAAAGCCTTCCTAAATGCTCTAAATGAGTTTGGCGAAAAAGAAGAAAGTATAATTTAAAATCACCAAAGGAATTATGACTACCGAAACGAGAACGAGTTACCCTGTGGTAGAGACTATCAGCGAGCACCTCCCCCTACCCTTCATAGACGAGGTTTCCGCCACAGAAAAGTACATTGGCTACGCCCCCTTAGGAGTAGACGAGAACGCAGAAGGTTGGCGACTTATCAAGGAACAGAAGGTTGGTACAGTGACAAAGCGCCTATACGCAGAGGGCACATCTGACTTCCGCTTCGCTTGGGAGAAGAGACGTCAGTACCGCTACACGAGATAACATAACAACCCACATAAAACAACGTATATATGTCTGCTAAGAATTTAGGTCAGGTGTCGGCTCTCTATATAGGGCCAACACCGCCTACAAATATCAAACAAATTTGGTACGATGACACGCCATCCCAGCGTTGCCACAAGGTATATGATACGAACAAAGCCCAATGGGTGATTATTGACCAAAAGATAGTCAGCCGTATCACCTACTCAGAGATCACAGGTTTAGCCTCATCCGTCGGTTTGGCGATTGGTAAGTACTACGCTATTACCGATAAGGGGAATGTGTTAGCCCTCGCAATCACCAGTACAAAGGTGCAATATACTGACGTGAGCGGTAACATAGTCGTTGACGATTTAGGGGTAAATCGCAAGTACCACGTAACATCATCCAACCTCTTAGTTGACGATGTAGAGGGGGTGTTTGACGAGACCACAAGAAAGCTGATATTCAGGTTCACCGATACCGAGACGCCAAACATCGAAGACTACATATTAGCCAAGGGACAAAGAAGCGGCAACTACAAGCTACTCAAATACCGCCTCAGCCGTCTAATCAGTCAGGAGGCAGGGAATAGCTTGGGTTGGCGAAACGGGCTATACTTCTCAATCAAGGACGCAATAGCCAACGTCTTAGATAGGAAGGGCGGTTTGGTGAGTTACGATACCTATCTCACCGAGATACTCAAACAGACGAGTACGCTTGAGAAGATAGCAAAGAATAGCCAAGACCTCCCCTCAAAGATTGAGGAGAAGATAAGCGATGCTACATCCTCAGGGAAGATATTCAACAAGACGCTGCAGGATGATCCGATAAGCTACCCAACCCCAGTAGATGTTCGTAGGGGTGATACGCTCAATATGATAGTCGGCAAATACAACGCTTGGCTAAAGAGCTTCAAGACCTCTAAGGGCATATCTATTGGCGCTGACTATACAGAAGCTACAACCGCCCAATACGTCAATACGAACGATAGTGTACAAAGCGCCATTGGTAAGATCATGTATTGGATACGCAATATCAGCGACTACCTAAAGACCGCTCCAACGTTCAAGGCCAAGGAGTTCGTGAGTGGTAAGTGGGAGGAGATGCTTGTACTACCAAACGAAGACCTGAACAAAGCTATCGAGAAGCTCCAAGGGCAGTTGAACTTGTTAGGTATCTCGGGGGTTGGTAGATTAACGCACGCTACAAACTACTATGACCTGAAGCGAGGTACGCTTGCCCTCTACTATAAGGTAGCAAAGAACAACGAGGGCGGGGCGGTGCGTCTATCCTCAGGGAAGAAGGAAGCGGGGAATAACGCTTGGCGAGAAACAGCGGTATCTCTGAGCGGCAAGGGCTTGTCTGTCGTTAGCGATCACTTCAGCTCTACTACCTCTACGTACACCGAGTACGTTGGCGCTTATACCGATGTCCTAACAAAGCTAACCGCAGCTGACGAACGTGGCTTGGTGAGTTCGGGTAGCTCTATTGTCTATTGGACAATGAAGCGTGGCTTGCACTCGCTCTACGGAGAAAAGCGAACAAACAGATTTGGTATTGTTACGAGCGTCCTTGGCGTCTTTAATCGCAACTTGGTAGATAAGGAGGTTGTTGGTAGCAACCCCGACGAGGATAGCCAAAACAACAATAGCATTATCTTCGCTGGCGTGTACGGCACTGTAGACCTCAAGAGCGTAGACGAGAAGCAGTATGGCGGTGGCTTTGTCGAAGGAGACCTTGAGGGGGGTACGATATATACCAACCTTGACTGGTATGGCGGGGTGTTTGACCGCTTGTTAGTCCGAGGTTTGGTATATAACTACTTGTATGATCCCATCAGTAGGGTAGGATCAACCGCACCGCCCTTCAGTCGCTTCCGCAAGAACAAGGCGGAGTTTGAGAACAACAAGGCGGAAATCTACCTTGGTCAGTTTGATACGTTCTTTCACTTAGACGGAGGTACGAGAGGCGAGAACAATACGGACGCTGTGACGAGAAACGTAGTTCTTGTATTGCCACCCTATCCTATATACGGACAAAGCGTCAAGATATTGGTTGGCGCTCTAATCAAGGGCACCAAGCAAAACATTGTACCTGTCCAAATTAGCGATCATATGACGAATGTTGATCACATAAGGTTCAATCTCGCCAACGGCAAGAAGGTACGTCAGCTGTCGTTGAGTAGCAATGTCCTCTACGAGTTCATCTACACCTACGATGGCTGGAAGTGCTTCTCTTCTCAGCAGAACAACGAAGAATATAACGAGTAAGGACATGTGCAGATCAGTGTATTTAACGTGTAGGCGCTTCGACAAGATAGCACGTGAGTTCATCCGTGACTTGGCGAAAGCCCTCAAGGAGGTAGGCATTGAGGTTCATATAGGTAAAGCGAAGGACGTGTTCAGCGTCTTTCGCTTCCACAAGACCTACGATATAAGCATTGGGATAGACTTTCACCGAGACGAGGGCAGCGGTGGCTCGCTTTGTCTTAATAGTCTTTGTTCGCCAATAGGTAGGGACTTCGCTTACAACCTCAGCAAGGCGCTTGATATAGCGATGCCGAAGACGAGGTGGCGGGAGTTTGGCTACGTCAAGTCAAGCGACAAGACATGGTCGAAATTCTTTTGGCGGGTAAGCTCCCAAGCCAAGTGTTTGTTTTACATCTGTACCGCTTCTCGCCCAGTTGAGTTAGAAGAGTACCATGTCGCCAAATCAGAAATTATATCTTTGTTCGTTGAGCAAATAGCCTTCCTTATCAAGAGCGACATGTGCAGGTGCGAATACAACAAGTTGGCGAAGAAGGCTTTGCGAAAGGAAACGAGTGATTGTAAATGCAATATCGAAGAGGATGAATGAACTGTTAAGAGATAAGTTGATTGAGGTGATATCTATTCTCTTTGGCGCTGGCGGTATTGGCTACGTAGTCATCAACCGCATACTTGACCAGAAGAAATACACTCAAGAGGTAAGAGAGCAGGAGGCAGCTGCAGACCTCAAGAACGAGGAGTTTTGGAAGGGCAGGTATGATATACTACAAAGGGAGCTGAGCGATAAGAACGAGTGGTGGAAAGCTCGCTATGACTCGCTCTATGAGGAGTTCCAAAACGAACGTAACTTGTCGAACCAAATTGTCTCATCCTTCCGTGCCGAGCTGAACGAGATGCGTGCCGAGTACGAGAGGCAAAGAGAGATGGAGCGCCAAAAGTACGACACCCTGATTGAGAGCTATCGCAATTTTGAGAGCGAGAGTCACCAAAGGGAGGTAGAGTACAAACAGCGCATCACCCAGCTTGAGAAGATGGTGAGTGAGTACGAAGCAAGACTGAAAGAACGAGTAATATAACATGAGCGGTTTTATCAAAAGCCCATTTGGCGTAGTCACCGAGTACGAGAATGAGTTCATCGAGGATTGGCGCCTCAAAACCGCCAAGGGGCTTTCGGACGTCATTAGAGCAATCGAAAATGGAATTGATAGGGAGAATATCGCAGATCAGACCTAAAGGCATCCTATGGGCATTAGCGGCATTGGTAGCTACATTCCTCATAGGGTACTTCGTAGGGCGTTCGAACGAGACACTGAAAACGACAACGAAGGAGGTGGTGAGATACGTCCCATCGAACCGAGTGTACCGAGATACGATATACCAGCCAGTGCCTGAGAGGGTGTTCCTGCGGGATACAATTCCCAAGTTCGTCTATACGGACACGGCTGCCCTCTTCAGCGTCTGGCAGGACTACTACCTCACGAGACGCTATGACCTTGACTTCTCAAACGACACGTTGGGGATATTCAGAGTAGAGGCAGAGGTTGAGCAAAACAAGCTAACAAGCGCCAAGTCCTATATACGCCCAATAGTCAAAGAGGTCACCAAGGAGACAACGATAATAAGAGCGCCAAAGTTACAATGGTCAGTAGGCTTTGGCTTATCACCAGACCTAAAGACGCAGAAGATAGACTTGGGTGCTGATATAAGAGGGCGTTGGTACTTTGGCGTATCAGGCATCAGAATGAACGATAACACAGCGCTGACGATAAACGTTGGCGCCAAACTATAAACGAGAAAGATGGATGAAATCATTAAGAGAAATCGGGCGATGGTTGCTGAGAGACTTACTCAGGGCTTTTCTTCAGTACATCGAGACGCTATATCAAAGGCTGAAGAAGGCTTTGACGATATAGAGAAGGCAAGGGTGGTACGTCAGGATGGCGACATACACCCTAACGGCAAGTGGGTTTGGTCGTCTCAGGCAGCTGGCGGTAAAGGCGACTGGCGAGTAATCAAGAAGCCAAAGGACGGATCACCCGCCCCCGCACCAGCCAAGAAGGAGACGAAGAGCGAAAAGAAGGAGACGAAGAGCGCCAATGCTCCCGCCCTCTCAAGCGAAGCCCTTATGAAGACACTTGAGAATATGTCTGCCGAAGACCTTATCAAGCTGCAGAGCATGATAAAGGACGTTGCGGCAAAGAGAGCGAGCAACAAGATGAAGGGCGATAAGGAACAGTCACCAATAAAGTACTCTTCGCAAGAAAAGCTAAAGGGGTATGAAGTGGGTGTATTAGATAGAGCTGGTGCCGCCAAACAGCTCGATATAAGCGCTGAGTGGGTTCGTGAATATAAGGATGTTCCTAATCTACGTGTGTTATGCCTCACGCACGAGGACATGAAGAAGTGGCAGAAGGACTTAGCGTTTGACTTTGGTCCTCTTGGGGTAAGAGACTTTGGCGCTTTTATGGTTGAGAAGGATGGCGATTATCATCTATTCAATAACAAGTCCGATGCCTTAGCTTCAGCAACGGCTATTGCAGACGCTGGTGGTGACTTCGCTGCGGGGGTTGGCACATTCAACGATTATCATTCAACCATACCGCACGTCAGTTACTATAAGCTCAACGCCAACGAGCAGTTAATGCGTGATATAAAGGGCGTTGTATGGGAAAGTGACTTGGCGTCTCCCGCATCAAGAAAGAGAGCTGTGAAGGTGCTCAAATCAGTCAAAGATAGATTTGGCGATAGGGTTGAATTTGAATTATCTCACGGACGCAAAGAGCCTTCGGCTGTCGTGTCGTTTGATCATGGGTTGAAGCTGACAGTATCTTTCGGTAAACGAAAGGATGAGGTATATACCAGATGGTCATCAGACAAAAGCACCTATGCAGAGCAAGCCTTTGGTGATGAAAAGTTTGACGTATATAAAAACATATCATGGCCAAGGGGATATATCAGAAACGAAATAGAAGACACGGAGGCAGCGCTGCGACATATCAAGGAAGGAAGACATGACCTTGTCGATCCATCTGACGAATACAAATTCAAGAATTATCTATCACGCCTGAAGGACATCGAGAAGATGATGAGAGGGTCATTATAATAAGCTTAGAAGACATTAAGACGTTATGAACGATATAATCAAGAAGCATAGACAAATGGTTGTCCTGAGACTATCTCAGGGCTTCCTGCTCCCCACCACCTATCAGGGCGAAGGACTAACAAAGGGGGGCGACGAGTACAACGACATCGAGAAGGCACGAGTTGTTCGCCAAGATGGCGATATTCACCCCAATGGTAAGTGGGTGTGGGTATCTTCCGCTGCGGGAGGCAAGGGTGACTGGCGAGTCATAAAGAAGCAGAAGGGCGACAACCCAGCCCCTGCCTCTAAGTCGCCAAAGGAAGAAGCTAAGCCTGCCGAAGGAGGAGCGCCAAAGAAGAGCACCAAGCTGCAGGGTGCTGTTGAGAACATGTCTCTTGAGGAGCTTCAGGCGCTGCAGGACATGATAGCCCAAGCCATGTCGAAGAAGCCTGCTGCTAAGGAAGAGAAGCCCGCAGCGCCCGCCAAGGAAGAGAAGGAGCGTCAATACTTCGATTATGGTAACAAAACATTGTATCTCCCTGACTTGGAAAACCAAACTCTCACCAGTCTATTGCATTCTGCGTTAATGGGTATAAACCATGCAAAACGTGAGATCAGCCGTGGCGTAGGAAAGATCAAGCTCAAAAGACTGAACGAGACGCTGGAGAACGAGCGTGGTAAGTTTTCGCAACTCAAGGAAGAAGCTGACAGAAGAGGTCTCAAGTTTGACTACAAGGAAGAGGAGTACGAGAACGGCAAGGAGAAGAAAGAGACGAAGGCAGAAGACAAGCCAGCCGACAAGAAAGAGGTAAGGGACATGGATGGGGATAAAATTCCAGAGGGCTTTGACTACTTCAAGGGCAAAGAAGGCGTTTACAACTGGACTCTTCTGCACGCCAGTGAGGCTTGGCAAGCTGGTTTAGAAGCTGGGGGTGAGGTGATTGTAGCCTATATGCCAACCGAAATACAGAAGCAAAAGTCATGGCCCGATGATTATGACTTCTTCTCATCCGATGGTATATACGCCACGATACGAAGACGCTATGGCCAAAAGGATGAATTTGAGTTCTTTATGAAGAAGGAAGATGCGTTTGAGGCAGCCCAAAAGCTGATCGACCAATCTGCCGGCTCAGATAAGTCTAAGCCATCCCAAGAGGAATACGATGACGACGATGACGAAGGCTACGCAGTTGATCCCCCCGCAGGCTTTGAGCACTACGATAAGTACAGCGCCCGAAAGAACTACGCTGGGTTAGAGTGCGAGGAGCTTTGGACAAACGAAGACGAGTATAAGGAGGTCATCGTGGCGAGAATGACGGACGCCCAGAAGAAGGAGACGTGGCCAGATGAGGACTTCAGCGGCACTGGTAAGTACGCTGTCATATACGCCAACGAGGATGTCATTGACTTCTATGATCGCAAGGATGACGCCTTTGACGAAGCTAAGGAGCTGGCGATCAAGTACGAGGACGATGATGACGACGATTAGTTTGCTAAGCTGAGGAAGAAATACGCTTCAGCCAAGTAATAACTAAACACGCCAAAGTTAGACCTCATAGAGATTAGTAACAAAAACAAACATCTTTATGAGGTCTAACTATTTAAGCGAAATGGCCGACAAGGTCATCGCAGAGAACGAAAAGTACCAAGGCGAGTGGTGGTATGCAGGTTATCAGTATGGCCCAAATACCAAGAGCGTCAAGGAAGAAGCAAAGGAGGTCGCCAAGGAGATTGAGAAGCGAGGTTATCATACCTACGTAGGGTGGATGGAGACAACGCCCAACGGCAACGAACGAGTGATCATTCAAATTCTCCCCTACGAGCCCAAATACAAGAATAGCGAGGAGGAAGAGGAAGCCGAAGCGAAGGCTGAAATGAAGAAGGTCGTGCGTGATGTTTTGTTAGGCTTACTTGCCTTTTTAGTTTACTTGGCTTTCCTACTCTTCAGCAACCAATAGACAAGAGATATGTATTTTACCAATTCTGAGATACGTGAGCTGTTAGACATACTCAAAGCTCAAGAATTGGTCTTTATAGCAACCCAGCTTGGCGTTGAGTTCCTGACCGACTTCGATAAGGAGCTACTACGTCAGGCTGGCGTTGACTTAGATCAGTTCACTAATAGCAAGGGCGTCATTGAGCACGCCTTCCTCTTCGGCATGTTAGCCGATGCCGTAGGCTCAAAGCGAGCGAAGGGGATGAACTATAAGCAGTTCAGGGCGTTCGTAGCGTCAAAGAACTTCATCCCCCTAACAGATGAGGAGGAGTTGGCGCTGCAGACGATCAAGACACGTGCCTACAACGATATAACGGCATTAGGAAGCCGAATGCGCACGGGTGTGGGGAATATACTACTGAAGCAAAATCAGGCAACCGCTGCCCAGAAAATGATACGAGACAAGGCAGAGAGGGCTATCGAGCTGAGACAGTCAGCCCCGAAGCTCGCTCAGGAGTTTGCCGATGCGAGTAAGAACTGGGATGCTGATTGGCTACGTGTAGCCTACTACCTAACTCATGAGGCATACAATAGCGGGCGTGCTCAGAGCATCCTACGCCAATACGGCAAGGACGCCAACGTGTACTTCGATGTCTACGAGGGCGCTTGTAAGCATTGCCGCACCTTGGGGCTTGTCTACCCCGATGACCCGATGAGTGAACCGATCATCTACAAACTTGACGATATCATCGCCAACGGCAACAACATAGGTAGGAAGGTATCAGAGTGGCGCAGTACTATCTCGCCAATACACCCCTATTGTCGTTGCACGCTTATGCACAAGCCCGATGTCTTTGAGTGGGACGAGGAGTTGAGAGCGTTCACCAAGCCAAAGAAGAAGGAGGTGAGCAATCCAAAGTTAAGAGGAGTAAAGCTAAACATAAAGGTAACTAAGCAATGAAATTTGGCGAAATCAAACAACAAGCGCCCTTTACAGTCATCGTAGAGCCCACGGAGGGTTGTAACTTGGGTTGCGACTTTTGCGGCTTGAGAGGTATGAGAGAGCACGGCACCACGCCCTTCTTCTTTATGTCTCTTGATACGGCAGAACGCATAGCAAGCGAGGTAGCGAGGGCTGGTTGGACAAGCAAGGTAGTCTTTGCTAACCACGGAGAGCCTACAGTGAACCAAAATCTCAAGGAGATCATCGCAATCTTCAGGCGACACCTCCCCAACGCTCTTCTGCATATGTTCACCAACGGCTTCGGCTTCAAGAAGGCAAAGGACGTTGAGCAGTACGTTGATGACCTCTTCGCTGCAGGTCTCAACAACATCATAGTCGATAGCTACGAGGAGAATGGTGACTGGACGTTCGTCTATGACCTTGATCAGGACAAGAGAAAGGTTGTAGTGTATGAGCAGGGTGTGCCTTTGTTCTCTACTACGAAGAAGCCACGCCTGCTTCTTGTACCCCCCATCCAGCTTGACGAGAATGAGCGTAGTACACGAAAGTTAGCGAACCACTGCGGAGCGGCAGCCCCTCTTGATCCTTCGTACAATAACAAGCGTTGCACTATGCCGTTCCGTGAAATGGTGTTCCGCCACGATGGGAACGTAAATCTTTGTTGTGATGACTTCAGAGGAGAGTACCCCATCGCCAATATCCACGAAATGGCTATTGAGGACATCTGGAACCACGAGCGCTTCCAAGCTGCACGCATTATGCTCTATAACAGAGACAGACGCTTCAGACCTTGTCACGGATGTACCAACGTTAGTATGAGAGTGGGGCTACTACCTGACTGTCAGGGCAAGGAGACACTTCCAGAGATAACCAAGGAGGTGCGTGACGTAGCTACCAGAGTTCACAGAAGAGGTACACTAAGCAAGATCATTATTAAGAGACCATGGGAAGAGAAATAATCATACAACCCCATTCGGATGACGCTTTGTTCTGTTGCTACAGCATCCTATCTCGCCATAAGGACGTAGAGGTCATCACTGTCGAGAATGACCCGAAGCGTATTGCCGAGGACGATAGGCTGTATGACGTATTAGAGGTGCCGCACAGTCACCTCAACACGAGCTACAAGGATGAGAGCTACTATGCGTATTTCCCAAAGCAGAAGAAGGGCGAGCCAAGAGTGCCGAGACGAAAGGTTGAGCTGGAGTCATCTATTCAGTGCCTACGGGAGCATTTCGGTGCCGAGGGGTACGAGAGCCTGCTCAGCGAGATTAAGCGCCTTAGCAATGCCGTAGACAGCGAGGAGAACACAATCTATCTCCCCGCTGGTATAGGGCATCCGAGTCACTTGGTAATTCGCCATCTGTTTGAGAGCGCTATCGAACACGCCAAGATTATCTATTACAGAGACTTCCCCCACAGCTACAGACGTAGTAGCAAGGAGCAACTTGAGGAGTTCAAGGCAGAGTGTCCCTATCACGAGGAGTTTCAGCTCACCGAGGAGGATCACAATCTGAAGTGGTGGCTTGCTGGTAAGTTCTACCGCTCCCAAAGCGGGCTTATGTTCTACGAGCAGGGTCATATTCAGAAGAACGTGCCCGAGGAGTTCTATAGCCGTGAGGAGTTTAATGGCAGCAAACGATGGCGAAAGGAAGAACTAACAAAGAGGTCATAGGGGGCATTGAGTACGACAAGACAGTACTCTGCAAAGTCCCTAAAGGCGCCAAGGTATATGAGGTGATGATCATTCAGAGTATAGAGTACTATTGCTCTGGCGCAATCACTTGCACCTCTAACGTACCGGGATACGAGCTGAGAGGCAACTACAGCTCAGACGTTCTACGATTGATCAACGAGAACTACAAGCGAGTAGAGGAGTTGATCAGCGAGGACTACACGATGGACACACGGATAACGATTGTCAGGTATATAGCACGATAGCTATGAGGTTGTCTGAATGGTGGAATAGGTAGACACGACAGGTTTAAGCCCTGTTGCCCTAAAGGCGTGAGGGTTCAAGTCCCTCTTCAGATACAAAGAGCGATTATAAAAGTCGCCAAAGTTAATAGAGACATAAGCGTTCCAATAGCTCAGTCGGTCAGAGCAACTGACTCATAATCAGTAGGTCATAGGTTCAAGCCCTATTTGGAACACCGAGATAAATAGACAAGATATGTTTGGACCAATAGGAATGGCTACTGCAGCCGTGGTAGCAACATCGGGGTCACGAAAGTACGCTGGCTATGACCCCGAAGACGAATAGGAAGAAAAGCCCAAGCCAAAGAAGCCGTCAATCTTCAAGAGGATTGCGCTTGCATTCCGCAGAGTTATTCAGCAACAGAGAGACGTATACAGCTCTCAGCGAATGAACAGAAAGAGAAAGCGCCAAAGTTAATAGCTATGAGATTAAACGATTTGAAGGCTGCCGCCAAGCCCTTAGAGTGGTTCGAGATCAGAGACATAGAGGGGCATTTTCACGTAGGAATTAGGCATACACCTCTGCGCTACCCTACTGCGAGAGAGCCTATCCCAAACAAAGTAGGTTGGCTTGTTTTAGCTGACGGCTCAGAGCACGCTACGAAGGAAGAAGCGATGACGGCTCTTGAAGCCCTGCACTGGGAAGCCGTTGCTCAGATGTTCAATCTTGAGGGATAACAATAATATAAGCATAGCGTTGCTTATACTACACCGCAAAATTAGACAACGGCTTGTTGAGTAGGTACTAACCATTTTAACAAGTTTTTAATCATCTGTGTTGTTTTATGTTCTGAGTAAAAACACCTATGAGACGAGTTGGCTTGGTGCAATTCCAAGTGCGGTGACGAACGACAAATACCCACTCAGGGGCGCTTGAAACGATATACAGCGTCTATCTATGAGAGCATTTTGTTAGGTTGGTGCTTGATTAGGTATGGGGATATTGATCTTAACCTAACCCAGAGAGGAGCTTCAGGTTGAGTAGGCTCTATTCTCAAGGACTTTGGTTGCTTCCTTCGCTTGGTTAGCGAGAAACATGACCCAAGTAAGGTGTCGAATAAAACACGCTGACTGCTAAGTCAAAAGTCCAAGTGATTAGCTCACGAGGTCAGACGACTGATGGTTGATTTTATTGAGAACGTTTTAGGCTTTTGATCTGTTCTCCCTCCACTTCACCTTACTTGACCAGATCACCCGCAGGGGCGTTAGCTACAACGCTACCCAAGTCATTCACCAAGTGTTGAACGGCTGAGCCCCTGCGGAGACTTGGGAGTATCGCATAGCGGCAATTGCAACTGGCTGTAAACCAGTCGTCCTTAACGGCTTCGGTGGTTCGAGTCCATCTGCTCCCACAATAACATCCCTCTGGCTCTGCAGGGCATTAGAGGGGCGCTGACTGCGGTAGTGCGCATATACGTAGCAGCGTTTTAGCTTTGGTGGTTCGGTCGAAGCGTGGTGACAGTATCATTCAAATGATATTCGGCTGGTTCAACTCCAGTGCGAACTACCAAAGTTAATTATAACATAAGCGCCTTCTTAGCTCAGATGGATAGAGCAACAGCCTTCTAAGCTGTCGGTCGCAGGTTCAAGTCCTGCAGGGGGTACAATAGAGCGGGCGGTGGCGCATTCGGTAAGCGAGCCTCATACGTGGGGTGTCTTTTGTGACTTTGTTGGTTCAACTCCAACCCGCCCCGCTTACCAAGGGCATATAGGTTTGAGTGATGTTATCTTTTTCGTCTCATTTTGTGGTTTCTTCACTCGCAGGTTCAAGTCCTGCATGCCCTACGATTGCCGCTGCGGTATTACACGCCCAGCGGATGGCCCAAGAAGCGTGTAATGCTTATTTGGGTAGTGGTGTCTGAACGATGGCTTGAACAGATGAAGAGCGTACCTAACCGCTCATTATAGAGCGCCCTGTGGAGTTTGGAAGCCGCCATGGGGCGCTCATTGTTTGTAGCAACGTTACTATAACCGAGAACGTATCACATAAACTAACCAATATGAAGATTTTGTTTGCCGACTTTGAGATAGCAAAGTATGGTGGGATCATCGAGCACGTCACCGCTAAGGTGAAGGCGCTGAAGGCGCTTGGTCACGAGGTAGACATAGTGCAGATAACAGCAGCAGCGACTACCGAAGCGAGATACCTGAAGAAGCTACGCTCACTTGAGGATGGTAGCTTCAGCAAAGACCTCAAGGAGAATAGCCAAAATGGCGGTTACGAGTTCGATGAGGCTACTGGGTATTGGAAGAATAATTACTATGGCTTCTTCCTGCCTCCCAGCAACCGCATTGGCGCCTTTGAGCCTAATGCGTTAGAGCGCTGGAGAGAGTTGGTTGACGATGCCGACTTGATCATTTGGAATTTCGCCCCAACGAAGAGTAGCATCTGGGGAGGTACCAAGTTCAACTTCTGGCATAAGTTCTTTGATCTCCCCTATCGAATAGCGCAGATGTTCATAGCGCATGACGCTTACTTCGATGTACGTGCCTCTAACATCTCAGCCCTCAAGGATAAGATACTGTTCATCGAGACAGCTCATATCGCAGCCTACGGATGTTGCGAGAACATCGGCATCCCCCGTATCCTTGAGCTGAACCCCCGATACATCGAGGACGATGCTAAGCTGAGGTGTAAGAAGAAGAGCGAGCGATCATACGACTTCTTCGCAGCTCACGTGTTCAAGTCGATGAAGCGTGTCGATGACCTACTAAGGGCAACGGCTCACCTCCCCGAGGGACTGTCCACGCTTGTAGCTGGTTCGGGTATCGAGCAAGCCTACATGGTAGCCGAGACCAAGTGCAAAGAGCCGTATATCACCAGTCGTAAGCGTGACCCCGACATCGATGAGGGGTATATAGGCAGAAAGATATGGGACGTGGCAGAAGAGCACGGGATGGTGTACTTAGGTCAAATTCCTACTGGCGATGTAAACGAGCTACTCAAGGACAGCCGATTTGCCGTTGACCCATCGTGGGCTTCCCACTACGCTAAGTACTGCCGCACCCACATTAACGGCTTCATCATCGAAGCTATGTTGAACGGCTGCTACCCCGTCATCCGAGACTATCGAGGGCTTGATAAGAACACGCTTGACTTAGAGGACGAGCTGTTCAATCATATAAGAGCCGTGGTCATTCCTCACGATGCTACGCCAAAGGAGTTCGCTGAGGCTCTTGTTAAGGCTTCCGAAATGTCTGACGAGCAATATGAGGAGGATGTTCAGTACAACTTCGAGTTAGTCAAGGAGCTGTTCAACGCCAAGAAGAACATGCAGGAGATACTTGAGCTTGTAGAGGACAGAGAGCTGATCAATGACCTTGAGGTAGGCACTGACTCTGAAGAGGTGAAGCGTATCTCAGACGACATCATGACGAACTTCTTTGGTATTGAGGTGCCTATCGAATGGGAGAACTAACAAATCATATATAAAGCATCCATAATTAACAAGTTCAAAGAAATTTGATTATGGACTCAATCGAGAAGGCAAGAACTAAGATACAAAGACAAGACGGAGATAGACACCCTACCAGACCTGATTTGGTATGGGTGTCTGCTGCTGCTGGTGGTAAGGGGGACTGGCGAAAGGATAAGGGCGCCAAGAAGGATGATAACCAAGCCCCCTCTAAGCAGTCAGCATCGAAGGATGACGAGGACAAGGCTGCTAAGTTCAAGGACGAAGACCTGAAGAAGGTGCTCAACGATGATAACGCATCCGATGAGGCTAAGGCTAAGGCAAAGGAGATACTTGAACAGAGAAAGTCTAAGGGCGATGACAAAGGCTCAGACGACAGCGCTGACGATAAGTCCGAAGGGGATAAGAGCGCTAAGAAGGATGAGAAGGAGAGCGATGCACCTACGAGCAAGCCTGCCACACCTTCTGCCACTTCTAAATCTTCTGACGATAATTCCCCTAAAGACGAAAAGAAAGCATCATACGGCACGTCTTCTCAGCTCCCAAGAAATTTAGAGGAGCTTGAAAACTACGAAGACGAGGGTCACTGGTACGAGGACAAGAACCATCCAGCTATCAGAAAGGTCTTCCGACTTGATACTGTATCTGGTCGTATAGCCTATGACGCATTCGTAGACAAGAAGAAGCGAGCCGAGCCAGACTACAAGCCCATCCTGAAGCGTCTGTCCAAGATCAATGTCAAGTATCTTGGCTTCCTCAGCGGTGATGGTAATGGTAACTTCTTGGTGTCTGCAGGGGGCGCTGGTATTGGTAAGTCGTACGGCTTCAAGCTGGTAGCAGCGAGATTGAATAAGGTGTTCTATGACCCAGACCTGCATACGGCTGGCGATGGTGACTATGACATCTTTGAAGCGCCCAATCCAGGATCAGCAAAGAAGCTGATTGAGATACTCAAGAAACATAACGGCAAGGTCATCATGTTTGACGATACGGACGCTATTCTCACGCAGAAGCAGTACGCAGCCATCATGAAGAAAGCCACCATCGATACTCAGGACAGAGTGTTGAGTGACCCCGATGACCCATCAAACAACTTCAAGTTCACTGGGCGTATTGTCGTCATGACCAACAAGAGCGTTGGGGACGTTGCCGCAGTATCAGAAGACGCCAAGGCTATTATGTCACGTGCCGCTTCGATTGACATTAACGTCACCAAGAACGAGCAGTTGGAGGTGATGAAGAAGCGAATTCACGGCATGAAGTTCGAGAAGCTCCCCAGACTCATTGACCCCGAAGAGGACAGAAAGGAGAGGGACGATGTCATGGCGTTCATTGAGAAGAACGTAGACAAAATTGACCCAGCTAACTTCACCCCACGTCTGATTGGTAATATCATCAAGGCGAAGAGAGAGTCAGAGTTGGCCATGAAGATATACGACAATGCCGACGACGAGGATGAGAAGGAGAGTATACGTGAGGAGTTCGGCATTGACGAGGATATGATCAACAACCCTCACTTCTGGTACGACAATGCTGAAGAAGCCCTATCAAAGGGTGAAGAGGACGAACTTGGTGCCCCAAAGAAGGTTGTTGCTAAGGCTCCAAGCGCTTCTACAGCTCCCAAGTTCGATTGGGCAAGAGCCTACGATGATGGTGTCTGCTACGAGGATAACGACATCACCAAGGCAAGTGATACCTTCTTCGATTCAATCACGATGTCTCTTGAAGAGGCAAAGAGCCTTTTACTAAGCGATGAATAAGAGACAAGCATTGGACTTACTCGCCCTCAGGCATTCTGAGGGCGGTTTGTCTGATGAGACTTTAACGAAGGCTTGCGACGCATACCGACAGTCCACCGACTTAGATGACGATGTTGACTATCAGATTTGCGTTACCAAGTCTTTGTTTGATAAACTCAGAGGACAAGATCAGGATGCCGAGATAGTCAAGGCTATACTACCTGGCCAAACCAAGGTAGTAAACGGCATTGTATACATATATACGGCAACGCCTAACGCCCAAACGCAGTACGACTGGAGAGTGTACCGAGGGGGAGGGGTAAACAAGAACGTACCTGAAGGCACATCGCAGAAGCGCAAGACAAGCAGCCCTCTCTTCCCCAATAGCATCGATGACGTCAAGGAGGTTGTTGGTGCACGTGTCGGTGGCTCTACTGGCGCCAAGTTGGTTGAAGACTCATCTGGTAACAGATACATAATGAAGCGAGGGTCAAATACCAACAACGATCACCTCAAGTCCGAGTATCTCGCCACGCAGCTTTACAGCCTATTAGGTCTCAAGGTGCCTGAGATGGAGCTTTATGAGAAGGATGGTGAAACGTTCCTGCTCTCCAGCTTCGTATTAGGGTGCAGAGAGAATGATGTTTGGGAGGAAGCGGACGCCAAGGAAATGGTCAAGGGCTTCGCTGTTGACGTTCTGTTAGCCAACAGAGACGTATATAACAATGGCGACAATATACTCATATCTCCAGCTGGCGAAGCTATACGAGTAGACAATGGTGGCTCTTTGAAATTTAGATCAAAGGGAGGCATAAAGGACTTTGACGAAGACTACGCCAAAGACCTTGAGCAGTTCATCGAGTACAACGGAGAAGCGCTTGCCTACCTCAACGACAAAGACCTGACCGATCAGCTTGAGGAGCTGTACAGCCGCAAGGACGATGTAGTTGCCTACCTAAAGGCAGATGGCCAAAGCGCTCTTGCTGACTTAATGGCGAAGCGCTTTGAGGGTGTAAAGCAGGTGCTTGACGAAAGACTTGGGGTGCTAAGCAAGCCCGCCCGACAGCTCAAGCCAAGAGTAGTCAAGACCGATGCTGAGATGTATCGAGACTTGGACGAGGACGAGCTGAACCAGCTTTGGGAGAGCATCTACGGACATCACTACCACAAGATTGATAATAAGAGTAATACTGGTTTCACCATCCTTGCTAACATAGCGAAGATGCGTGGTTTCGATGGTCGCCCAGAGGTCATAAGCAAGGCTGATTTTCTTCAAAAGAAGAAGGATGGGGAATTTTATCTACCAGCTGGACACTCTCTCTATCGAGGCATAGGTAACGATAGACAAGGGACGAAGAAGAACCCAAATCTGGCGAGTGAGCGATATGTCGATGCGTTCAAGTTCGATGAAGAGTGTTTCTATGGTAGTGTTGGGGTATTTGGCTCTGGTATCTACACTCATGCAGACGTAGCTCCAAGCCCTCAGGACAAGACAGCCATAAATCACGCCAAGCTATATGCGGCTGCTGGTATTGGTAATGGTACTGTCTTTGAGCTCAATCTGTCCAAAGACACCAAGATTGTAACTGTCGAACAGCTCTTGAAGGACGCCAAGGAAGAGACAGGCAACATCCTCTCAGATAGCAAGGAGTATGCCGATGCACAGAAGCAGAATGCCGAAGCTACCAAGGAGTTGATCGAGCTGAGGGAGGACTACGAAAATCAGATCAAGATCATCTCAGACCGAGTCAAGAAGGATATGCACTGGGATGATGATGTATTTACCACCTACAAGAAGACCATCGAAGATATACGTTGGGGTGATGTAGACAACGATGGTAGATACACGTTCCCCAAGTTCGATGCGTTCGTCAAGGGCACGATAGGAGGGTGGCTTGACAAGCTGGGAGGCACGATGACTAAGCGTGGCGACAAGTGGACGTTATCATTGCCCTACTCTACCGAGGAGTACGTGCTGAGCGAGAAGAACTGGAACGATGCGAGCGCTATCAGACAGAAGCAGGCCATGGGCGCTAAGTACCATATACACGCTGCGAAGATATCAAGATGGATCGAAACGAACCACTTCCAGAAGATAGCGGACGAGATAGCGAAGGAGTCAAGGGAGAGACAGAAGCAGATAGTCATCGACTTTGAAACGAAATCAGACCAGCTCAAGGAAGCTATAAAGGCGTCAGAGAAGAGCATGAGGGATATCAGCGATAAGCTATTCAACCCTGATGCAACGCTACGTAATGGTGTTATTAAAAGCGTTGTTGAGAACGAAGGATCAAACAACCCAGCGCTTGGTATCTATGCTGCACTGAAGGGCTATGACGCCATACGTGTCGGTACTCACTTGAACCGAGAGTCAAACGAGTACATTGTAATTCTAAACAGAACAAAGGTAATCACATATGAATAGGCAATTGACTGGGGATGCCTGCCCAAGAGCGATGAATGTACTGCGCCTTACCAAGGATCAGTTGATCATCCCATTCAAGGGCGACTTCCCATTGCTCAACTATACTCAAAACAAAGAGTACTTTGAAGAGCACCTGAAAGTGAGGTATGTCGATGAGATGCCCAAAAAGTGGCGTGCTGCTACGTTCGTGGCTCTCAAGATAGACAAGTACCAAAGTAGCTTTCTGAGCTTCCTTTGGAAGAACGGCATAGAGGAGAGCGACTTCAGAGCGCTTCCCGCTTCTGATAAGTCTAACCTACTTGTGCAGTGGATGAACGAGGAGCGCTTGGACTATGGTTTTTTGAACATCAATTTTGACCAGTATGGCAAATTTTAAGATTGCATTTGACAGAACGAGCAAGTTTGAGGGTGGCTACGTCAATGACAAGGCTGACCGAGGGGGTGAGACCTACGTTGGTATCGCAAGAAATTTCCACCCCAATTGGCGTGGATGGGTTATCATAGACCAACAGAAGCACAAGCCCAACTTCCCCGCCAACCTCAAGACCTGCGGGGAGCTTGAGCCCCTGATCTCTTCATTCTACAAGAGCACCTTCTGGGATGCTGTATGGGGAGACAAGATTGTTAAGCAGAGCGTGGCTAACGACTTATACGACACAGCCGTCAATATGGGCGTAGCGATGTCGATACGATTAAGCCAAAAGCAGTTCGGCTTAGCAGAAACAGGCAAGATGAATCAAGAGCTTCTAAACAAGCTAAATTCGGTGCGATGAAGACTGTTAAGATACTTATACTGGCAGTGACCTTTGCAGCGCTCTACGGCACTGCAGAGGCACGCTGCGGGCATCCCGATAGCGTCCTTGTACATAAGAGGGAGCAAGTTGATCTCCGCAACGAGGTTTTACGACTTCAAAGGGAGAACAGCGCCCTGAGAGATAGTTTGAAGTTCTATCGATCAACAATCAGCGAGGACGAGTACATGAACTCAAGGAGAGTTGAGAAGATCAAGTACTACATACGTATCACCGAGCGCAGACCAGCAAACAAAAAGTTCTTCTTTGGCTGGATTAAGCGAACTGTTCAGTGATATCAGATATAACCAAAACAAAGGAAACGTAATGAAGGGGAATTTCAAATTTTGGTGTCCAATTGAAAAGTCGATCACGACTGCTACCGACAGTACCGAACAGATGGTGCTTGGCGGTATTGCGTCTACGGCTGACAAGGACTCAGATGGCGAGTATCTTGACCCCAACGGCTTTGATATAACGCCATTGATGAATAGCGGTACTGTAAATTGGCATCACCAAGCTAAGGGACAGCCCGCTGCAATCATAGGAGAACCAATCAAGGGTGAGATAAGACCAGAAGGACTGTATCTTGAGACCAAGCTGTACCCAAGCAGCTCCGTAGCGAGAGACGTTTGGAATTTGGCCACTACCCTTGAACGAGATAGCTCTACCAGACGACTTGGCTATTCAATCGAGGGTAGAGTGGTAGAAAGAGCTTCATCTGACCCCAACAACCCTGATTATAAAAGAGTAATCAAGGCGGTCATCACGGGGGTAGCGATAACGCACATGCCAAAGAACGCTCAAACATTCGCCAATATAATCAAGGGTGAGGGGTGCGATGAAGACGAAGAGCTGTATGACGAGGAGGATGTTGAATCAGACGACAAGTCAATGACTACCGAGACGGCTGCCGCCTTGAAGAAGGAGTCACTTGATAGAGATTTGAAGGTTCAGACCTTCTCAAAGTCTGAGTGCTTTGATTTGGTATTGGCTACTATACCAAGTATAACTATATCAAAGGCAAAACAAGTAGTATCATTAATAGAGAGCATTGCAAACATGAAGAAAAAGAACAAGGAGCAAATTACAGATGAGGACATCTGTAAGGCATATGAAGCCCTTGGTCTTCAGGCTCCCGAGACTAAAAAGGACTCATTTGAAGAGTTAGCTGACCTGCTCAAGAAGGGGGAGGACGATGACGAACTCAATGAGGACGAAGACGAGGTCAAGGAGGAAGATGAAGACGAGGGTGTAAGCGATAAGGATGGCGACTATGACGAAGACGCTAACGAAGACGAGGACGTGTCTAAGGCTATCAGCCTTGGGTCATTAGAGCGTATTGAAAAGGCGATAGCCATCAGCTACATCGGCAACACTCGCAACATCAAGGCGCTCGCTGAGCTCATCAAGGGTCAGAGCGATGAAATCGAAGACCTCAGAGAAATTGTCAAGTCTCAGGAAGATACCATCTCATCCCTCACGTCAAGCGTAGAGAGATACGGCTCAAGAGCTGCGAGACGTGCTCACCGCTCCATTCGCACCGCTACGAGAGAGTTTGCTAAGGCAAATGACGATGAAGGCGAAGACGAAATCAGAAAGGGTGAGCAGGGCGTTTCGATGTCTCGCAACCGCTCTCAGGTAGCCGAAATTCTTGACCAAGCTACGTTCGCTAAAGGCTTTGATGATGAATTCAGCAAGGCTTGTATGAGCTTTGAGTCATCTGGCGTAGTTCCCTCTAACGTCATTGCCAGACTCAAGAACGAGTTTGGTGTCAACATCATTCAATAATTCATTTTTCAAGAGTTAGATATATGAACAAACTTTCAATCAGTATGGCTGATTACACGGGTGGCTTCATGGGGACTGAGTCCGCTGAATCCATTGATCAGCTTAACAAGGCTTTAGCTGCTGGCGATATTACTGGTAGAGAGACCACCAATCAGATGGACGCCAGCGGTGCCCCTCTGAAGGTTGAGTCTCTTGAAAAGACGCTTAAGCATCTGACCTTCCGTGAGAGCGACATTGTGCTTTGGAAGAACCTCCCAAAGAAGGCTGCTTATAACACTGTCGAAGAATACAACCAGCAGATTAGCTATGGTGCTAACCGAGGTGGTTGGAACAGAGAGGGTGAGCTGCCTCAGGAAGAAGACAGCATCTTTGTTCGTAGGGCTCAGTTGGTGAAGTACCTTGGTGTGACCAAGAGCGTTACTCACCAGATGACCCTTGTAAATTCGACTGTCGGCAACGTCATGGACAAGGCTATCAAGGATGGTACGCTTTGGATCATGCGCACCCTGAACCAGGGGCTGTACTTCGGCGATGAGAAGATTGTCCCCGAGCAGTTCAGCGGTTTCCTCGCACAGCAGAGATACAGCGACAGCTGGGCAAGCTACGGACAGTACATGGATTCAGAATGTGTCATTGACCTTAGAGGCAAGGCACTCACTGAAGACGCTATCGAGAGCGCTGCTAATACTGTCGTTGAGAACTTCGGTCTGGCAACGCAGCTCTACGCTCCCCCCACTGTAGTAAGTAACTTTGTCAAGAACTTCTACGGCAACAAGTTCATTGCTCCCAATACGCCTGCTCTCAGTCAGGGTATCATGGGTCAGCGTGTTCAGGCGTTTGAGTCTCAGTTCGGTCAGATTGGTCTGAACCATGACATCTTCTTCCGCAAGAACCCAAGCCGTTCAGCCAACTCTTCCGCTAACAGCCAGCAGGCACCTAACGCCCCAGTATGGGACACGAGCGCTGCAACGACTGTAAACGCTGGTGCTCAGGGTAGCAAGTTCTTCCTTGCTGACGCAGGTAACGTCTACTACGCTGTTTCTGCTCTTAACCGCTTCGGTGAATCCACCCTTGCTGTTTCGAACACGGCTGTATCTATCACGGCTGGCTGCAACGTTGACCTGAAGTTCACCGATGGTGGCGGTGTCAACAAGGCTACTGGTTACCGCATCTACCGCACGAAGGTCGGTGGCTCTCCCACTGGTGAGTTCTTCCCCCTCTTCGATGTCTCGCTGGATGACCTGACCAGAGGTTACGATGGCGCTAACGCACTGTCCATCCGTGACAACAACCGCTTCATGCCCGACACCGATCAGGCTGCTATCTTCCAGTTTGACGAAGAGGTCATTGAGTTCGCTCAGCTTGCACCTCTTATGAAGATGGACTTAGCAATTCTGTCGCCCGCATTCCGCTTCATGGTTCTGCTGTACGGCACGCCACTGCTCTACGCTCCCAAGAAGATGGTACGCTTCGTGAACATTGGTTCAGGCAAGTAGACTAAGGAGTAATAATTTTTTGATGGTTGGGGGCTACGTTATTCACAAATAGCATAGCCCCTGCCGTCTTTTTAACTAAGGTAATATGAAGATCAAAACGACAGCACGCTCTATCTGGGGCGCACGTCTCATTGTCCCTATTGACAAGGAAATCGAAATCGACAACGAAGGCTACGCAGAGGTCAGCGAAGCGTGCGCCAACGTGCTCTTAAACTCTACCAAAGACTGGTTCGAGGCAGAAGAGGACACTGAAGAAATTCAAGAAGAAGAAGACATCAAGAGCCGCATCGAGAACATGAGCATGGATGACCTGAAGCACCTCGCAGAGGAAATTGGTATCCAGCCCGAAGAGTACGCTAAGTTCAAGAGCGAGAAGGCAATGAGAGCCTTCCTGATCAAAAAGTATCAGAACGCCTAATACAACGGATATATGCCCAAGATACGACTCAAGATGACGTACGGAGTGAGAGTTGTTTCGGCTCTCAGCTCTTCAGAACTGGTAGACAAGTACTTGTTCGGCATTCCTATGTGCTCTAATGATGGCCGCAAAATCTCTTCGGAGACTATTCAGCACTACATAAATACGGCACAAGCGACTGTGGAGAATTTGCTGGGGATCAAAATCTCAAAGCAGGTCATCGAGGAAAGCAAGAACTTCATACGTCAAGAGTTCGTGTCTTGGGGATACATCCAAGCTACCTACCCCGTCAGAACAATCGACAATCTGCAGGGTTGGATCAATGGGGTATGTCAGATAAACTACCCAAAGGAGTGGCTGTCGCTCAAGAAGACGGACGAGGTAGCTATGTTCAGAAACATATACCTCATACCAAATTCAGGCAGTTCGAGCGGTGCTCAGTTCACGAGCAACTCTATCATCTACAACGGCATCTCACCTCACCTTGGTTGGTTTGGTAAGGAGTACATACCGAACTACTGGCGTTTCAGATACGTCACTGGTTGGGACAAGTGCCCAGATGACCTCAAGGACTTGATTGGTAAGTTTGCCGCTATCAATGTACTCGCTATCATAGGCGATATTCTGTATGGCGTAGGGATGACGAGCATAAGCATCTCACTTGACGGAGTTAGCCAGAATACACCTCTAACGAGGAGCGGGCAGGGCGGTTTGTTCGCAGGCAGAATTAAGCTGTATACCGATCAGATCAATGAGATGATGCCCGCTATAAAGCAAAAGTACCGAGGCATACAATTCAATGTTCTGTAGACATGGAAGGCAAGGGAATAGTCATAGACCACCCAGTACATCACACCACTGCATTTGAGAAGCCTTTTGGTCCAGCGGTAGGGTGGAGACCGCAGGCGTTTTCTCACCTCATCCAGACTCAAGGATATGATGCCTTAATAGACAGAGCGATGCGATGCCCTTGCGTAGACAAGACAAATGGTCAGGCTCTGTCTACTTGTAGAAATTGCTTAGGTAGGGGGTGGTTCTTCATCAACAGAGCGAGCACGAGAGTAGTAGCTCAGCATATGGACAGCCGAAAGAGCTACCAAGAGTATGGCGAGATCAACAGAGGCACTGCATCGATAACAACTAAGGGCATCGATAAGCTGGGTTTCATGGATAGGATAATACTTACCCAGCTGGAGGAGTTTTACAGCGAGGTATTGCGCCCTACGACTTATAACGGCAGATTGATAGCATACCCTATCTACGAGCCGTTGGAGGTATTTGAAATCTTCATGTTCATCAGCGATGACCGCCCGCTCAAGTTGCTTGAGAAGGGGAAGGACTATGAGATTGTCGCCAATAGGATAGACTTCAAGAGCGAGCTGGCGGACGAGGTAGAGTCAGAAGACATCAACAAGCCCGCTGAGATGAGTGTCACGATACGTTACAGCCACTACCCAGTCTACCACGTCATCGACATAAACAGAGAGCTGATGAAGGTACGAGAGAGCAAGCACTGCTCTATCTCTGACGATAAGCTCACGGATATGCCGATCAATGTAACGGCTCGCAAGGCTCACTACATCTTTGACGCTCAAAAGTACGATAGCAGTCTGATCGAGAACACCCACCTCAATGTCTAACAAGCCTATTGAAATAGACCTGACTGGACTGCAGAGTCAGTTCGGCTTGACGCAAGAACAAGTAGACCTACTTACTGAGACTTGCGTCAATGCCGTGTCTGCGTCTATCTACGCCAATTGGCTTGCGTTAGCTAAGCAAAGACTCAGAAGCACCGCCCCCGAATACACCCAAAATCTGATAAAGGTAGACAAGGGGCGTTTTGAAAAGTCTATTGTCTTAACGGGCGTTCTGCCTAACATGATCGAGCAGGGCGCAAGCCCCTTCGACATGAAGCAGGGGTTCAAATCTTCGCCAAAGGCAAAGCACACTATACAGAAGGTCAAGAAGAAAGGCAACTCAATCCAGAGCGCAGGCGGATGGTACTTGACAATTCCCTTCAGAATAGGCACCCCTAATGCCGTAGGGCAAGCAGGCTTCGCTAACGTCATGCCTGAAGAGGTCTACGCTGTAGCGAAGAAATTAGGCGCAGGGCAGCGCTTAAATGCCTTAGCGCTCCCCGAAGGAGAACGTGCTCCAAGGAGTAGGGCTGCTATAACGGACGAGAGCGGTGCTCAGCTGTTTGGTGAATACAGACATAAGAATAGCATATATGATGGTATGATGCGTAGTACGTTCACTTACAACAAGGCTGTGCAGAGCATGTATCATACCTTCCGCAGAGTCAGCGATAAGTCGGATGCCATGTCTTGGGTTCATAGTGGGTTCAAGGCTCTTTGGCTTAGTACAGAAGCTGTCGAGAAGACAGACGCTGACACTCTTGTCGAAAACGAGGTGTATAACTACTTAGAACAAGCCCTATAATGGAAGGCATCATCCTACCAGAGGTAACTATATACAAAATCACCAACGCTGCAATAGCGCTTCTTCGGAGAGACTTGGAGGAGGTCAATGAGAGTGATTCAATCTTGTATAGGCTGTTTGGGTTAGACCAAAACGAGCAGCCCCAAATAATGAACCAATACAACTTCTTCAAGCAGGCCAAGAAGATGGTTCAATACCCTGAGAATTTCAAGGTCAACTTTGGCTACGCTACGGACGTTGCTAAGAACATCAATCTCCATATCCTTCTGCCGAGTGAGACCTCATCAGGCGGCATAGGTTTTGATGAGGGCTATGTCCAAGACTCATACGTCAACGTGTACGAGAGCAACTACCAGATAATGATCACTGGCTCTAACTCTTCCGAGGTGAACTTGGCTTACAACATCCTGAAGTCGATGTTCACGATGCTGTACGAGCAGTTCGAGTTGAATGGTCTGCGTCTACCCAAGTTCTCAGGCAACGACATAGTAATGCAGGACGACTTGACGCCAGTCCCTCTATTCCACAAGGTGATAAATATCTCATTCTCATATGAGTTGGTCGTGCCTATGTCGTTCAAGGGCGAAGTGATGAGGAAATTCGTATTTGAAATAGACAATGTAAATGACCTTGTTCAGATATAACAAATACGTTGAATTATAATTTGATTAGATATGGCAACTGTTGTTAATTTTCATGGGAAGAACTACTATGAGCCAGGCGCTTATGCCGCTACAGTATACAACCCTACCTCTGTTACTAACGTAGCAGAGTTTGGTAACGTGCTTATCATCGACACTGGTCTGTCCAAGAACGGGAATTTTGAATTTTCGGGTGGTTCGGGCGTCAATGGTGAGTTAAGCAAGGGGCTGAAGTCGGTGTACGAGTTCACGGCTTATGAGGACTTCCTGAACTTCATTGGCGGTGGGATGATAGGCGATGTCGCTGAAAAGATATTCACCCCCGCTGCTGGAGTTAATGGCGCTCCCAAGGTGTACTACGCACGTGCTGCAACTACGAGAAGCGCAAAGATCACTTTAACGTTTGGCGATGCTACTCTTGTCCTCAAGTGTAAGAACGAGGGGGTATGCGGCAACGGAGTCAAGACCGCTGGTGCTTCGGGGGGCGCTGAAAAGCTACGTGTCGGCTACTCTGCTGAAGTCATTCAGGGGGAAGCTACAAACACGTTCAAGCTCAGAGTGCTCAAAGGCTCTTACATGGGCGTAGACAAGGACGGAGAACCATACGGCTCAAAGAAGATTGAAGACGCTGAGCCAGGTGTTCTCGCTGAGTCCGAAGACTTCAAGACGCTTGAGGAGCTTTACAACTGGGCTCTCAGAAACAAGTACATGCTTGCTCACTTTGAGATAAGCCATACTGGCGAGCTTAGCACCGAACTCAAGAAGCTCACTGAGGTACTTTCCGAGGGAGGTACGACTGAGTGGCTTAGCGGCACCGAGGTCAGCGATATTCTTGAGGCTGTTAGCGAGCTCAACATCACGTTCTTCTTAGGTACTAACGCCAACGCAAATGACGGAGAGGGTGTAAAGGCGACTACCAACGCACTTATCTTCAACCACATCAAGAAGAATGCGAGATTTGGCGGCATACTCTTCGTTGCAGGCGGTGAGGGTGACTCAGACCTCTTCGGGGAGAGAAACAGCTCAGAGAGCATCGCAAGATACTATGACTCAGCAAATGTAGTCGTAGTCCACGGAGCGCCTGAAGTAGCAAGAAAGGACAGAAACGGCTCAAAGAAGCTGCCTTCAATCTACCTCACTGCGGCTACGCTTGGTATGGCGGCAGGGCAACAGCCTCAAACGCCCCTCACGTTCAAGAGAGTTGGGTACCAGACGTTTGTCTATGACCTGAAGAAGAAGGAGCGTGAGAAGGCACTGCAGCTTGGTATCATGCACCTCAGAAACGTAGGGGGCTACTGGGTAGTCAATCAGGGCGTCACTACGCTTCAGGACAACGACAAGACGATTGCGGACGATGGTCAGAGCTTTGAGCTGTCTATCGAACTCATCAAGCATCAGCTGAACAAGGAGCTCATTGTTGAGGGTGAATCGAGATTTACTGGTATGACGGCTGCTCAGGCAAGCCCAGTAGCGGTAAAGAACTTCACCGAGACAAAGCTGGCTTCTCTCATGGCTACTGCAGGGGCTGACAATCTCATTGTCGCTTGGAAGAACGTGAAGGTGTCTGCGAAGAATGGTGACTACTTCATCACCTACGACTTCACGCCTAACGTGCCCGTGAACAAGACGTTCTTCATTGGTAACATTCTTGACTTCAAATTCTAACTTTAGACGATTATGGCAGAAAAGGTAATGACCGCTCCATTGGCTCTTATTCAGATCAATGGGGTGACCGTTGGGAAGATGAAGAATGTCCGTATCAGCGAGAGCATCAGACGTGGTCGTGTTAGCGGTATTGGTAGATTAACGGCTTCTGAGCTTCCTGCACTTGAGTGGACTGGGACGCTCAGCTGCTCCGCATATACCATCAACTTCAACAAACTTCTTAACAGTTCCAAGATAGGTACTTTCAGACACGCAGGTAGCATTGACCAGTGGGCAAACGCTATTCTTCTGCAGGAGAATGGTCTTGAAATTGCTATCCTGAGAAAGGTGAAGGATGGTGAGATTGACAAGGAGAGCGGACTGGTTGGATCTAAGTTCGAGACGTTCGCAAAGGTGACTGGGGCGTTCGCTACACGTGAAGGCTTCGATGTTCAGGAAGGACAGATTTCAGGTAGAGACACCGAATTTGAGTATTTGGAGCCTGTGCTGTTCAATGAATAGAACCGCCAATCAGGTATAATCTAAGGGTGTAGGGAACAATCTCTACACCCTTAATTTTTTACAAGCAATGATACAGAGAGAGATTAAATTCAGCTTTCAAGGCAAGATGTTCACGGCCAAGTTCCCAAATGTAGGGCAGATGATTGACATGGAGTCACTCAAGCAAGCCCTCACAAGAGGCAAGTATGGTCAGATGGCTCAATCAGGAGTTGCAAGCGCTTACTTCGCACTTGACCTTGTTGATGCGATAGCCTTCTTTCAGGTCTGTACGCCTATGGTGGGCAAGCACTTCGAAATACGAGACTACACCGAGGTTGACCTGAACGTAGCTGATGAACTTGTAAAGGCGTACCGAGAGGTGATCAAGCCTTGGTACGATCAGACGCTCATAGATATCAGAAACGTTGCCCCAATCGAAGAAGGCAATGGAGAGAGAACGGCTGAGTGATCAAATTCGTGACTTTGTTTTTTCTTGGCACAATCTGTTTGTAGACTATTGGTGGCGCAGAAAATATAACGTTCCATTTGGCTCTTCAAAGCATAGAGAGATGTCGCTGATTGACATGTCGATAGAGTACATAGAGGACTACGAGATAAGGAGGGCAATGGAGCGCAGGAGAGACATCGATGAATACGATGAGGATGTTGGAGAGAGAATGAGCGAACACGAAATTGACAGCGAGTACGATGACTTAGACATTGATGATTTATAGCTTATGTCAAAGCAGGTAGATGTTTCGGTAAACATCAGAGGTAATACAACTGGATTGAATCAGCAAGGCACTGGGGGAGGCAACGCACCTACTTCAGTGCCTTCTACGGCTACGCCTACGAGTGCCGCTTTCACACCTCTAAGCGCCCCTAACGCATCCGACTATACGAGAGGTACAACGAGTGGGTATAATCTTGATAGCGTGCTTCCTAATCAGGACAGACTGATTGGGGACGTTAGAAGAGAGATGGCTGCCCGTGGGGTTGTCATGGTTCCTGGCTCTAACCAAGTCAGTCAGATAATTCATCAGGTCGGTCAGTCGGCAAAGGACGCTTCACAGAGGAAGCTGGATGATGACTTTGATAGACGCAGAGGAGACCTTGCCGATAGACGTGGCAAGGCGTATGACGCTGTCGATGACTACATTGATAATCTTCGTGCTCAAAGGATAGCTGCTGACCCAGACCGATACCAGAACGAGGAGGAGATGTCTGCCCTTGAGATGTGGCTTGAGGGTCAGCGTGATAACTACTACAAGAAGATTGGCCGTGAGTTTGACCGAGAAGAAGAGTCAATTGACGAGCGTCAAGGTCAGGCGAAGAACGAAGCTGAGACGGCTCTCACTGCAGCGATACGAGAGCTTACCCAATACTTTGAGAGACAGACCGAGGCAGGCGTCAATGCTAACTCATATCTCAATGGCCTGAGAAACGAGCGTGAAGCGCTTATCTTCCAGCGAGACAACGCCAGTACGAAGGAGGAAGCCATCGAAGCCAGTCAGCGACTTAACGAGGTCGAAGACAAGATCAGAGAAGCCGAGGGGAAGGGCAAACGCAACAAGGCTGAAGAGGACGATGGTCAGGACACCTTCTATGACCCCATAGCAGCGATAGCGAGGGGTGGTAACGCCTTCATGATGTCTATGGCAAGGGGCAACTTGGGAGGTATGATTGGTGGCGCTGGTCAGGCTGCTATTGGAGCGAGCGGCATGAACCGAAAGAACGCTGCTAAGGCTGGTCTGGTTATGGAGATAATCAAGGGCATTGTCGAGATAACGCAGATGGACTCAAAGGTAGCGGACGAGCTTGGCCCAATGGCGTCTTGGATGGCGGCATCGGGGGGTAGCACCGACATACGCCAAAACTTGCTTTCCTTGACCTCCAGCGAAGCCCTGAAGAAGGGGGACGATTGGGGACTTGACCGCCAAGAGTACGCTGCAAGAGCTGTATCTACCGCAAGAGCCAGAGGCATATCGAAGGACTGGGACACCGAGACGGCAAAGCAGATAGGGCTTGAAAAGGCGTTCGGGCTTGAAGATGGTGCACTTCTCAGCGCTTCATCCTTTGATAGATATGGCATGAACGTCACCAACGCTCTTCAGTCCCTTGTTTCCGTTCTGTCGGGGATAAAGGGCTCAGGCGTATCTGATGGGGACTTCACGAGGGTGAACGAGAAGCTGCTCATACAGCAGTCGGTGATGGAGACCTACAAGGGCATTTCCGATAGGCCAGACTATAACATGGCTAACAAGATGGTTGCCGCCTTCTCAGCTTCGGGCGTTCAGCAGGATGATAGACTGTCGAAGGACATCAATGTCTTCCAAGACATGATCCGCAACCCCGTCAACGACAAGGCTGAGGCGATCATCAATGACGTCATAGCTAAGATGTTCCCAGAGACCAATGGACGCTTAGACCTCATCGATAGATATAAGCAAGATCCACAGAAGGAGGGTCAGATAATGCAGGCGGTGATGAGCCGTATCAAGGACTGGTACGGAGGCACCGACACTATGCAGGGGTACTTCGCTATGAAGGACATCACGAGAGGTATGATATCTCCAGACCGCATAGACAAGTACCAAAAGAGCTTCACGGATGGCGGTGAGGGAGGAAAGATATTGAAGGCAAAGAGCTTTGACTACTCTTCCGAGGAGACCATCAAGACGCTTATGGACAGAAGCATTGGCTCAGTGTCTGAGATGACGAGAAATATGTCCAAGGCAAAGAACGAGATCATTGAAGCCATCGGCACTATGACCAATAGCTTGACGGGTGGCTTTGATGCGATTAAGAACTTCCTGAACTTCCAGCAGTAGTATGATTGTAACGATCAACGGCAAGAAATACCTGAAGCTGTTCCACAGGAATAGCAAGGACAGAGATGGGTACACGCTCAAGGACTTCATCGAAGCGGAGAACATTCTGTACATCAAGGCTAAGGAGCTGTTCAAGATCAACAAAGAACATCTGTTCATTCAGATGACTTCGGAGTTCAAGCGAGCGCTGAGCGAAAAGTTTGGCGTGTTCCCGAAGAGCGCTGACGATGTGAAGATAGACATGCCGCTTCCAACTCCATGCTACGTGCTCATCCCCATTGAAAACGTAGACACCGATACGGCTATATCATCTACAAACTTTCAGGACGAGAGCGCTGACTTTGGGGAGTTCTATGAAGAACGACTTGCTGAGATAATCTCTGACCCTGCATACGTCAAGGAAGAGAGCTTTGCTAAGGGGGAGGAGCGGGCGTTTGTGTTTGGCTGGTTCAAGAGTAGGGCTAACCTGAAGAATGACCGCAACGCTGTCCCTGAGTTCTTTGATCTTAGCAAGTACATCGTGTCCCTCAACACCAACGTAACGATGAATGGTGGCACCTTCTCAATCAGACTGCCGTACGTTGAGCCCTTCAGAATTACCAAGGATGGAGACAAGTCGGTGTTCGTCTCTACTGGGTCAGCAATCAATAGAACTGACCTTGGCGGTGACGAGAGCTTTGACTACTTCTCAAACATGATAGGTACCAATGACCTTCTCTTCATATCCTTTGAAGCGCTGCAGATGGACAACCGAGAGAAGCTGGCTAAGTCTACGAGTACCGATGAGTTCATAGCCAACTTGGACACGGGCGTATTTGATATGATAGCGCTTGTTGATTCAGTATCTATCGAGAAGGACTACACAACGTCAACTGCATTCGTCAACGTACAAGGTAGGGACTTGATGAAGCTACTTACCGATGATGGCTCTTACTACTACAATCTGTCCATGACGTCCTTTGCCGAGGAGATATTTGGTAACAAGGACGACATAATGAGTGGTGATGAGTTCTCAGTCCTGAAGAAGAACGGAGCGCTGACCAAGCCAGTCGATAGGTTGAGATTTTTCAGCGGTGGTCTCATACCATTCGCCAATGTGAGAGAGCGAAGAATAAAGCATATCATCAACACTGTGATCACTCTTCTCGCCAACATCGAGATATGCCCCGACTACTTGTTCAATGGCTATGGTGATAAGAGGAACAAGGGGATTGAATTAAAGTTCAAGTAACATATGCCTAACTTAATAGACAGAGAGACCAACATTGAGTCGTCTGGTAAGGTAAACTACATGCCGCCAAGGCTACAAGTTGGCTTCCTTCGCTCAGGGGGGAGACCGATTGACACGCTCAGAATATCTTGCACTTGGGGACGAAGGAGTGACCCCCTGAGCGGCAGACCTGCCTTTCACTATGGCGTAGACATAGCTATACCAAGGGGCACTGAAGTCTACTCGCCAGGGGTTGGTATTGGCGATAGCTATGGGACTGTTACTCAGATACAGAAGGATCCAAACAGACCGAGCGGCATCTATATCACTGTACGCTTCGCTGGGCTGGCGTACACGTATATGCACTTGTCTGAAGTCAATGGCGCTCTAAGGGTTGGGGACAAGATAGCGCCTAACTCTTATCTTGGGAGAACAGGTAACACAGGCAAGTCTACTGGCGACCACTTACACCTGCAGATACAGACTGGCACCCTCGCAAGTAGCCAGATGGCGAGAGACCCACTGCCCTTCTTGTTCTTGCACAATCTGCAGATGGGTGGTGTCACTTGGAGCAAGATAACAAAGGCTCAGGCGGACTTGAAGGGCTGGAAGATGGACTACAGATTGGTTCACAGTACCAATTGGGGAGGTGCGTTCAATCCCAATAGCGAAGGCAACAAGATCATAATCATTGACCCTAATGGTATCAATGAGCAGTTAGGCGAAAGCAACGACATAAGTAATCAGGGGATGCCGAGCTCAGGTCAAGACAGCGTGTTCTATGACCGAGAGAGCGCTATGAAAAAGGTTGCCAAGCTCTTTATACCCGAAGCAACCGAAAGCAGCGCTAAGGCATCGGGAGGTGGTAAATCGGGCATCGGAGACGTAGATGAGAAGCTACTGCGAGGCATATGGCAGATAACCAAGTGTATCATCGATGGTTCGGTTGAGAATAGACAAGTCATCGATAGCAGCTTGTCGTCCCTTTCGGGGAGCTTCAAGAGCTTCTTTGGTAAGGTTTGTCAGTCGCCATTCGTTGAGATGTTTGGCGATACATATGGGAGTATGTACTACTGGATTGTCAGAAAGCCCCCAACGGATAGAGAGGGCGTGAATAGACTGATGAATTCAGCAATGGTCGAGATACGCCCCGAGGATGTCCTGAGAACGAGCCTGCAATTTGCCGATGGGGCTGAAGCGTACTCTTGGTATCAGTACCTTCCTACGATGGAGGTCATTGCTCAGCAAAGAGTGAGCCAATTCATCCCCGCTGTGTTCTTCCCCGCTTATGCCGATGTATGGGGGTCAAAGCCAATGGTTGTACAAAGTAACTACTACGAGTACAAGAACGGCAAGAAGCGCTTTGCCGAGAAGGATAATGACGCCAAGACTGGCTATGAGGACATTGTCCGAACGGCTATCAGAGACCTGAAGTACATAGTGGAGAGCAACGCCTGCTCACCCTTCCTTCGCAAGGGTACGATCACTCTCAAGGGTGATAGACGTATCAAAGTGGGCACCTTGGTTCTTCTGAGCGGCAAGAGTAGCGAAATCTTCTTGGTCACGGGCGTTTCTCAGTCCTATTCTGTTAGCATGGGCCAAGTGCATCGACAGACCACGATCAACGTATCAAGGGGGATGTTGGTGGACTACGTCATAGGGAAGCAGCTGGAGGACGGCACGACAGTCAGCTACTTTGACCTGATAGACTTCGGCAAGAAGGAGGATGGGAGTGACTTTGATATAGAGAAGGACTTGAATTCAAACAACTACGACAAGTATCTGTCAAAGTGGAAGGTAAACATGAAGGTGTTTGAGTACTTTCTGAAAAGACGACACGTTGAGCTATGAACAAGAGGAGAGCTATTGTAAGAGTGGACAGCGGCATAGGGAATTGCGGCATTGGTAGCGTCATAATTCCCCTTGATGTAGATAGAGATGAGTACATCAAGACTTGCTACAAGACGAGCACGATAACAGCCCATCTTGGCTTCGGCTACGGCTCCATGAACTCTATCCCAGTAGATAGCGAGGTGCTGCAGCGCTTGACGTTCCCCGATGATGAATCAAGTAATGGCTCTACGATCATTTGGGTCAAGGACGAGGTCACTGGAATTCCCATCGTCATAGGCGTTCTGAGTTCTTCGGATGATTATCAGACGCTTGAGCAGGGGATGCGTAGGGCGACATCTGACGTTGGCTTATCTTCGGTGGAGCAGGTTAGCAATGCAAACACGCCTGAGTACCGCCTAATAGTCCGTGGAGGCAACGCAGAGGATGAACCCGTCATAGAGATTGGCGCTGTATCTGCTTCGAAGAAGGCAAGAGTGGGCATATCCAGTGACTTCTCAGCATCGATGCACGCTGATACTGTCCTACGATTATCGAGCAACGAGCGCTTGGAATTCGTGGTGTATGAAGACGAGAAGGAGAAGCTGGTGTGCAAGTACAACCGAGGGGAGGGCTTTTCATACAAGGACGAGTTCAACAACGAGATAACGTGCAAGGACGGACAGATTGATATCAAGTCGGAGAAGATTGTGCATAACGAGGGAGATCAAGCGATGGTTCGTGGCGATGATCTTGTTGACCTTCTGAAGGAGTTGATTCAGGCTATTCAGGCTATAACAGTCCCCACGTCAAATGGGCCAAGCGGCACGCCCTTGAACACCGCTAAATTCTCAAGCATAGCCGCAAAGGCTACCAAGATTTTGTCCAAGAAATCTATGCTCAAGTAGTCGCCCCAATTATGTTATATACAAAGAAAATTTTGTATGAGTTTGTCTAAATTTATTAAGGGAGGAGCTGGAGCTGTTAGGAGTAGTGCACTGGACGTTGCTGTGACGTTCGGGCGCTCTTTCTTGCACGTACTCGCACCAGATGACTTTGAATTTTACGCTTGTTCCTTTGAGTTGTTGAATAGCAAGGGAGATACGGCAGCTTACATGCTATTCCCCGTCATGCCCAATAACATCTCAGAGAGCAAGAGCGAGATATTGACGATCACCAAAACGCAGTCATCCGTAGTCACTCAGTTCAGTTCGGGCTTCTGTCCAATCGACATAAATCTACAGGGGACGTTCGGCAAAAAGTTCCGACTGATCACTGGACTCAAGACAGTAGACAAGCCCAAGAGAGGCAAGTTCAGCATGAACTTAGGCATAAATTTAGGAGGGCTTGGAGGCGCTGTTAAGACTGGCTATGGGATGACCAAAGTCCTGAAGGACATCATCGATGCGCTCTACAAGAAGGACGAGAACGGCTTGCCCTACACGCTGATATTCGCCAACCATTCGCTTGGTACTGAATACGTAGTAGAGATAGTGAACAGCTCTTTCAATCAGAGCGTTGAGAACAATATGATTTGGTTCTACTCGCTGGACATGAAGGCGGTCGCTCCAGCCACCTCTCTCGTACAAGATGGCGATCATAAGTTCATGGTGAGAACCAACCTGCAGTCTTTAGGCAGGGGCGTTGAGAACATAGTCCGCAAGACTATCAAATTTGACCTATCATCAATGTTTGGCTAATGGAGACTATATTAAGAGACTTTCTGTCAGTCACTAATTACCCCATTGTTTCCTTCCTGACGAAATACGTTGAGTTCTCTCAGAACAACTACAGCGACATCTACGGCTATTTCAGCGGTGAGAAGGATGACGTGTCTCAAGAGTCAATTGCAAACATGAATTGGCTTCTGAGCGAGTGCTCACGTATAATGAGTATCTTCAAGTCGTTCGAGAACAAGCTCAACAACTGTGGCTATTGGGAGCTGATGGAGCTGATTGACGATATAACCACTGAGCTGGAGAAGCTAAAGAAGACGCCCAAGTACGCAAGGACTGTAAAGACGAAGACATCATACAAGAGAACAGTCCAATACAACTCTCAGATTGGCGGTGGCGTAACTGTAGAGGACGTTGCGAGCGACTTGACGATGCAAGAGTCAACCGAGTGGCAGAGCATCCTTCAGGAGAACGATATCAAGGAGTTTGATTGGGAGATAGACAAGATCAGGAGTGTGAACGCCTTTACGAGCGGATCATTCACCCCTGCATCTACGATCATAGACCAGCCCATTGGCGATAGGGTGTATGGTTCCGACATATACCAAGTCATCGGCTTCAAGAATGGCGACTTGATTTTGGTGACGGGCAAAGCCAACCTTGAGCAGAAGATAGGCATACTCTTGAACCTGAAGAGAGGGGACGTTCCAGAGCTTCCTTTGTTTGGTAAAAATCCATTCCTCAATGGTTCTACTACCAAGGAGTTTTCCATCATAGGCATGATCAACGACATCAAGAAGACCTTTATGCAAAACGACTTGTTCGATGACGTTAGTGTTTCTGGGTTGGGCTCTTCAGAGAGCGAGTTTGATACGCTGACGCTGGCCATCAAGACCATATACAAAAACGAAACATTCAAAGATATAGCCATATGATTTCAAAGATAGCAACCATCCCTCAGCTGAAGGAGATGTTCATTGATATTCTTCTGACGAAGACGGACAAGGTGTCGGACGTGTCTAACGAGTCAGTGCTGAACGGCATAGCGTTCGGTTGCGCTAAGCTGGCCCAAAAGTGCTTAGTGAACCAATCTGTAGTTGAAGCGCACCTCTTCCCCGACACGGCATATGGGGAGTACTTAGACCGATTAGCCAAGCTGAGAGGTGTTTCAGCGAGATTTGGCTCCACCCCTTCGACTACCTACATAACCATCATAGCAGAAGCTGGTACGTCATACTCAAAGGACATCCACTCATTTACGTCATCGAGCGGTGTGAGATTTGAGCTTGAGAAAGATGTGACGATAGGTAGCAGTGGCTTCGCATACGCTCTTGTTCGCTGTGTGTCTAACGGCTCTCAGACCAACGTTGACCCGCTGTCTATAACGAAGGTATCACCGAAGCCCAACGGACATATCAGTTGCAGAAACGAGTACCGAGCCATGGGCGGTAGAGACGCTGAGAGCGATGATCTGTTCAGACAGAGAATTAAGGACGATGTGAATAGGCTTGCACGAAACACCCTATCATACCTTGAGCAGGTGTTCATGAAGATTAACAACCGAGTGCTCAGACTGCACAAGGGCGGTATTGACTCAGATGGTCGCCTGAACCTTATTGTAGTGTCTGTGAACGGGCAAGACTTCAGCAAGGAGGAGTTCGATGAGCTTCTCAGCAAGTCCGAGGAGTACCTGTGCTTGAGCGACATTATGCGAGAGGGCGCTGACTACTCTCTCAAGCTACTCAATCCAACGTGGCTACCGATAGACATAGACTTCCGAGTGGGCATTGACCCTGCGGCTAACATCCAGAACGTCAAGAGAGACATACAGATCAGTATGTCCAAGATGTTTGACTACCGCTTTTGGAAATATGGCGACAAGGTGGAGTGGGAAAATCTCTTGTTCACATTGAAGGGTATAGACGGCATAAGATACGTGTCTGACTCGCACTTCTATCCCAACAGCGATATCAATGTACCCAAGTACATGATCCCCCGACTGAGAGGGTTCAAGATGCGTGACCTGAGCGGCAACCTGCTTGAGTACGAGGAGGACACCTACACTGAAGTGTACTTCCCCAACTCGCCAGATGTTAATTTCCAAGAGTCAGTTCTCATAACGCTATGAACAACGAGATAAGATACCAATCCACTTCCGAGGTAGACGAAGCGAGCGGTGAACTCAAGATCAACTTCTTCGCCAACTTTGAGGGAGACAATTTTGTCAAGCCGAGCATCTACGCTACTAAGATAACCGATAAGGATGTATCTATTGACGACATACAAGCACGTACGGGCGACTTAATCGTGCTTGCCAACGGAGATATAGCCGCAGAGGTAAATCAGGCAGGAGAGATGGTAATAACGAGTTCTGACGAGGAGGCAACGCAATACTCAAAGAATGTAGACTCACTTGAATACAATGAATAGAAAGCTGCAAAATAAGGGAGATGTAATACTGATCGAAAGTGAGGTGAGATTGTCTGGTAGGTATAGGCTTTCAAACTTCATCGACAACGTATCATCGAGCGAGGTACTGCGTGAGTTCCGCTTTTCGATTGACGGCTTGTTCTGGAACGACTGGGTTGAGATCAATACCTACAACCTCAGTCAGTCGCTCATCTCTTCCGAGTCATACGTTGTCTTCCAAGTCAGATACACAAAGACCAAGGACAGCGCTGAGGTTAGCATCGGTGACTTCTCATTCTTCGGCATTAGGGTTGATACCAAGTCAACCTCTCCAGCGATAGAGTCATCACAGTTTGGTAGCCTTTGGAACACGATACAACATAAGCAAATATCGCAAAATCTGTTCAAGAAGCTGTACTTCAGAGGCATCTTGCCTGAGTATATCAAGCGTGCCGAGAACAGAAGCTACAACGAGGACAGCGGGTTCATAGACTTGTTTATGACTGT